>JAEEGI010004128.1_pt1 | contig 34225 bp, 27 predicted proteins | sample 8958751 | NCBI WGS metagenome assembly JAEEGI01 (sample SAMN16246545, study PRJNA631951) | gut metagenome | biome: gut microbiome; feature: rumen; material: KS-attached | host: Bos | place: Iran: Karaj | collected 2018-10
CCAGCGGATGTTCCTCGCCGATCCAGCGGTAAATCGCCACGCCGTCCAGGTGCGGGTAGTGCCCGGCCTTCGCCGCCTTCAACGCCTCGTCCAGCGATTGTTTGCGCAGCTTGAGCGACCTCAGGTCGGCGCGGTTCCGCAGCGCCCTCTCCAGCACGGTCTCCAATGAAACATGCTCAAACTGGCGTTCCAGAATGTCTTCCAGCCGGTAGTCCGGCGCATCCGGCACGCCCATGGCGTTGTTCAGCCGCACCCGCGCCAGCCGGACCGCGTTTTCGGCGGTAATGAGCCCCAGCCGCGCGCGGCTCAGGTCCACCTCGGCCTTGGTCACGTCGAAACGCGGCTTGACGCCGGCTTCGAAAAAGCCCTTCGCCTGCCGCAGATGCTCCTCGTACTGGCGAACGGTCTCGACGGCCACCTGCCAATCGCGCTGGGCCTTCAGCACCACGAAGTAGGCCTCCCGGACCGCGAAATTGATGCGTTCACGCATATCCTCCAGATCCGCCTGCAGGGACTCGGCTTCCAGCCGACGCCTCCGCACCCTGGCCTTCGTCCTGCCGAAGTCGTACAGCAGCTGGCTGGCGCCCAGCTGATGGCTGTACTCGCTGGAGACCTCGCGCTCCGTTCCGGAAGACGCGCGGGAGACTTCGGACGAGCGGCGGTACGACGATTCGGCGCCCAGCTGGGGATAGAGGGCGGCGCGTTCCTGCCCGACGCGTGCCTGACCGGCCTGCACATTCTGAAAGCCCGCGCGGAGTTCCGGCTGATGCTCCCAGGCGATTTCCCGGCACTGTTCAAGCGTCAGCAGCGTGCCACGAGGCGGCAGTTCCGCTCCCGGCGCAGAGCCTGCCAGCAAGACCAGCACAAGGGCAAACACGCTTCCGCTTCGGCAAAGACAGCGCCTTATACGCCGCATACCACATCTGTCGCGCATGTTTCCTCCACTTCCCTTTGGACATTTTCCGAAAACGCGCCAGAAACAAGGATTGGTAAGGCCCGCAAGTCCACGTATGTTCTCTTTTCCAGGGAAAAGACAACCGCTTTTTTAAGGGAGAAAACATGAAAAATCAAAGGTTTCCAACAAATATTTTGTTTGCTTGACAGCTGGAAGGACTTACTGCCATATTTCGTCTGGTTAATTGGGCAGCACAACCACTTTCATCAACAAAAAAGGAGGAAAAATCATGCGCAAAACAGCTATCGGCGGTCTCATGATGATGTTGTCGATCCTTGTGGGGTCTCTCACCGTATGGGCGGGAAATACCTACATCAACGGTATTGACGCCAACTTCCCGCCCTTTGCCTACGTCGATCAGACCGGCAAACCGGCAGGACTGGATGTGGATGCCATCGAATGGATCGCCAAGAAGATGGGCTTCCAGGTCACCCACCAGCCGATGGACTGGGACGGCATCATTCCCAGCCTGAACGCCAAGAAGATCGACTTCATCGCCTCGGGCATGACCATCACCGAAGAACGCGCCCAGGTTGTCAACTTCAGCATCCCCTACCACAAAGTTGAAAACGTGTTTGTGGCCAAGGCAGATTCCAATTTGACGGTTGAGGACATTCAGACCAAGGGCGGCAAGATTGGCATACAGCGTGGCACTTCCGAAGCGGAGCGCCTCGCGGAAGCAAAAGCCAAAAACAACTGGGCCTTTGAGCTGGTCTACTATGATTCCGCTCCGATGGCTGTGGGTGACGTGCTGAACGGCCGTATCATCGCCGCCGCCATGAACGACGCGCCCGCCCAGGATGCCGTGAAGAAACAGCCTGTCAAGATTATCGGTCTCTGCGGCATTCCCGCCGAAGAATTCGGCATCGCCGTACGCAAGGAAGACAAAAACCTGCTCCAGACTTTGAACACCGGCCTGAAAATGCTCATGGCCGACCCCTACTGGCAGGAACTGAAAGCCAAATACATGAAGTAAGCTTGAACAAAAACTGACCGAAATGCCGGGAAGAGAGGATAAACAGGCAAAACACCGCCACCTTTCTTCCCGGTTTTTTCATACGTAGAAACCGCAAGAAGAAAAAATACATGATCGGCATTACCACGACCGTCCCTCTGGAAATTCCTCTGGCTGCAGGGCTTCAAGTAGTTGATCTCAACAACGTGTTTGTCACGCACAAAACACCGCTTACGATGGTGGAAGATGCCGAAACCGCAGGCTTTCCCCGTAATACCTGCAGCTGGATCAAGGGCATCTACAGCGCTATCCGGGAAAAAGGCATCCGCAGGGTGATAGCGGTCACCGAAGGAGACTGTTCCAATACCAAGGCACTGATGGAGGTACTGGAAAGCGAGGGGATAGAGACCATACCCTTTGCCTACCCCCTCTCGCGCAAGGCGCCGGTTCTTGAAGCACAACTGCGCCAGCTGGCCGAAACCCTGGGCACCACGCTGGAAGCTGCGGAAAAGGTCAAAATCCGGCTGGACAAGCTGCGGACAAAACTTGCGGAAATCGATCGGCTGACCTGGGAGGAAAACCGGGTGAACGGCGTGGAAAACCACCTCTTCCTGGTCAACGCCTCGGACATGAAGGGAGATGTGGCGGCTTTCGAGCAGGAGATTGACGCCTTTCTGAATGAGGCGCATAACCGCGCTCCGGACGAAAAGGAGATACGTCTGGCCTTTATCGGCGTTCCGCCGATCTTCACGGATATTTACGAGTCCATTGAAAATCTGGGCGCGCGGGTGGTTTTCAACGAAATCCAGCGGCAGTTCGCCATGCTTTCCCTTGCTCCCACGCTGGTCGAGCAGTATCGGATCTATACCTACCCGTACAGCATTGCGCTGCGCCTGGAAGATATCCGGCGCGAAATCGCCCGGCGGCGCATTGACGGCGTCCTGCACTACGTGCAGTCGTTCTGTTTCCGGCAGATAGAGGATATGGTCGTCCGCAAGAATATCGATCTGCCGATTCTCACGCTGGAAGGCGACCAGCCCGGCGCGCTGGATGCCCGCAGCCGTATCCGGCTGGAAAGTTTTATCGCGATGCTCCGCGCCCGGCGCAAAAAAATCTAAAAAGCAACCGCTACGATTATGCCTCAAACGGCAAAGCACCGTTTGCCGCCTCGGCCTCCATCATTTTCAGCCAGATGCGCGCCGCCAGCCGGGCATCGTCCAGCGCGCGGTGCCTTTGGCAATCCTTGGGAATGCCGCCCAAAAGCAGTTCGGCAACGGTATCCAGCCGGTGGTTGGGAAAACCGCGATTGAGCTTGCGGCTCATCTTCAGTGTACACAGGTGCCGGTTGGGCAAATTCTGATGACCTGTCCGCGCCAGTTCCGCGCGCAGAAAGGGAACGTCGAAGGCGGCATTGTGCGCAACCAGCGGATCGGAGCCGACAAATTCGAGAAAACGCGGCAGAATTTCCGCCGCAACCGGCTGCCCGGCAACCATCTGGTTGCTGATGTGATGAATCTTTTGCACCCAGAAAGGAATGGGGACCTCCGGATCAACCAGGCTTTGAAATTCCGCTGTTTCCCGGCCATCTTCCAATGCCACCGCGCCGATTTCCACGATCCGTCCCCCACGCCGCGGTGAAAGGCCGGTCGTTTCCAAATCGAACACAACCACCCTCATGGCTGCTCCTTTCAGGCCTCTTTCGCAAACGGAGAGACTTCTCCCACCGCATGCACCAGGTCGGAGCCCAGGATCGCAAAGCTCCAGCCCTGCGCGGCAGTGCCCATCCCTACCCGGACCTCACGAACCTGGGGGGAAATCTCGTGGTTGAACTGAATGCGCAAGGTCCTCAAAGGAGGGCAGATCCCGTCATTTTCCCAAGCAAGCGCAGTTTCCAGCAGATCGGCATAGACCGTGTTGTTGACATGGCCATTGGCATCCAGATCCGAGAAACGGAGAGTCTGGGGATAGTCCCGTTCCCAGGCTGTCTCTTTTCCGGGCTTCCACTCCCGCTCCGGCACGGCCGGCGGAAAGCCCGGCAACGTACGTACAGCATCAAACAGATCCGGCGTAATGTGCAGCGGTCGCCGCGACTCCAAATCGATCATGAACCAGACACTCAAGCCCTTTGCCAGAAGCTTCCCCTCCCGCCACAACTCAAAATGGCGGTAGGCGCGCAGTCCCTTCCAGCCGCCCAGAGTGGTCAGCACACGCACCGTTTCACCCACGCGCGGATATTCACAGATATCTGCCTCCAGCTTGTACATGACCCAGGCACAGTGACGGCGCGCCATCTCCGAACCGCCAAAACCGCGTAGCTCCGCATGACGAACCGCCGCCTCCTGAAACATCCGCAGAAGCGCCGCCAGCCGCAGGCGTTCCTCGGGACCAGCCATCAGATAATCTACCGTAAAATCAACAGGAAACTGCATGGTTACCTTCCTTTGCCGCCATTTCGGCAGATGTTTTCTTCCTGTCCGGAAGCATCGCAAAAAATTCTGCACATTCTTTACTCCTTTATACATGGACTATTTGAATTTTTTGCGGAAAATCGGCTAGGATTGCCGGTAAAAAGGGAGCGCTTTTTGGACATCAAACCCCGCACGTTTTTCAGAATTCTCCAATCCGTTCTGAAAAATGCGCAAACGAAGAAAGTTTGCACGTATGACTCCGCACGCATCCCGCCTTTTTTTTCTGCTGGTCTTGTGTTGCCTTGCCGGCTGCAACGAAAAGCCCAAAAACTCCAGGGAACAGGCAGCGCCGGTTCTTACCGCAAGAGTTGCCCAAAAGGTCTTGCCGGTCCAGGTCGAGGCCATCGGCCACGTGGAAGCGTCCGCCACCGTCACCGTGAAATCCCAGATCGGCGGCATGCTGCAACAGGTTGCCTTTACCGCCGGGCAAGATGTGCGCAAGGGCGATCTGCTCTTCAGGATTGACCCACGCCCCCAGCAGACAGCGCTGCAACAGGCGCAAGGCAATCTGGAACGCGACCTGGCACGCATGCGCAACGCGCAAGCCGATGCCCGCCGCTACCAGCAGCTCTTCAGGCAGGGCTACGTGTCCCGGCAGCAGTATGAGCTGAGTGACGCCGAGGCGAAAGCGCTGCAGGCCGATGTCGCCGCCGATCGAGCGGCGGTGGAGTCCGCGCGCGTCCAGTTGGAGTACTGCACCATCCGTTCGCCCATGACCGGCCGCACCGGCGATCTGCTCATTGACCGCGGCAACGTTATCAAGGCGATAGACGAGAATCTTGCGCTGGTCACCATCAACCAGCTGCGCCCGATCTACGTGCGATTTACGGTACCGGAACACTATCTGCCGCAAATTGCGCATCATATGGCACAGAAAAAAAACGCACTGGAGATACAGGCCTTCACGGAAAAAGACGCGAACACGCCGCTGGCCACCGGCAGGCTCACCTTTGTCGACAATCACGTTGATCTGGGAACGGGCACCGTGCTTCTGAAAGGCACCTTCGAAAACACGGATCTGCGACTCTGGCCGGGGCAGTTTGTCCATGTGAAACTCATTTTGACCCACGAGGCGGCGCTGGTGGTGCCTTCCCATGCAGTGCAGGCCGGTCAGCAGGGCGACTACAGCTATGTGGTGACACCGCAGCTCACGGTGGAGGCGCGCCCGGTCAAGGTGGATCGCAGCGTGGGCACGGAAAGCATCATCGCGCAGGGGCTCGCCGAAGGCGAACAGGTGGTGATCGAAGGGCAGATGCGGCTTTCGCCCGGCGCGAAAGTGGAGCTGCGCAAGACCAATGCGCCTTCGCAGACCCCCTAAGCGGTAAGCCCCCAAATTTCCAGCGTGCGCGGAGCGGATTCGCCACCGTAAAACTCGGCAAGCAGCTGCGAAAACAGCAGCTCCTGCGGGCAGGCGACGGCAAAGAGCGTCAGACAGGAACGCAGTTTCAATACATCCGGCCAGCCGAAAATCGCTTCGGCGTCCCGGTCGGGCAGTCCCAGAAGCACTCCGCAGATCTCACGCAGGCGCGCCCCCAGCAACGGGTGCGTCATGTAAGCCTTGGCCTCGTCCAAATCCCTTAAAGCGTAGTATTTCGCGGTGGGACTTGCGCCCAAGCCGTCAATCTGCGGGAAGATGAACCACATCCAATGACTCTCTTTACGGCCATTCCGGATTTCGGCCAGCGCGGTTTCATAGCTTGTCTCCTGCGCGGCGATGAAGCGGGAAAGATCATATTGCTTCATTCGAAAAAGTCCTCGTCAATTTTCTTCAGATACAGGATATCTTCTACCCGGCAGCCTACGCCGTAGCGGATCATCAACCGCACCAGTTGTTCGCCATCAATAAGCACGATGCGCTTGCTGAGCGAGGCGGCAGTGTCTCGGGCATCTTTAGTAAAGTTCGAGGTGGTGACGAAAAGCCCTTTGGCTGCTTTGAACCGGTCGAGCGAGCCGAAAAAGTCCCGAATGGCCGAAGCGCCCACCGTATTGCCGTCCACGTAGCGCTTGGCCTGCACGTAGATGCGGTCGAGCCCCAAAGCGTCCTGATCTATGACACCGTCCACCCCTCCGTCGCCGCTTTTGCCCAAGGCGCGACCCGCTCCTTCCACCGAACCGCCAAAACCCATCGCCACCAGCAACTGCACCACCAGCCGCTCGAAAAAAGCCGGCGTCTGCTCCAGAATCCGGGACAAAAGCTCCTGAGCCAGAGCGTTTTCCAGCTCCGCATGAGCCGCGCGAATGGCCTCGTCGGGCGTGGTGACAGTTCCAGATTCCGACGTTTTGGGAAATGAAGACGGAGTTTCGTGCAATCCACTCTGGGCACGGCCACTTTGAAATTCCTGAAACTCGGGAAATTGTTTGAGGTAGCGATTATCAATGCGGGACGGATTTTGTTCAATCGCTGTCTTGCCACGTTCCGTAATACGGTACTGGCCCCGTCGACTCCGCTCCAGCAGACCGGCCTTGGTCAAATAGGTTCGTGCCCAGCCCACCCGGTTGGCAACAACGGTTTGCCTGCCTGATGGTAACAGTTGCTCCCGTTCTTCGTTGCTCAAATGAAACTCGTCCGCCAATTTTTCGTAGGTATCAGTATTTTTAATTTCTCCTTGCTCGGCCAACCGCAACAAGGGAAGCATCAATGTTTCATAATCCGGAATGGCCATTTTTTCCGATCTCCTATTCAATTGCACAAACGAATTTTCTCCCCTTCGTCTTGAAGTCAGTATTAGAGCTATATTTTTTGGTTTAAAAACCAGATATCAATTTTGCCAATTGTGCTCGCAAACGACTCGTACGTTTCAAAAGAAAAAGGCAATTGCCCTTCCGGCAGTTGAATTTATACAACATCTTGCCAATCAAGTCTCTTGACACTTTGGATGTTATTGATAAATTTCGTCAATCCACGATTTATGGGCGTCCAACACAAAGGCGGTTACCTTTATGAACATCTGCGAGATATTCATCCGCCGCCCGGTTATGACCACACTGGTCATGCTGGCCCTGGTCATCTTCGGCATCAGCAGCTACCGGCTGCTGTCGGTCAGCGATCTGCCCAACGTCGATTTCCCTACCATCGTGGTGACCGCCGATCTGGACGGCGCCAGCCCGGAAACCATGGCTTCCTCGGTGGCGACTCCGCTGGAGCGCCAGTTCTCCACCATCGCCGGCATCGACTCCATGACATCCACCAGCGCCCTGGGACGCACATCCATCACCCTGCAGTTCTCGCTGGACCGCGACATTGACGCGGCGGCGCAGGATGTCCAGTCGATGATCTCGCGCGCCCAGCGCCGCCTGCCGGACGACATGACCAACCTGCCCTCGCTGCGCAAGGCCAACCCCGCGGATCAGCCGGTGCTGTTTATCGCCGTCAGCTCGCCGACCCTGCCGCTCTACGTGGTCAACGAGTACGCCGACACGCTGGTTGCACAGCGCATCTCCATGATCAATGGTGTAGCGCAGGTGCAGGTGTTCGGCGCCCAGAAGTATGCAGTACGCGCCCAGCTTGACCCCCGCGAGCTGATATCCCGCCAGATAGGGCTGGACGAAGTCCAGGATGCCCTGAAAGCCGGCAACATCAACCTGCCGACCGGCAAGCTGGAAGGCAGGCAGCGCTCCTTCACCATCCGGGCCAGCGGGCAGCTCTACACGGCGGAAGCCTATCGGCCGCTCATCGTTGCCTACCGTAACGGCCATCCCGTGCGGATGGAGGCGCTGGGACGCGTCATCGACAGCGTGGAAAACCTCAAAACCGCCAACTGGTTCAACGACCAGCGCGGCATTCAGCTGGCCATCGACCGCCAGCCCGGCACCAACACCGTGGAGCTGGTCGACCGCATCCGTGAGCTGCTGCCGCAGCTGCGCGAGCAGATCCCCGCCTCCATCCGGCTGGACACGCTCTATGACCGCTCCGTTTCCATTCGTGATTCCATCAACGAGATAAAATTCACCTTCCTGCTCTCCATCGTGCTGGTGGTGCTGGTGATCTTCATCTTCCTGCGGGATATTTCCGCCACCGTCATCCCCAGCCTGGCGCTGCCCATCTCCATCGTCATCACCTTCGTGATAATGTACCTGTGTCACTACAGCATCGACAACTTCTCGCTGCTGGCGATCATCCTTGCCGTGGGCTTTGTGGTGGACGATGCCATCGTGGTACTGGAAAACATCGTGCGGCATATGGAACAGGGCGCCACCCCCAGGCAGGCCGCTTTGGACGGCTCAAAGGAAATCGGCTTCACCATTCTCTCGATGACGCTGTCGCTGGTGGCGGTTTTTATCCCGGTACTGCTGATGCGCGGCATTCTGGGACGCCTGCTCACCGAATTCGCGGTGACCATCAGCGTGGCGATTCTCGCCTCGGGCTTCGTTTCCTTAAGCCTGACGCCGATGCTGTGCAGCCGTTTCATGCGCCCCGTAACCGAAAAAAAGCACGGGCGGCTCTACCAGCTCTCCGAACGCTTCTTCGACAGCATGCTGCATCTGTACGCAGTTTCCCTGCGCTGGGTGATGCACCATCCGCGCAGCGCACTGACGGTTACCGCGCTCTCGCTGTTTGCAACCATCTGGATGTTCGCCGTCATTCCCAAAGGCTTCCTTCCCAGCGAGGATATCGGTTTCCTGAGCGCCTTTACCGAGACCCGCCAGGGCATCTCCTTTGAGGCGTTGAAGGAAAACCAGCAGATTGTCGCCCGGATCATCGGCAACGATCCCGCGGTGGAAGGCTACCTTTCCACAGTCGGCCCCACCTACGCGAGCCCGGCCAACAATACCGGCCGCCTCAACATCAAGCTGAAAGACCGCGAGAAACGGAATCTGAACGCCGACGGCGTGCTCAGGCGCCTGCGCGCCAAGTGCGCCGGCATTCCGGGCATTCGCATCTTTTTGCAGAATCCGCCGCCGGTACGCATTGGAGGCCGCGCGACCAAGAGCCTCTACCAGTTCACCATGAAAAGCACCAATACCGACGAGCTCTACCAGCACGCGGTTCAAATGGAGCGCGCCCTTGCATCGCTGCCCATGCTCATGGATGTCACCAGCGATCTGCAGCTGACCGATCCGCAGCTGCACGTGGTCATCGACCGTGACCGCGCCGCCGCGCTGCAGCTCTCGGCGGAAAAAATCGAACAAGCGCTGGAAGCGGCCTACAGCTCCAAGCATGTTTCCACCATCTATGCCCCCAACAACGACTACCGGGTGATTCTGGAACTGGATCCCGCCTATCAGGACGATCCCTCGGCGCTGTCGCTGCTGTACGTTCGCTCGGGAAACGGCAAGCTCATACCCTTAAGCGAGGTGGCCGATTTGCAGACCACGGTGGGGCCTTTGACCATCAACCACTCCGAGCAGTACCCCTCGGTGACCATTTCGTTCAACCTGCGCGCGGGCACGGCCCTGAGCGAAGCGGTTGACGCCATAGAACGGATCGCACGCGAGCAGCTGCCGCCTTCCATCGTGACCGGCTTTCAGGGAACGGCACAGGCCTTCCAGTCCTCCTTCCGGGGGCTGTGGCTGCTGTTGCTGCTGGCCATCTTCGTCATCTACGTCGTGCTGGGCATCCTCTACGAAAGCTTCATCCACCCGCTGACCATCCTCTCCGGACTGCCGTCCGCCGGTTTCGGCGCGCTGGCCACCCTGATGCTGTTTGGCATGGAGCTCAATATCTACGGATTTGTCGGCATCATCATGCTGATAGGCATCGTCAAAAAGAACGCCATCATGATGATCGACTTCGCACTGGAGGCGCAGCGGCGCGAAGGCAAAAGCAGCGCCGACGCCATCTTCGAAGGCTGTCTGGTACGCTTCCGCCCCATCATGATGACCACCATGGCGGCCTTCATGGGCATCCTGCCCATCGCGCTGGGCATGGGCGCCGGCGCGGACGCACGCCGGACACTGGGCATGGCGGTCGCAGGAGGGCTGCTCTTTTCGCAGCTTTTGACCCTCTACATCACGCCGGTCTTCTATCTGTTCATGGAAAATGTGCAGAAATGGCTTCGGGGTAAATTCTCGGGCGCAAAAGAGTAAAATCTCACGCCTCCACAATCCGCCACTCGTCAACCTGTTTGAGCTTCGTGCTGAAGTTCACACCCAGTTTGAACAGCTTGCGTGGATCGGCGGCATAGGGCCTGGCGTAGCCTTTTTCTTCAATTTGCTGCAAAGCGGCTTCCGCCGACTGATCCACCTTCAATTCCAGCACGAAGATGTACTTGTCCGTTTTAATCACGACATCCGATCGGCCGCCTGCAACCGGATGCTCCACCTCGCAGTAAAAACCCACCAGCCGAAAGATGATGAACATGAGGTTACGAAAGTAGGCCTCCAACGGGCTATGCTCATACGGAATATCCGCCAGCAGGGCCTGAAGCTCCACCATGAAGGCTTCGGCATTACCCTGGCGAATATGTCCTATCATGCGGATGAGCAGACTATTGGTCGGCTGCTGGCCTTTGGCAACTTGCAGCGGCAGGAGTTGTTTCAAAAAACTGCGCTCCACCTCCTCATTGGGAAAACACAGGTAATAGGCGTCCAGGTCGTCGCAGTGATCGATGGTGAGATAGCCGCTCTGATAAAGAATGGGCAAAGGGTTGCTTTCCAAAGTATCCAATGCATCGAATCCAGCCGCATCAACCGGTTCATTGGGCAAATTTTCCAGATCAAAATTTTCCCGCCGCATCATTTTGAGCAAAAAATCCGGCGTGCCGGTTCCAAACCAGTAATCGTTGAAGTCTCCTGCACGTAACGCTTTGAGCAAACTGAACGGGTTGTAGACTCTTTCCCCTTTTTTCGAGAATTTATAACCGTCATACTGCCGTTTGAGACGCGCCCTGGCCTCATCTGCAGACAAATTGTTCTTTTGAGCCAGTTCTTCAAGACCAGGAGCAAAATATGTCTCCAATTCTTTATCAGTCATTCCACACAGAGAGGCAAAAGTATCTTCAAGGGAAATATCGTCCAGATTGTTCAGATCACTGAATATGCTAAGTTTGCTGAATTTGGTCACGCCGGTAAGCATGGCAAACCTGATGCAGGCATCACAGGTCTTCAGGTTGCCATACACTCCCCGCAGAGTGGAACGATATTCCTCGCGTAACGGTTCGTTGCCTATGGCCTCCAGCAACGGTTTGTCATACTCGTCAATCAGGATGACCACCTGACGGCCAGTCCGTTCACAGGCACGATGAATAATACCGAAAAAACGATCATCCACCCCCACTTCCACCGGATTTTTACCGTAAATCTCTTCCCATGCCGTCAGATACAGTTCCAGGCGCTCAAGCAGGTTTGCATAGGTTTTGTACTCTTTGCCGCCCCAATCCAGACGTAACACAGGATGCTCCTCCGGGCAGCCGCCAGCCAAATCCGTTATGGCCAAGCCACTAAACAGCTCCTTTTTGCCCTGAAACCAGGCCGCAATGGTGGAGAGCAGCAGCGACTTGCCAAAGCGGCGCGGACGGCTCAGGAAGTAGTACTTGCCTCGATCAATGAGCTGCCATATCAGCGCGGTCTTGTCCACGTACACGTAGCCACCGCGAATGACTTCGCCAAAATCCTGAATGCCAACAGGGTATTTCATGGAATGCCTCCCTGGGGAAACGAACATGTGCCCGGCACGGCGCCGGTAATGCCCGATCAATGCCAGAGATGAGGGCGGATGTAAAGAACACGCCGGGCACTGGGCATGGCGGTTGCGGGAGGATTGTTTGAGCTGCTCCCCTAAAAATGGAGAGGTATGACAGCTTATCCTGTTAGAGCGAAAATGCCTGTTCTTTCAACCAAATGATTTGGAACAGCACGTAGGAAGAACTCCGTCACACTTTGAGGGCAAAAAGATCAGGGGGCTGGCTGAACGGCACGCTGCTTGCCGTTTCCGGAGGCAAGGCAAGCCATTTTTTCCAGTAGCGTACCGCACGGACGAACACGGCAAGAACTCTTTCGAAATCAGGATATGCCAGGTCGCCTTCCAGTATGCGGCAGAGAGTAAACTGTCCGCGCACTTCATCAATGCCAATGCAGGAAAAACCTGTTTCCAGCCCAAGGTTGGCAGCCTTGAGCATGCTCATGCAGGCGTCTTCGCGCCCTTCGCTCGGTCCCAGGTCGGCCGTGATGAACAGGCGGCCCTCGCTGATCTCAAACATGACCTCGTCTTCATCAAAAACTATGCCGCATGTTCCGGCATCGGAAAGTGCCAGGTCAAAGCCCAAGGCATTGCCCAGTTCACGCAGAAGCGATGTGTATTCCATGATTAATTCCTCAATTCATTGTGATCCATGACATGCGGCAGACACAGCTGCATGGGGATCAGTTCAGACGGTCAAGGGGGATGAATTCCTGGCCGAAGCGGAAACCGGTCACGCTCTGCCCCTGTGGATGGGCGTTCAGGTTGATCTGGAAGTGGAACGTTGTTTTTCTCCCGCCAATGCCGGGCATCTTTCCATCGATCGGGCCTGAGTTCAAGAAATTGATCTGCTGGGTCCAGACGGCTGTTACCTCGGCCGTCCGTCTGTCCGGCGATACGGTCAGGGTAAACGTCGCGGGGATGCCGGAGCTATCCTGAACCATCGGATTCTCGCCCAGAGGCGTGACCAGCAGGGTATTGCCGCTGGGCACATCTCCGATCATGGTGCCATTGGGCAGCATTCCAGTCATTTCTGTTCGGATCAAAACGTGCCATATGCGCTGATTCATCAGCTTGCTCAGCATCTGCTGATCCTTGGGATCGGGAACAGCCTTTTTGAGCGCGGTCGAGATCTCCTGCTTGGCCTTCTCCTCCTTGCCTATGACCGTGCCGTCGATGTTGAAATCACTGCGGTTGGCATCCCCAAGCATCGAGTCGTAGATATTATCTGTGTATTTTGTTGTTTCGCCGAGAGTCCCTTCCAGCTTTTCAAGGTCGCTGCTGAAGGCGTCCTTGAAGATGTTGTTCAACGGCTGCCGGACCTCTTCGGTTCCGTCTAAGTTCTTCCATTCCTTCATGCGTCCGGCCATGTCTTTCACCAGCTCTTTCGATGCGTCAGCTGTGGAAGGGGCAAAAGAGCATCCTTCGATGAACGAACGCAGAAGTGCGCGGGACTCCTCCGGGACCTGGGGCGCATACAGGGCATACTGAGCTTCGACCGATGCCTTTTGCGTCTGCAGCAGGGCGTCGAGCCCCATGGCATTGATGGCGTTCTGCAGGGCACGGGGATCGGCAGCTGCATCCATGGCCGTCTTGTGTACCTGCTGCTGGAGAAGGTCGTTCGCAAGCAGGACCGCAGCACGCCTGCTGAGCGTGAAGCCCATGACCTGCGCATTTGAAGACAGGGCCTTTTCCACTGCCATATGCTGTACAGGGCTCGCCAGCTCTTCTTTGATGTATTCCTGCAACTGACGGGGGCTTAAAGGATTGGTCTTGTAGTGGGAAAACTCGGAGGAAACCCGTTGTGCTATGGTTTCCCCCAACGCGTTCTTCATTGACATGGCTGCATCGATCCCTTCGGAGATCCTGTCGGCACCGTAGATGGCGCGCAGCCCGTCAACAGCGGGGAGCGAGCGTTACCGATGCTGAACAACTTGGTGCGCGCATCAAATTTTTGCTAAAAACCAGTTTCGTTGAGCCAGCGGCATTGATTGCAGCCCTCCAGGTTCCCGTTATCGCAAGCTTTGCAGAACCATCTCTTGGCAGTCCGCTTGTCCAGACGCACGCCCTTGCCCTGAGCATACATGACGCCCAACCCGAACTGGGCAGAGGCATCATCCTGCGCGGCGGCTCTTTCCAGCCACTCCCGGGCCATGGCGTAATCCTGCCGTACGCACCGGCCCTTATAATACATTAAGCCCAAAGCGCCCTGGGCCCGGGCATTTCCCTGCGCGGCAGCCTTCTCGAACCATTCCCGGGCATTGGGACAGTCCCGCCGCACGATTCGGTCCTCATAATACATTGCCCCCAACCAGGCCTGGGCATCGGCATTCCCCTGCACGGCAGCCCTTTCGAACCATTCCCGGGCCATGGCGTAGTCCTGTTGCACGCCCCGCCCCTCGGCATACATGGAACCCAGGTCGCATTGGGCCTCGGCGTAGCCCTGCGCGGCAGCCTTTCCCCACCACTTTCGGGCCTTGGCGTAGTCCTGTTGCACCCCCCGGCCCTTCTCATACATGGAACCCAAAAGGTACTGGGCTTCGGCGTTCCCCTGCGCGGCGGCCGCCTTTACCCTCTCCACAGTATCCGCATCAATCGCAAACGTCGGCACATTCGAGAATGCAAGCAACGACGCAATGCTCAACAGGCATAACATCTTTTTCAACATGGCATATCTCCACTTATATGCGCTGCAAAACCACAACTGCTGCTGACCTTGCCAAGTGGCAACAAAACCATACTACATTGAGTGCTGTTGAAAACACATAAGAAAAAAACAGGCACGGGCAAAGATGGTCAAACACCTTTGCCCGTGCCTGTTTTTGACTCGCCCGGTTTTCCCCCAAAGAGGCTATTCCTTCTTCCCTTCAATAATCCGGTACAGCACCGCACCAATAACTGCTCCCGCGATGGGCGCCACCCAGAAGAGCCACAGCTGCTCCAGCGCCCATCCGCCGGCATAGACCGCAACGCCCAGGCTGCGGGCGGGATTGACCGAGGTATTGGTGACCGGAATGCTGACGAGATGAATCAGCGTCAATCCCAGACCGATGGCGATGGGTGCCATGCCCTGCGGAGCGCGGCTGTCGGTTGCGCCCATAATGATGAGCAAAAACATGGCTGTCATGACGATTTCACAGATCAGCGCGGCAAGCAGCGAATATCCGCCGGGTGAATGCAGGCCGTAGCCGTTGGAGGCAAAACCGGCCGTCACATCGAAACCGGCCTTCCCAGCCGCGATGGTGTACAGCACACCGCCGGCCAGCACCGCGCCCACCACCTGCGCAATGATGTACTGCACCAGATCTTTTGCAGGAAAACGTCCGCCAACGCACAAACCGATGGAAACCGCCGGATTGAGGTGGCAGCCGGAAATATGGCCTATCGCATAGGCCATGGTCAGCACCGTCAGACCGAAGGCCAGGGAGACGCCCAGCAATCCAATCCCTACATCGGGAAAGGCCGCCGCCAGTACCGCGCTGCCGCAGCCGCCCAGCACCAGCCAGAAAGTTCCAAAACATTCCGCCACATACCTGTTCATGTTCTCGTTCCTTTCTTCAAAAAAAGTGGTCAAAATGAAAAAAGCACCCGAAACCTTTTCGGGTGCTCCCTTTTTTGTCTGGCGCGCCACGAGGAACTCGAATCCCCAACCTTCTGATCCGTAGTCAGACGCTCTATCCAATTGAGCTAGTGGCGCGAAATGTCAAACAAGGCGGCACTATCCATCAAACCGGAGAAATTGTCAACCCTTTTCTCCCACTTCTTGCAACGGTACCGAAAAGCACTCTTTCTTCAACATCTTTCCGTGCTTCTTACAGGCTTGCAACCATACTGCCGGCGCATTATTCTCTGTCTTCGATCGGAGTGGAGCTTCTCACGTCACAACCTGCCGTTCCATCCGGAACGCGCCAAAATCCAAGGAGGATTGCCCATGAAGCAAAGAACACTGTTGCGCATCTTGTTTCTGGCCGGTGGACTGGCCTTTCTGGCTACCGCCGCCAGCGCCGAGGTGGACTGCAAGGATGCCCAGTCCATCAAGGGGCTGGTGCAGAATCCGGCCGCCATGACGCAGGACGAATACGAAGCGGTTCTGGATACCCTTTCCTGCTGTGACATCGACCAGACCAAGCTGGCGTTTGCCGGGAAATGCGCTACCAACGAGGCCCTGGGACTGCTGAAAAAGGAAAAGGCAAAATTCCCGTCCATCAACCCGCTGGTACCCAAACTGGTCAAACACAGCGCCCCCCAGGTACGGGCCCGTGCCTATGAGGAGCTGTCGGACCTTTTCGGCAGCAGCAGCCAGGATGTGGCGCTCGCCAAGGAGGCCATCGCCTCCGAAACCGATCCCTATGCCCTCAAGATGCTCATCTGGAAAGGCGTGCACAACTTGGGCAACAGAGTACCGGAAGTGGGCACCTTTCTGCTGAAAATGGCCCAGCACGAACATCCGCAGGTGCGCTGGGCCGCGGCGGTTGCCCTGGGCAATACCTGGTCGGACAAGGTGCCGGGTGCAACTGACGCGATCATTACCCTGATCGGCGATCCGGACGAAAAGGTGCGCAAGATGGCCTGCAAAGGAGCTGGCAAACTGGGCGACGAGAAGATCATCGCACCCATTACCGATGTCCTGAAAGACGACGCCAGGGCGAATATGCACGGCGAATGCATGCAGGGCCTTACCACGCTGTGGCTGGATTATCCCTTCCACAAGAGGTACAGCGAGGCAGCCTACAGGGCGGCCATGGACTACTACAAAAAGACGCCCCGCACCGACAAGATTCCGGTGTGGTCTTCCATCAAGCTGGCAGGCGAGTATGCCAAACCAGTGGGCAAAAAAGACGCCTTTGCGGAATGGAAGAGCCAGGCAGGTTACTACAAACCTGACGAACTGATCGCGGTCATGACCGACATCGTGAAAGATCCGCAGGCAAACTGGATGGGCCGCACTGCGGCGCTGACCGTCATCGGAAAGGCCGGCGGCAAAGAGGCGCTGGACAAGCTGGGACCGGAGGTGGAAGCACTGAACGATCCCAAGGCGAAATTCATCAAGGATGGCTACCAGAAAGCCCTCAAAGAGGCGGAGAAGGGCAAATAAGCAAGATAGAGTTAAAAAAATCCCGTCATGTGCCGCGGCACGTGGCGGGATTTTTTATCGTTGGAGATAACGTTACTTTTCCAGCGCTTCCAGTTCCTCCCAGCGGGCATAAGCGCTTTCCAGCTCCATTTCAAGAGCGGTCAGCCGCGCGGAAACCGCCCCCGCTTCCGCTCCCGCATTCCGATAAAAGTCGGGGTCGGAAAGCTTGTCCCGTACTTCCTGCAATTCAAGCTCCAGCGCTTCAATTCTCCCGGGCAGTTCTTCCAGTTCGCGTTTTTCCTTGAAACTCAGACGCCGTTCCCGCTGTTTTTCCCGTGGCGCTTCACGCACCGCGCGCCCGGCCGGCTTCTTGTCCCCGGAACTTTGCGCCTGGCTCTGGCGCAGCCAGTCGTCATAGCCTCCGGTATATTCCACCAGACGCCCCGGCGCTTCGAAGACCAGAAGTCCGGTCACCGTACGGTTGAGAAATTCCCGGTCGTGGCTGACCACGAACACCGTACCCTGAAATTCCGCCAGCAGTTCTTCCAGCAGATCGAGCGTCTCAAGATCCAGATCGTTGGTCGGCTCGTCGAGCACCAGTACATTGGCAGGACGGGTAAAGAGCCGCGCCAGCAACAGACGGTTGCGTTCGCCGCCGGAAAGCACACTCACCGGCGTGCGAATCCGATCGGGAGTAAACAGAAAGTCTCGCAAATAACCGACAATATGACGGGATTTGCCGCCGATGACAACCGTATCGCGGTCACCGCAAAGATTCTGCTGCACGGTCAACGAAGGATCCAGCTGCTCCTTTTGCTGATCGAAGTAGAGGATTTCCAGATTGGTTCCTCTCCGCAGCATCCCGCTCCGAGGCACAAGTTCCCCCAAAATCAGCTTGAGCAGGGTGGTCTTGCCGGCGCCATTGGGGCCAACGATGCCTATCCGGTCGCCGCGCATAACGGTTGCGGAAAAGTTCTCCATGAGCGGCGGCATTTCTCCATAGCCGAAGGTGACATCCTTCAGTTCCGCCACCAGTTGGCCGCTGCGCGCGGCCTCCTCCAGATGGAAACGCGCAGTCCCCAGACGCTCGCGGCGTTCACGGCGCTCACGGCGCATACGCTCCAGCGCCCGTACCCGTCCCTCGTTGCGGGTACGCCGCGCCTTGATCCCGCGCCGGATCCAGATCTCCTCTTCCGAAAGCTTGCGGTCAAAACGTTTCCACTCCAGTTCCTCGGCATGCAGCCATTCCTGCTTGCGCGTCAAAAAAGCGTCGTAGTCACAGGCAAAATCCAGGAGTCTGCCTCGCTCCAGTTCGACAATGCGGTTGGCCAAAGCCCGGAGAAAGGCTCGATCATGCGTGATAAAAACCAGCGACTGCTTTTTGCGGAGCAGAAAATCCTCCAGCCAGCGAATGGCGCTGATGTCAAGGTGGTTGGTCGGCTCGTCCAAAAGCAGCAGATCCGGCTCGGCGGCCAGCGCTCGCGCCAGCAGCACCCGCCGCTGCATGCCGCCGGAAAGCTCGTCAATACGCGCTTCGGGCGGCAACTGAAGCAGGGAAAGCATTTGTTCGGCGATTTGTATGCCGGAAGGAGAATGCTCGGGATACACCGCATCACGCACCATCTCCGGCAAATTCCGGGGCATGGACTGCGGCACAAGCGTAACCCGCAAACCCTGCGAACGAAGGACAACGCCGGCATCCGGCACGATTTCGCCCGCCATGACGCGCAAAAGCGTGCTCTTTCCAACACCGTTGCGTCCAAGGAGCCCAATGCGCTCCCCCGCGTCCACGTGAAAGCTGATATTTTCCAGCACCGCCGGCCCTCCAAAGGCCAGCCCAACCGACTGCATATCCAGAAGCGCCATATCCGTTTCTCCATCCGTTCCCCAAAAGCTTCCAGGAGTTTATCTAGCACGACACATCCGGTTTGAAAAACACTTATGCAACATGAGAAAAAAACCGTCGAAGGGAAAAACAGAGAATATCTACACATGCAATTGACAATGCAGTAGGATAAACTATCTTGTTCAATGGCCTTCAAGGGCGAATTGGGGTTTTTCGGAAGCGTCCCGGCGAAAATCCCCGAATCTCCGCACTGGCGGTCGCGAAAAAAGACAATTCAAAAAGGCAGCAAATACACGAGGAGGAAGAGTCATTATGTGGGAATACACGGACAAGGTCATGGATTATTTCAACAATCCCCGCAATGTCGGAGAGGTGGAGAACCCGGACGGCGTGGGCGAAGTCGGATCGCTTGCATGCGGGGACGCGCTGCGGCTGAGCTTCAAACTGGACGAGAACCAGCGCATCAAGGAAGCGAAGTTTCAGACCTTCGGCTGCGCCAGCGCGATAGCATCGTCATCGGTACTGACCGAAATGATCATCGGCAAAACGCTGGAAGAGGCCTCGAAGATCACCAACCGCGACATCGCCGAGTTCCTGGGCGGTCTTCCGGAAGAGAAGATGCACTGCTCGGTCATGGGGATGGAGGCGCTGGAAGCTGCCATCGCCAACTACCGCGGCGGCGGATCCGAGAAAAAAGACTATGAGATCGTCTGCAAATGCTTCGGCGTTACCGACCGTGAAATCGAGCGGGTGGCGCTGCAAAACCATCTGACCACCGTGGATGACATTACCCACTACACCAAGGCGGGCGGCGGCTGCCGCAAATGCCACGACAAGATCAAGGCGGTTCTGGACAAGGTATGGGAGAACCAGAAGAAGGAGCAGAGCGCTCAGGCAGCACCGAAGAAGCTTTCCAACCTGCAGAAGATCCGCCTCATCGAGGACGTTCTGAAACGCGAGATCGTACCGGCTCTCCAGGCGGACGGCGGCGATCTTGAGCTGATAGATATCAACGGCAATACGGTGCAGGTGGCCCTGCGCGGTGCCTGTTCCACCTGCCGGATGTCGGAAGTTACCCTGAAAAAATATGTGGAGAGCAAGCTGCAGGAACTGGTGGATCCTGATATCGTCGTGGAGGAGGTCAAGCCATGAGCGCAAAGACTGTCATCTATCTGGACAATAACGCCACCTCACGGGTAGCTCCGGAAGTGACGGAAGCCATGCTGCCGTTTTTCAACGATCTGTATGGCAACCCCTCCAGCATGCACACCTTCGGCGGACAGGTGGCTCGTTATGTACGGGCGGCCCGGGAGCAGGTAGCCCAGCTGTTCAACGCCGAACCGGAAGAAATCATCTTTACCAGCTGCGGCACCGAAAGCGACAACGCAGCCATTATGAGCACGCTGCGCTCCTATCCGCACAAGAAGCACTTCATCACCAGCCGGGTAGAGCATCCGGCCATTCTCAACGTCGCCCGTTTCCTGCGTGATCATGGCTACCGGGTTACGGAGCTGCCTGTCGATCATGAAGGCATGCTCAATCTGGACGATCTGCGCGCCGCCCTGGACGATGATACCGCACTGGTCAGCATCATGACCGCCAACAACGAAACCGGCGTGCTCTTCCCCATCGAAGAGATCGCGCAGATCGTGAAGGAGCGCGGCATACCGTTTCATACCGACGCGGTGCAGGCGGCAGGCAAGATTCCCATGGATCTGAAAAAATTGCCGGTGGACATGCTGTCGCTTTCCGGCCACAAGCTGCACGCGCCCAAAGGTATCGGCGTTCTTTACGTTCGGCGCGGTACGCGCTTTATCCCCTTCATGATGGGAGGGCATCAGGAATCCGGCATGCGCGGTGGCACGGAGAACGTGCCCTACATCGTCGGGATGGGCAAGGCGGCAGAACTGGCCATGAAGCACATGGACGAGGAAAATACCCGCGTCCGCGCCATGCGCGACCGGCTGGAACGGGAATTGCTGCAACGCATTCCCAACTGCCGCCGCAACGGTTCGGAACAGCATCGTACCCCCAACACCAGCAACATCAGCTTCGAGTACATCGAGGGCGAATCCATTCTGCTGATGCTCAATGCCGCCGGAATCTGCGCTTCGTCCGGATCCGCCTGCACTTCCGGCTCCCTGGAACCCTCGCACGTGCTGCGCGCCATGGGAACGCCCTTTACCGCGGCTCACGGCTCGGTACGTTTCAGTTTCAGCGTCTACAACACCGATGCCGAAGTCGATCAGGTTATTGAAAAGATGCCGGACATCATCCAGAAAATCCGTGATATTTCACCATTCTGGCATGATTTCAAAATGGGGCGCGCCATATCCCCGCTCTTGACCGGTGAAGACGCACAACATCACCACGATCATTAACCACCATCCCCGGTTTTCCCAAAAAGAAAACCGGGGCAAAGTTTTCCAAAGGAAGGATATCTATGGCTAGAAGAGGATGGGATATTCCAGATTATGATCCAGGGCCCAAAGGATTTTTCGCCAACCAGGGCGATGGCAACTTCGGCGCCGACAAAATTATCATCAAACCGATAGGTTTTGTGAACAGCCCCTTCCAGGATTCCCGGCATGTGCCGATCCAGCCGATAGGGATGAACGATACCGAGGGCAGCATCGACATCCTTTCGGAATACGCCGAAGGGCTGGAAGGACTGGAAGAGTTTTCCTATATCTACGTGGTTTACCACCTGCACCGCCGGCCGCAGCGTGTCAGCCTGCGGATCAAGCCCTTCATGGCGCCCAAAGAGGTGGGCATCTTCGCCACCCGTTCCATGGAACGGCCCAATCCGCTGGGCGTAAGTGTCCTGCAGCTGGTCGCCATTGAAGGCAACACGCTGAAAGTACGCGGCATGGATATTCTGGACGGCTCGGCGGTGGTGGACATACGCGCCTACAGCCCCAACTTCGACCGGGTACCGGACTGAAAAAAACTCTTTTCCACCCGGAAAGAAAAGCGACAGACACCGTGTGACCGCCAGAAAGCCCCCCTTGAAGGGCGGCATTGACGCCCGGGGACTTTATCGGCTAGGATAGCTTGCTCATTGCAAAAAACGAAATACATTCCAGGGAAAGGAGAGGCATCATGGGAAAAGGCGATCAGAGAACCCGCCGCGGTAAAATCTGCCGGGGTACATCCGGCAAGACCCGCCCGAAAAAAGTGAAAAAAGCGGAAACCCCATCCGAGGAAACCGCTTAATGAAACCGCATAAAAGGGGAGCATTTTGCTTCCCTTTTTTGTTTTTACCCACAAAAATAAAAAAGCTGAAGGAAATCGGCGTCCATGGCTTCCACCTACCTTATTGACGGCTCGTCCTATATCTACCGGGCTTTTTATGCGCTGCCGCCGCTGAGCGCTTCCGACGGAACACCCACCAATGCCGTTTACGGCTTTATCACCATGCTGCTCAAGATCATCCGGGAGAAGCAGCCGGAACGCCTCGCGGTAGTCTTTGATGCGCACGGCCCCTGTTTCCGCCGCCAGCTCTATCCGGACTACAAGGCGACGCGGCCGCCGATGCCGGAGGATCTGCGTCCCCAGATCCCTTTCATCAAGGAGGCCGTCGCCGCCTTCAATCTGACCGCGCTGGAGCAGACGGGCTTCGAAGCCGACGACATCATCGCCACCCTGGTACGCAAGCTGCCGGAGGACGACATCACCATCGTCAGTACCGACAAGGATCTGATGCAGCTCGTTACGCCGAATGTACGCATGCTCGACACCATGAAGGACAAAACCTTCGGCCCGCAGGAGGTGGCGGAACGCTTTGGCCCCAGTGTGATAGACGTGCTGGCGCTGGCGGGTGATACCGCAGACAACGTGCCCGGCGTGCCCGGCATCGGCGAAAAAACCGCCAAAAGCCTGATTACGCAATTTGGCTCGCTGGAAGCCCTGCTGGAGCGCATCGATCAGGTGGCGGGAGCCAAACGCCGTGAAAACCTTGAGCAATACGCCCAACAGGCGCAACTTTCGAAAACGCTGGTCACGCTGAAAGACGATCTGGAACTCGCGGTCAGCCCCGAGGATCTGCGTCTGAAGCCGCCCAACTTCGAGGCCCTTGTCGAGCTCTGCCGCCGTCTGGACTTTCACCGCTTGCTGGCGGACTTTTCCCGGGAAATACCGGAGGAAAAGGCGGCAGTAACGCCACAACAGCCTTTGACCTGTCACATTGTGCTGCACGAAGAAGAGCTCGAAGCGCTTGCGCAGCGCCTCCAATCGGCGGGCGCCTTCTGCCTTTGCACCGCCGCTTCCGGCGAAAACCCCGCGCGCGCGAGGCTCGTCGGTCTGGCGCTCTCCGTTCGGGACGAATGCTTTTACATCCCTTTGCGCCACCACTGCCTGGGAGCGCCGGTTCAGCTTGCTCCCGCAAAAGCCCTGGCCCTGCTGCGGCCCGTTCTTGAAGATTCTGCCGTCGCCAAGTACGGTCACAACCTCAAAAATGATTTGCAGGTCCTGCTGAACGAGGGCTGCGCACCGGAAGGATTCGCGGGCGACGTCATGCTGGACTCCTACATCGCGGATGCCGGCGCCCGTTCACATACCCTGGAACGCTTGTCCCAGGATCTGCTGGGCATCCCAATCCCCGCGCCGGAAGAAATTATGGGGAAACATGGCTCATGGGATGACACTTCGGTGGAAAGCGCCGCGGATTTCATGGCGCAGCGCCTGAGCGCCCTTGAGAAGGTGAACGAACGGCTCCACAACCAGGTACAGCAACAGGGTCTGCAAACGCTTGTCCAGGAGGTGGAACTGCCGCTCACGCAGACACTGGCGAAAATGGAACGCTGCGGCATCCGTCTGGACAGCGCCCGGCTTGCGGCCTTCAGCGGCAATCTGGCGGAGCGCATTGAGCGGCTGGAGGAACAGATCTACACGCTTGCGGGCACGCGGTTCAACCTTGCCTCACCCAAGCAGCTGGGTGAAGTGCTGTTTGGCAAGATGCAGCTGCCGCACGGGAAAAAGACCAAAACCGGCTGGTCCACCGACGTGGAGACACTGACCAGCCTGGCGCAGCAGCATGAAATCGGCGGCCTGCTCCTGGAGCACCGCTCCATCACCAAATTGAAGAGTACCTACGCCGACGCCCTGCCCCGCCTGATCCATCCGGAAACCGGCCGGATCCATACCTCGTTCAACCAGTGCGTTACCGTGACCGGACGGCTCTCCTCCAGCAATCCCAACCTGCAAAACATCCCGGTGCGCACCGTCGAAGGCCGCCAGATCCGGGAAGCCTTCATCCCGGAAGATGGCTGGCTCCTGCTCTCGGCAGACTACTCCCAGGTGGAACTGAGGGTACTCGCGCATATCGCCAAAGAAGAAAATCTGGCAGCCAGTTTCCTCGCCGGCGAAGACATCCACCGCCGCACCGCAAGCGAAATTTTCGGCATCGCTCTGGAACAGGTTACTTCCGAACAGCGCCGCAGGGCCAAGGCGATCAACTTTGGCATTGTCTACGGCATGGGAGCCTTTGGCCTGAGCCGTCAGACCGGTGTCAGCGTCAAGGAGGCGGAAGAGTATATCAGGTTCTACTTCGAGCGTTATCCACGCATCCGTGTTTTCATGGACGAACAGATCGCCTGTGCGCGGGAAAAGCGCTTCGTCACCACACTCAAGGGCCGGCGCTGTCCGGTTCCCGATATCGGCAGCAAAAATTCCCAGACACGCGGCAACGCCGAACGCAATGCCATCAACTATCCCATTCAGGGCAGCGCCGCAGATATCATCAAGATCGCCATGCTGCGGGTGGAAAAGCGCCTGCAGAAGGAAAAGCTCCGGGCACGCATGCTGTTGCAGGTTCACGATGAACTGCTATTCGAAACGCCCCCCGAAGAGCTGGAAAAATTGCAAAAGGTGGTCACCGAGGAGATGGAGCAGGCGGTAGCACTGGATGTGCCGCTGGTGGTGGAAACCGGCTCGGGCCGCAACTGGTGCGAGGCACACTGACAAAAGAAATGTCCCGGAAAAGGCAAAGCGCCTTTTCCGGGACATCAGCATACATTCCTTTTTGAGCTGTCTCCACAGATATGCCGAAAGGAGAATCCTTCCATCTTTTACAGATGGTAGATCTCCTCGTCGCTGAGCTGGGTGAGGCCTGCGACTTTCACCAGCTTCTCCACCAACTCGATGTTTTCCGCATCAATAACCAGAATCGCCGCACCTTCCTTCGGAATCAGCGTCGCATAGGCGTTTTTGATGTTGATTTCGCCCTTCGAAAGATAGGCCAGCAAATCGTGCAGGCCCCCCGGCCGATCCGGCATACGCACGACGATGATGGGGCGCAGCACCGCGCTATAGCCCGCCTCGACCAGCGCCTTGTGCCCCTCATCAGGATCATTGAGCAACAGGTTGAGAATACCCCAGCCGTAGGCGCTGCCGGAGAGCGTCATGGCGCGGATGTTGATAAGTTTGCGCTGGAGCACTTCCGTCACCTTCTCCAGATGACCGGGCTGATTCTGCAGAAAAACCGAAACCTGACGTGCCATGGCAATTAAACTCCTTTCTTTGCTTCACGCAGATCCCGCACACGAACCGCCTTGCCTTCCGCGCGGGGCAGCGCTCCCGGTTCCACAATCTGCACCTTGGGCGTCACAAGAACCTCGTCACGCACCGCGCTGCGCAGCTTGTGATGCAACGATTCCAGTACCTCCCGTTCGCCAGTAAAGAAATCCCTGTTGAACTCCACCTTTATCTGCATTTCATCCACGCCCTGCACGGTGTCGAGCACGATCTGGTAATCGGTGCTCACTTCCGGGAAACGCATGAGGATCTTCTCTATCTGCATCGGAAAGACGTTGCAGCCCTTGATGATAAACATGTCATCGGTGCGGCCGGCAAAGCGATCCAGCCGGCGATGCGTACGTCCGCAGGGACACTCGCCGGGTAGGAAGCGCGTCAAATCACGGGTACGGTAACGAATAATCGGCATTGCCTCGCGATCGATGGTCGTCATCACCAGTTCGCCCATTTCACCGTCCGGCACCGGTTCCAGCGTGTCGGGATCGAGAATCTCGGCGATGTAGGCGTCTTCCCAGACATGCATCCCGTACTGGCACTCGCACTCGAAGGCAACGCCGGGGCCGTTCATCTCCGTCATGCCAAAGGAGTTGAAGGCCCGAACGCCAAACATTTCCTCAATCCTCCGGCGCTGCTCCTCGGTATGCGGCTCCGAACCGATGGCAAACAACCGCAGTTTGGTGTCGCGGCGCGGATCGAGCCCCTGTTCCACAAACACTTCATAAAGGCGGGCCAGATAACTGGGAATGGTATGGATCACCGTGGTGCCCAGCGTGCGCATCAGCATGATCTGACGTACGCTGTTGCCGGCGGCCGACGGAATGGTTGTTGCCCCCAGCTTTTCCGCTCCGTCCTGAAAACCCAGGCCACCGGTGAAAAGCCCGTAACCGCAAATGTTCTGGAAAACATCTTCTTCGCGCGCGCCAATGGCAAACAGGCAACGCGCCACCAGATTGCTCCACGACTCAAGATCGTGACGGTTGTAGAAAACCATTGTCGGATTGCCCGTGGTGCCGCTGGTGCAGTGCATCCTGACGATTTCATTCTTCGGAACCGTCAGGAATCCATACGGGAAATTGCCCCGCAGATCTTCCTTGGTGGTCAGCGGCAGGCTGGTAATATCCTGAATCGAATGCAGGTTTTCGGGATTTATGTTTTTCTCCCGAAACACCTTAGCGTAAAACGGTGAGCGGGCCGCCTGCACCATGCTGGCCTTGAGCTTTTTCAGCTGATAGGCCTCCAGTTCCGCGCGCGGCATGGTTTCCAGATCTTTTTGCCAGTATAAAGACATGTCTTTCTTTTCCTTTCGGAGAAACTTCCCTTGAAAAGGGGGTACATATGGTTCAACCTGTTTTACTTGCAAACATCTTTTCAGGTTATATACCACAACCGTTTCGTCAAGCTCAAATGGCATAAACTTTCCGTTCTCATGGGCCCATAAAAAACATGACCGCAACCGACTTTTCTTCCCTGCGCACAACTCTTCTTGAATGGTTTGCCGTGCACAAACGGCCCCTGCCCTGGCGGCGCGGCTACCATCCTTACGAGGTCTGGATTGCGGAGATCATGGGACAGCAGACCCAGGTGGAACGGGTGGCGGAGTATTTTACCCGCTGGATGGAGCGCTTTCCGGACGTGGCAGCACTTGCGCGGGCTTCCGAGCAGGATGTGCTCAAGGCCTGGGAGGGCCTGGGCTATTACAGCCGGGCGCGCAATCTGCACCGCGCGGCGGCGCAGTTGATGGCGCGCCATGCGGGAACGCTCCCCCCGGATGAAAAAATGCTGCGGGATCTGCCGGGCATTGGCCCCTACACGGCGGCGGCAATTCTCTCCATCGGTTTCGACCGGCCCTGTCCGCTGGTGGACGCTAACGTGGAGCGCATCGCCGCACGGCTCCGCGATCTGGAAGAGCCTGTCAAAAGCGCGCCAGGCAAAAAGGCCGTTGCGGACTGGGCATTGCGCTTTCTGGACGAGAAACGCCCCCGGCTCTGCAACGAGGCGCTGATGGAGTTCGGAGAACTGGTCTGCACACCCAAAAATCCGCGCTGCGCGGAATGCCCACTCGTCTCTTTCTGCCTTGCCCACCGCAGCCAAAGCGTTGCCCTGCGTCCGGTGCTGAAGCCGCGTCCCGCACGCATCGATGTCACCCTGGCCTGCGGCATCATCCGCCATGAGGGACGGCTCTACATCCAGCAGCGCTGCGCACACGATCGCTGGGGAGGACTCTGGGAGTTTCCCGGTGGAGGAGTGGAAGCAAAGGAGACGCCTGAACAAGCGACGCTGCGGGAAATTCTGGAGGAAACCGGCTGGAGCGTGCGGATAACCGGTTTTTTCCGCACGGTCACGCATTGCTACACGCGCTACCGGGTAACGCTGCACTGCTTCTGGTGCGAGCTGGAGGCGGGGCAATCCCCGCAACCGCGCCTGAACGCCGCAGACCAGTACGCCTGGGTGAAAGAAGCGGAGCTTGCGCGCTACCCCTATCCTTCCGGACCTCGCCAACTGGTCGAAGCGCTGCTTGACGGGAAGTGACAAAGATGCGGTTTAAAATGGGCTGCCCTGAAACCACAGCTTGCGGTCAAAGCCCGAGCCGGGGACCAAAAGCTCAGTGTTCACGCCGGCCGACTCCAGTTCCCTTGGGGCCGAATTTTTTGTCCAGTTGAAGATTGTCTCCGGGGCGGCAGAAGTAGCCGTCCATAACGGTTTCCTGCTCTCCCAGAGAGAGCAGTTCCCCCACCGTTACAAAACGGTAGCCTTTGTCCCGGAGCAGGGCAACCAGCTCCTTCAAAAGCTGCGCGCTGCCTCTGGGCACCAGATTGGCATGCAGCAGGATGATGGAACCGGGCCGGACAGTCTGCGCCGCCCGCGCTGCCGCCCGCCGCGCGTTGACAATATTCGTGCAGTCGCTGCCATTTTCCGCGACTACATCCCACAGCACCACGCGCAGCCCCAAAGCGGCAATGCCTTCCAGAGCCTGCGGCGTGGAACGCGCATAGGGCAAACGGAACAGTTGCGGCACCTGTGGCATCTGATGCAGGTCCTGAGCATCCTGAGTATTTGGGGACAGCAGTTTCTCACGCACCAGCTCGTATTCCCCCTGCGTGGCCAGCACCTGTTCTTCAAGCTCCGCGCGCGAAAGCAGCGCGCAGTTGCCATGGTTCCAGGCATGGTTGGCAACCTCGAAGAAGGGGACTGTCATAATCTGGCGCAGCCTGCGGGCGTGACTGCGCATCCATTTGCCGCACATGAAAAAGGTAGCGGGCAGTTTTTCGGTGCGCAGAAAATTGACGATGCCCATATCGCAGCCGGAAACTTTGGTCTGCAGCTCGCAAAAATCGAAAGTCAGGGCCGCCACTTTCATGTCCTCCGGCACCTTGACTCTGCGAATGACGCCCACGTCCTCTCCGCGAAGCGGCGGCAGCATCCGCTTCGGGACTGGCCGTTCCGGCGGAGCGTTGTTGTTTTTCACGCCAAATTTTTCATCAAGACGATCCGCCTGCCAGTCACTCCCCACAACCGGAGCGGAAAGCGCCTCGGGTACTTCCGCTGTCGCGCAGATACTCGTTATAATCAGGCAGAATGCCAGCACCACCAAATGCTGCCCCATTTTCCACAAGCATTTTTCCCTCATCACCCAACCATGCCCCTTTCTTTTCCGCCCCCAACCATCCCCACCGCCAACGTGGGATGGACGAAAGCCTCGCAAGATGCTATAGGAAAGTTCCCGGAAACCAGGAGTTTTTTGCCAATCGCAAGTACCCCATGTTGCGGTATTGGTCCTTTTTTGAGGTATGGAAACCTTTACCATGCACTGCAACAAGACGGTACGTTTTTTCGAAAAAGCCATTGTGACAGACCGATGAATACCGTTGGCATCTTTACCAAACCTTCGCACGCTCAGGCAGAAGTACTGGCCAGCCGCTGTGTTGCCTGGTTCGCGCAACAGGGCATTCAGGTTCTGGCGCTCAAGGAAACGGCAGCCGCAATTGGCGCACAGTCCTGCTCCCCGGAACGGCTGCGTGAAGAAATTCAACTGGCCGTCGTGTTCGGCGGCGACGGGACATTGATTGCAGCGGCCCGCCAACTTGAGGCACGCCCCATTCCCATTCTGGGCGTCAATCTGGGACGGCTCGGCTTTATGGCAGAGGTGTCACCGGAAAATATTTTCCCGATACTGAAAAAGGTCATCAGCGGAGATTTCACCATTTCCGAACGCATGGCCCTCAGTGCCACGGTGTGGCGGGCGGGGCAGGAAATTGCCCGGGTGCGGGCCCTGAACGACATCGTCATCACCAAGGGCGCATTGGCCCGGATCATCGATATCGAGACACGAATTGACGATGTTCCGGCCACGTTCCGGGCCGATGGGCTGATCGTTGCCACACCCACCGGCTCCACCGCCTACAACCTTGCGGCAGGCGGTCCGATCGTCAGTCCGGAGCTGCGCTGCCTGATCGTCACGCCGATTTGCCCGCACACCCTTACCAACCGTCCCCTCATCGTTCCGGAACAGGAAGTGATCCATGTCACGGTACGCCACGACGAGCAAAATGTGGTCTACGCCACTGCCGACGGCCAGGTGGGAGTTCCGCTCAAAAACCGTGACGAAGTGGAAATCCGCAGCACACATCCGGGCGTACCGCTGATTCGCGGGCAGGAATACAGTTATTTCGAGGTGCTGCGCCGCAAACTCCACTGGGGCATTTAGGATGTAAGCCACAACAAAGTACGCAAAAAGGTCATCGGACCTTCGGAAGAAAAAAGATGCTTGCCGAACTCGTCATTCACAACATCGCCATCGTGGAGCGTATGAGCATCCGCTTCACGGAAGGTTTCAACGTGCTGACCGGCGAAACCGGAGCAGGCAAATCAATTGTCCTTGACGCACTGATGCTGGCCCTGGGCGCCAACGCCAACCCGGCGCTCATCCGCGCCGGCTGTGAAGAGGCCTCTGTCGCAGCGGTATTTGTCGAAGTCGATCCGGAACTGCTGCGGGCAGCAGATATCGAGCCTGAAGACGAAGTCTGTCTGCGGCGGACCATCACACGCTCCGGCCGGGGACGTGCCTACATCAACGATATGCCGGTGCGGCTCAAACAGCTGAAGGATATCGGCAACGCCCTTTTGACGGTGCATGGCCAGCATGAGCAGCAGGCCCTGCAGCACGTGGAGCGGCACTTGGCCCAACTGGATGCCTTTGCCAGGGCGGAAGAGGAAGCGGCAGCCTATCACGCCGCCTACACGCGCCTGCGGGAACTGACGCTTCAGGTGGAAGAGCTGCAAAACGCCGCAAACCAGCGCCAGGAGCAACAGGATTTGCTGGAATTCCAGTGCCGGGAACTGGCAGATGCAAAGCTCGCCGCAGGCGAAGACCTCTCGCTCGAAACCGAACGTTCCCGGCTGCACAACGCCGGAAAACTTCTGGATGCGGCCCAAAACGGCTACGAGAAACTCTATGGCGGAGCCCAGGCGCTCACCGGCGAACTGGACAAGGTGGCTGGAGCACTGGAATCGTCGCAGCATTTGGAGCCAAAGTTTGCGCCACTTGCCGAAGCACTGCGCAATGCGCTGTACGGCGTGGAAGATGTTGCCCTGCAGTTGCGCGACTATGCACGGCATACCCAGAACTCGCCCGAGCGGCTCTCCGAAATTGAAGAACGGCTCCAGCTCCTCAACCGCCTGAAACGCAAGTACAGGGCGCCAGATGTGGCTGCGCTTCTGGAAAAGCTTTCCCTGCTGGAAACGGAAATTGCCCGGCTTGCACAACTGGACGAAACGCTCGAAAATACGCTCCATCTCCAGGAAGAGACACGCGCGTTGCTGGAAGCCAAAGGGGCCGCCTGGTCGGAAAAACGCCGCCAGGCCGCGCCGCGTCTTGCGCAGCGGGTCGTTGAGGAACTCGCCGATCTGGCCATGCCCAACGCCCGTTTCGAAGTTCGGCTGACGCCATTGGAGAAACCCGCCCCCAATGGTCTGGAAAGTGGAGAGTTCTACTTTTGCGCCAACGCTGGCGAAGAGCTCAAACCGCTGGCCCAAATCGCCTCTGGCGGGGAACTGTCGCGCCTCATGCTGGCCATCTACCGCGCGGCCCCAGCCCAATGCGGCACGCTGGTATTCGACGAGGTGGATGCAGGCCTCGGCGGCAGAGCGGGAGCAGCGGTCGGCCGGAAACTGCGCGGCGTTGCCCGCGCGCATCAGGTGCTGTGCGTGACCCACCTGCCCCAGGTCGCGGCATGTGCCGACCAGCACTGGCGTATTGAAAAGCACGAGGACGATTCCGGGCGTACAGTAGCCACGGCAACGCATCTGGAGGGCGAATCACGTGACATTGAAATGGCGCGCATGCTGGGTGGCCCGCAGATAACCGCCACCGCCCTGGCCAATGCCCGGGAACTGCTGACCCAGGCAGCATCAGATTCTCTGCCACTCTTTTCCAACGGTGAGTGAAAAAACAAGGAGGAAACCCCATGCATATTCGTGACGCGCAACTGGCCGACGGCCAACCGATCCAAAAACTGCTCATGGCCTACGTTTCCGACGGCATCGTTTTACCGCGTTCCCTGGTGGAGATTTACCAGGCGATCCGGGAATTCAAAGTGGTGGAGGAAGATGGGGTGGTAACCGGCGCCTGCGCGCTGCATATCTGGTGGGAAAATCTGGCGGAAGTGCGCTCGCTTGCGGTTGCTCCCGGGCAGGAACGGCGCGGCATTGGCCGCACGCTGGTTACGGCGGCGCTCGAAGAGGCCAAAGCAATGGGGATTACCAGGGTGTTTGCACTCACCTACAAACCGGACTTTTTCGTGCGTCTGGGTTTTGCCGTGGTCGACAAGGCGGAACTGCCGCAGAAAATCTGGGGTGACTGCGTCAAATGCGTCAAATTTCCCCAATGCGATGAAACGGCTGTCAGCATTATGCTGTAGGCTTCAGTTTTGTTTACTCATAAAAAACTCCCCCTGAAAAGGGGGAGTTTTTTGTCACAAAGCTCTGGCCATCAAACAGCTGACACTTACAAGCCCACCGCGACCTTGGTTGCAACTGCTATCTGATAGAGAATCTGGGTTATCCCCTTGGCCAGTTCGATGTTCTTGGTGTCCACGCGCGGCATGACAAGAATGCGGTCTCCGGCATGGATGCCAAGCTCCTCTATTGGCCCCACTTCGCCATTCATCCGGGCGATAAGGATATTGGACTTGTCGGCACGATCGGTAAAGCCGCCCGCGCTCTTCAGATAATCTTCCTCAGTCATGGAAGCGTCAAAAGTAACCGCCTTGGGAATCATGACTTCGCCGGAAACCTGCACCACATCGCTTTTCTGGGGAATAACCACCAAATCGCCATCTTCCAGAAGAAGATCGTTGATGCGTCCATTCCGACTCACGACAACCACCCCGTCCGGGGTAAGCGAGGCGGCCCGCTTGACAAAATCCTGCACCAGTTCTGCTTCTTTCATGCGGATCTGCGCTTCCTCGGCCGTGGCGGAAGTAGCCGTAAGCGTAGAATGTTCCAGACGCCGCAGGGAATCGACCAGAATGGCTTTCTGCTGCTGTGCGACACTCTGCCGGCGTACATAGACGGAGGACGTGTCGGCGAGGGCAGGATCGACTCTTACATAGGCGAGCAAAGCCCGCAGCGTTGTATCGTTCCTGACCGGAAAACGGGATTTGCCATGAATGGCACCGTTCACCGCAGTCATGATGGTACGTCCCCGCACATCCGCCACAAATTCCACGCTGTCGCCGTCGGCCAAACGCATGGTCTTGAAATCCTCAAGGGACACATACTGATTGAAGGGTCTTCCCTGCCGGATTCCCGAAACACTGACATGGGTCGCACTGGAAATGGGCCGTCCAAAATGAATAAGCTGCATGCCGTTGATCACATTGGTAAATTCATAGCGCGCTTCCTGACGAAGCATGCCATAGGCAGCAACGCTGGCGCCCCGTTCTCCCACCAGAATGACATCCCCATCCTTCAGGCGGATTTGGGGCATATTGCCGTTGAGCGCGAAATCGTACAGGTCAATGACCGCCACCGTGAGATTGCCGCGTTTGACCTTGATAGCCCGATACGTGCCGCGGTTGGGGGTAATGCCTCCCGCCCGATCCAGATAGGACATGACCGAATCAACCGCCGCTCCTGCATAACGCCCTGGCCGGTTGACAAAACCGGTGACATAAACCGCGACCGGCTGGGCGCTTTGCAAATTGACATAAAGTTCGACATTGTCGGTAAAAACGGTCGCCAGTTTGGAACGCATGGTGCTCTGCAAAGCCGACTGCCTGATGCCCGCTATATGAACCGGTCCTATTTCCGGCAGAAAAATATTGCCCTGCTGATCGACCGCCAATACATCCTCATAGGTTTTGGCGCCCCAGATACGTACGGTTACCCGATCTCCCGGCATAATGATGTAGTCGTCGTTCATGCCATCACTATACGTTCCGGCAAAATTGCCCTGAAAAAGATTGGCACCAAACGGCGCGAGAACAAGTGATGCTGCCGGTGGAAGTTTCCCCTGTGCCCAGGCTGGCGGCGCATCCATTACTGTAGGACGCATGGATTTTTCCATGTACATTTGAGGAGAAACGGCTCCCTGCAGAGGATAACCTCCCGGTGTGGTCTGGGAAACCGTGTTCATGTTTTTTCGGGCCGACGCCGGCAAACCACCCTGCATCTGCGTGGACCTACCGGTAATGCTGTCAATCACGGTCGGTTGATTTGCCGCCATAAGCGGCTGTATGCCCATTCCGGCAATCATGGAACTCAGCAAAGAGACTT
>JAEEGI010004129.1_pt1 | contig 34219 bp, 24 predicted proteins | sample 8958751 | NCBI WGS metagenome assembly JAEEGI01 (sample SAMN16246545, study PRJNA631951) | gut metagenome | biome: gut microbiome; feature: rumen; material: KS-attached | host: Bos | place: Iran: Karaj | collected 2018-10
AGAAGTCTGTCGACATGTCCTTTTGCATACACTGCAGATACTGTACACCTGCGTTAGTCTGAATCTGCGCTGAGGCGTGCATCCCCCAAGCCGCACAGATGATTAGTAATAATCGCTTCATAGTTCATCAGTTGATTTTAATGCTGCAAATTTACAAAGGTTTTTTAAAATATTTGCTATTTATTGATTTTTTTCTTATCTTTGCGGCATCATTTGGTAATTAAGTAATTATTTGTGGTATGAAAAAGCTATTAACTACATTTGTAAGTTTGCTCCTTATGACAAATATCCACGTCGGAGCACAGAATTTTGAAACTGCTACTGATGCGGTTAAGAATATGGGACTTGGCTGGAACCTTGGCAATACGCTCGAGGCTCATGCTCAGTCTGTTCTGGATGTTGCCGACAATAACTTTTGGGGACAGCAGGACTTGAATTCAGAAACCTGTTGGGGACAATATGTTACAAAACCGGAACTGTTGAAGATGATGAAGGATGCCGGTTTTGGTGCTATTCGTGTTCCTGTTACATGGTATAACCACATGGATAAAGATGGAAATGTGGATGCTGCTTGGATGGCACGTGTCAAAGAGGTTGTCGACTACGTTATCAATGAGGGCATGTATTGTATCCTGAATGTTCACCACGATACTGGAGCTGATAGCTATAAAGATGGAGTGCTTACCGGTTATCATTGGATTAAAGCCGATGCAGACAACTATACAGCCAACAAATCTCGCTATGAGAACCTGTGGACACAGATAGCAAACGAGTTCAAGGACTATGGACAGAACCTGTTGTTCGAGGGTTATAACGAGATGTTGGACGCTAATAGCAATTGGAATTTTGCTAAGACATCAACAGCTTATGACGCCATCAATAGTTATGCCAACAGTTTTGTAACGGCCGTAAGAGCCACAGGTGGTAACAATACTCAGCGTAATCTTGTTGTAACCACTTATTGCGCTGCTAACGGTTATGGCTCATGGGATTCACATCTTAAAGATCCTCTGACAAAACTTAACAATCCTGAGAGCACAAGTAATCATATAGTATTTGAGGTCCATGCCTATCCAAATATTCAGAATGGTACTATTGCTTCTGTTAAATCAGATGTTGATGGAATGATTACTCTCTTGAAGGATGAATTAGTTTCCAAGGGTGGTCCAGTTATTATTGGCGAGTGGGGAACATCGAATGTCGATAAGACAGGAGAGACTGATTATGATGTCCGTAAAGATAAAATGTTTGAGTTTGCTACTTATTTTGTACAGAAGTGTAAGGAGAATAATATCGGAACATTCTATTGGATGGGACTCACCGACGGTGCATCGCGAATGTTCCCAGCCTTCCATCAGGCCGATCTTGCCAAGACCATACTGCAAGCATATCATGGAAGCGATTATAATCCTACTCTGCCAGAGCGTAGCGACTATCCTAATACCTATATATCTTCTACAGTAAACTACTATCAGCAGTGGGCCGAATTCAATCTGTGTACAACACCTATCACTGCCACTGAGTATTCTTCTATCGAGTTGGAACTCGATGAAGCCCCTGCTTCTGGATTGTTGATGTTCAAGGTATATTGCTCATCCGATAAGACCAAGGATATCACTACTGCTACTACAAAGATGAATTTCTCTTCCACTTGGGGAGCTATTAGCCGTATCACTTTGCAGTGTAAGAAAGCAAGTGGCACAGTAAGAGTGAAAAGCATTAAGCTGATAAAGAAGGATGGTACTAAGGTTCCATGCGATCCAAGTGTGTACTGGGGCTGCACCATGTCGGATGTAAGTCTTACTGATACAGCTTCAGGTATTAGCAATGTTAAGTTAGATACTGATAAGGGCGATGGTTATATATATGATTTGAGTGGCCGTCGACTTCAGCAACCCGCTAAGGGGATTAATATCCGGAACGGAAAGAAATTCTATACGAAATAAAACATTAAGTGGCAAGTCGTTAGGCTTGCCACTTATTATTTGTGATTAGTAATTTACCTGATCGCGTGTAATGACGTTTTCATTACTCATCGCATCTTTCCACCAGTCGTCGCTTACCATGGTAGATGTACTGTTGCCGGCATTTCCGTCGTACCATACCATGAAGTGTCCCCACTTGGCACCTTGAGTCCAGCAGTCCGACATCTTTCCTTGAGGTTTGCCAGTCTTGTTGCTGCTGTCCCAACCGCATTCGCCAAGTACAACCATCTTGTTGGGATAGGTATTCTGAATCTCAGTAAACTCCTGAAGGTTTTGTGCGGCAGTATAGCCATACAGGTCGCGGGCTACCATATCGCAGTACTCTGCGCCTGGGTACCAATCTGCATCCTGGTTATAGCTGCTACTGTTACCATTATAGTTCTGAGTAGTCCAGATCCATATCAGGTTCTTCACGCCCTTCTGCTTGAAGTAGTAGAACATGGCTATCCATAGCTTCTTGTATGTCTCAGCACCTTCATATCCCCACCAGAACCATGCCTTAGTCCAGCTGGCTTGTTGCTTAGCTGTGGCATTACCGGCAGCCTCGTGGAAGGGACGCCAGGTGGCAGCGATACCTGCATCCTGCAACTTTAGGATAACGGCTATCACGCGGTCCATCTGCTCGTAGAAGTACTTATTCTCCCATGTGCCTTCTTTCAACGCATTTGATGCGCTGAATGTAGTCTCGCTTGGTGAGCATGTTACGCCACTACCGTTCATTTCTATAGTTGTAGTCTCGCTCTTAGGCACATTGAAGTGCCACATCAGTTGTACGATACCTCCGGCACTCGCCCAGTCGGTTACTGGCTTTGTGTTTGAATAATCAATCCAACTATTACCATCAGGCACGTAGATATGAATAAAATCATAGCAATTCATGGCTGGGTACTTGCCTGTCAAGGTGTTTACTTTCTCGGCATATTCGTTGTTCCAGTTCACGTTGGCCATTACGCTCGAGATAACCTTCTTTCCATATTGCTCATAAAAGTAGCTGTATAGTTTCTTGGCAGCATCTGTGCTTGCTGCTACTGGCGATGTGGCTATCGCAGCTGCTGGCTTGGCCTTTGTTTTGAAGTTGAGTGTGAATTCAGGTGCGGAAACCGTTTGGTCGGCAGTTGCTACGATGGCGTTTTTTGTTACTTTTACCACGTAGTCTTTGCCTGCTTCTAATGCCAAAGGAATGTCTACCGACATTGCAGTAGTCGAATTGCTCTTGGCTGTGACGCTGGCTCCGTTGAGAGTGATACCAGTTCCTGTTACCTTAACGGTAGTGTTATAATTCAATGTTAATACAGTAGTATTAGCTGCCTCTACTTCAGCTCCCTCGCTGATACTCTGTGAACGAAGTATGATAGTAACAGAAGGTGTGGGCGTATCGGGTTCATCGCCTCCACCTCCGCAACTTAGTAGCACGAAGGATGAAATGAGGGTAAGTAGCATAATAGTTTTTCTCATAAAAATAAATATAAAGAGCGCCCATCAATAATAGACGGGCGCTCGAAAATTAATAACATTTTACTGAAGGACAACCTTCTTACATACGATACCTGCACCGCAGATTACCAGACCACCAGCATTGTTCAGCTGCTCCAGGTCGTCGGCAGTGAGTACAGTCTTGATGCTTGTCTCCGATGGATCGGGCGATGCGTTACCATCGTTACCCCAACCTGCTGTAGAAGGCAGAGCAACCCATGAACCGTTACCGAAGCGAATGTTGATGTAGCCTACTGATGAATCTACCTCATAGTAGAGCTTCAGTGTAGTACCTACAGCAACTTGGCTCCAATCATAGCCGCCCCATGCGAGTTCCTGCAAGCCCTGTGCCCAACTTCCAAGTGCGAAGTTACCACTCCAGATGGTTGTCTCAAGGATAGAGAGAGTGACCTTGGTAACTGTGAAGTATGCACCGCAGATAACTAGACCGCCATTAGCTACCATCTCGTCGATCATAGCCTGAGTGAGGGTTACAGAGAACTTGGTGTCCTCGGCTGTCAGATCATTAACATCTGCTGTACCTGGCAATGCTGTCCATGAGCCATTACCAACACGGATCTGAGACCAACCGGCTGACATATCAGGTTTCAGGTAAACGGTGAGTACCTGACCAGGCTTAACGGTCGACCAGTCGAAGCCGCCCCAAGCCAGTTCCTGCATACCTCCATCCCAGTTGCCGATAGTGAAGCTACCAGCCCAGATTGAATACTCAGGAGCCTCGCTGTACATAGAGATCTTGTCAGACTCTACGCTGTAGTTCTCATGCTGAATCAGGATAACCTTACCGTCGCCCATGCCCTCAGGAACTACGAAGCTGATCTGTGTTGCACTCTGAGTGAAGTCGCCCTTAACCAGAGGCTCATCGATAGCAGGAAGCAGAATCTCAACAATGCGATCCAGCTTGTCACCCTTGATGGTGATAGTCTGTCCGGCCTTAACGTCCTTAACAGGGCTTGTGCTGCTTACAGTTGCCAGAGGCACAGTGATATCAACCGATGTGGTGATACCTGCTGCAGATGTCATCACGATACTACCAGAAACGGTGTTTGCAGGCACCTTAACCTTGATAGACTTACCGTCTGCGGCAGCAGTAAATTCAACGCCTGGTACTGATGGGAAGTCGATAGTAGCTACGAGGTCCAGATTCTCACCAGTGATGGTGATCTCGTCGCCAAACTCAGGATTAGCGTTAGAAACGCCAGCAGCCTTAGGTGCATCAACAATGAGATTCTCGATTGCTGTATTCTCTGCACCATCAGAACCGTCGTTATAAGCTACCTCACCAGTCTTAGCTTCCATTGGAACCTGCACTTGAATCTCATTACGAGTATTCAGCATGAAGTCCTCGGCGTTAACCACTACGTGGTCGAAGAATACCACCTGACCTATGTTCCATACATACTCACCCTTGATGGTAACGATGTCGCCTGGGTGAACAGGATTTGGAGCGATAGAAGAAACCTTGATTTCCTCGGCAAAGGTGATGAAAGATGCTGATTCTACGGTGTCGCCGCTCTGTGTTACCAGGCGGAGTTTGCCTGGTACACACTGATCGGGGATAGTAACGGTCATCTCTTCTGAACCCTGGAGCGAGAAGTCGCCCTTAATATAGGTAGTAGCTGGAGTGAGCTTCTGGTTACCCTCGGGGAAGAGAACCTCCTTCACATTGTTCAGCTTAGTACCTGTAACACGCATGGTTGCTCCACGGGTGATAGGCATCGGACCGAAAGCCAGGATGTTCACACCGCTCTTGTTGTACTGGTTGGTATCGAGGTTGTCCTCACCGCAACTGGTAAGACCAGAAGCGAGCACCAGTGCAGCCATGGCTAATACTGATATTTTACGATATATTTTCATATTACTCTAAAATCTTAATTGTGAACTCTAAATTAGTATGCTACCGCACGGATGTTGTCGATACGGATGATAGGATGACAGGTAGTGCCACTTGTTACACCGCTCCAGATAAACAAGGTAAGACCTGAGAAGCAATCTGCTGTAAGAGGAGTGCCGGCAGGTGTACCGTCGTTCTTATACTTAAATGTAGACAGAGGCAGGGTTACTGTAGTCCACTTGCCACCAGTGTCGTACGAACCGGTCTTGCTCCATGGTGTCCACAGACCGCGTGGGTAGTCGGTACCATTAAAGAAGGTGTTGTTGGCTGTAGGCAGTGTTACCTGAGCATCGCCCGAGAAGATGCACTGCATAGAGAGGTTGGTCCAAGGATTGCTCGATGGGATGTTAACCTCAAACTTCAGAGCCATGTTGGCAAAGTCAGCAAAGCTAACCATGTCAGACAGACGTGAGTTTACACCTGTGAATGTTCCGTCCCAGTCGCCAGGCCAGTACTCGAATGATACATTGCTATCTGCCCATGTGCCATCTTCGATGTCAACATCACCCAGCAACAGGTAGCTACCATCGAGTGAGTTCTCGTCGCTTACAATCTGCTGTGCGTGCCAACCGTGGTTGGTCAGACCTGTAGACTTAGCACCTGCATCGCCTGTACCGAAGTCGTTGAACAGCATACCTGTAGTATCATGGTAGTTGAACTTAGCTTTCTTCTTACCATATACGGTAGATACCTCGATTGGCCCTTCCTCCAAACCGTTAGGAACGGTGAATGTGAGGTGACTGATATCAAACTCTTCGATATCAACCTTGGTGCCATTGATAGTAAGTGTGAGTGGAGTGTTAGGATCGTCTACGAAGTAGTTACCATAGATGGTAGCCTGCTCGCCACCTTTAGCCCACTCGTTGCTCATGTTGTTGATTGTTGGACCAGGTACCAGCACCTTGAAGTCGTAGGTTGTGGTGTCGTTAGAGTTGTTGATCATAAAGATCTTGTTGAACACCTCACCAGGAATCTGACTAGGAACAGTCACAATCAGGGTGTTGTCGGTAATCAAGCTAGGAACCAGCTTGGCCTCCTGGTCGTTGAACAGCATCTTGGTGATGCTACGCAGGTTTTCACCCACGATACAAATATTGTTGTCCATATAAGCGCCGGTCAGCAGTGAGTCGGCACTCTCTACGTTAACTGGACGTATATAGCGGATAGTTGGAGTTCCGCCGCTGATCTCGTACTTGTCGGGCTCGTCCTTACAGCCTGTGAACACAGATGCAGTGAGAACTACTGCCGAAAACAAGAAGAGACTCTTGAATATTCTTTTCATAACTTATTTCTGTATTTTGTTATTAATACTGGTATGTCTCACGTACATCCACATGGATAGCATCCTCCTTCAGCAGTGGGTTGAATGTGAGGTCCTCCATTGGGAATGGAATGGTGAAGCTGTTAACTGTTACGTTTGGAGCAGCAGTCTGGTCATCGTATACAGTGCTCTGTGCATTACCGTCGTCGTCCTTGTTCTCAAGCAGCCACTGACCGGTCTGGAAGTAGTTCTTGAATGTCAAGTTCAGATTCCAGTACTGATTACGACGCTGAGACTTGAGTTCGTTGATAGCGCGATCGGGGTTGTAGTAAGCCAGACGAACAAAGTCGTACCAGCGGTCACCCTCGCAAGCCAGCTCCAGGCGGCGCTCCTTCCAGATGTCGTCGAATGTGAGCGATGTTGCAGCAAGAGCGTTAGGAATAGCGCGTTGGTGAACAGCATTGAAAGCCTTCAGAGCATCAGCATCGGTATTCTGGCCCTGCAGAACCTTAGCCTCGGCAAATACCAGGTATACGTCGGCAAGACGCAGGATTGGAGTGCAGAGTGAGCTAGCCATACGAGCTGCTGAGGTTCCAAGTACTGTTACGTGGTCGGCATTGTTACCATACAGGTGCTTAACTACGTTGCAACCGGTTGGTGAGCGATGCTCACCCCATGCAGCAGAATTGTAATCCTTGTCATACTCAAAGCGCATGTAGTCGAAACCACCCTTATCACGCCAGAGGTAAGGAATAACATCACCTACAGTCATCATGGTAGCCTTACGGCGTGTGTCTACATCAGGACGTGTAGCGGGATCATCGAGCACATTGAAACCGAATGCATCCTGCAGGTCAACTGATGGGCCACCCCATTCACCCCATACATCACCGTACTCATCCATACCAGTCATGCCAAGGTCAGACTGGAATGTGTTCTGCGATGTCCACTGGCTGCTAACCACCCAGCGCCAAGCGATCATGTTCTCGGGCGACTTGTTACCCTCGAGTTTGAAGATATCAGCATAGTTTTTCTCGAGTGAACGACCAGAGTTGTCGATAACGTCCTTAGCCAATGTAGCTGCCATCTGCAGATCGCTGCTGTTCAGCTGTCCGCTTACACCAGCCTTTGTCAGGTAAACCTTAGCCAGCAGGCCCTTAGCGCAATACTTATCCAGGCGACCCTCGGTGCACTGCTCAGGCAACAGTTCGATAGCCTTCTCAAGAGTCATCACGATATACTCGTAAACGTCGGCCTTCTGAACCTTTGGCTGCTCATTGTATGTACCAGCCTCGATCATTGATACATTATCATGTACGATGGGCACATCGCCGAATGTACGTACCAGATAGAAGTAGGCCATAGCCTTCCAGAGCAGACACTCACCCATGGTCTGGTTCTTAACAGCCTGAGAGGCGCCACCGCCCTCGATATACTTGCGTACAACGTTTGAGTGACCGTTTACAGCCCAGAGTGAGTACGACATGTTGCGCAGGTCCTCATCGTTAGAGTTGAGCGAGAAGTTCAGGTATGGGCTTGATCCCCAGTAGTAGTTACCCGAAAGAACCTCACCAACCTTGAAGAATCCACGCTGGAAATCATACCAAGGCGAGTTGTAAAGATAGTCAACGGCAGCGATGCACTCTGCATCGGTCTTGTAGTAACCGCCAGCTACATAACTGTCTTCTGTAGGACGATCCAGGAAGTCCTCACACGAAGTCAGTCCCAGTCCCATCACAGAGGCAGCCAGAAATATTTTGATCTTATTTATTTTCATAATGATTGTCCTCCTATAGTTAGAATGATAAGTTTACACCGAATGTACATGTGAATGGTGAAGGATAACGTCCGTTATCAAGACCAAATACATAACCGTTAGCATCTGTGGTAGAGGCACCGATTTCAGGATCGTAGCCGTCATAACCAGTGATGGTCAGCACGTTCTGCAGGTTGCAGTACAAGCGCAGATTATCAAGATAGAGCTTCTTCACGATGTTCTTTGGGAATGTGTATCCCAGCGAGATATTCTTCAGACGAACATAGCTACCGTCTTCGATATAGCGGCTTGAGATGTTCTGGTTGTAGGTGTTACCGATAGCCACACGTGGAGTGCTGGTGTTAGGATTGGTAACATATACATTTGTGATGTCATTATACCATGCACTGCCGTCCTCATATACCTTGTTTGCGTCGATGGCAGCCAGCTGTGCGCGGTCGGCAATCTTCTCCTGAATCTGGTTGTTCCAGGTACTTGTCATCGAGGTCAGAGGTATTGAGGTGTAGTTCATTACCTTATTGCCTACAGAACCGTTGATGAAGATACTCAGGTCGAAGTTCATGAAGTTGAATGTATTAGTGAAACCAAAGGTGAACTTAGGCAGTGGCGAACCGATATTTGTCTTATCGTTCTCGTCGATCTTGCCATCGTTGTTCACGTCCTTGAACTTCAGGTCACCAGGCCAAACTGTATTGCTCTTGCTATACTTAGTAGGATCGGTAACGTGGCTGAATGTGCCATCGCCATTGTCGATGCATGACTGAGAATACAGAGTGTTTACAGGCGAGTTCAGGATATCGTCGAAGTCCTTATATACACCCTCTACCTCATATCCGTAGAAGTCGTACATTGGGCGACCTACTGAAGAAACAGCTACAACGTCGCTCCACTGACCGTAACCGATGATAGCGGCAGATGTAGTACCCTGCAGGGCAACCAGCTTGTTCTTGTTGAACGAGAACTGCAGGTCGGTATCCCAGCTAAAGTTCTTTGCAATAACTGGAGTAGCCTTCAACTCGATCTCAAGACCGGTGTTGCGCATTGTACCGTAGTTTCCGTAAGGTGCAGAGAGAGCTGAAGAACCGTTACCCTGTGTACCCAGGTATGATGGCAACTGCATCTTCATCAGCATGTCCTTCGACTCCTTCTTATACCAGTCGATGGTCAGGTTCAAGCGGTTGTTGAAGAAACCGAGGTCGAGACCCAAGTCAATCTGCTCCTGTGTCTCCCACTGGATTGACTCGTTAGGCAGGCCTGAAGGACGATATGACTGTCCGAGCGCTGATGGCATAACGCCCAGAGCAACACCCCACTTGTAACCACCGATATTGGCGTTACCAGTCTGTCCCCAACCGGCACGGATCTTACCGTTGCTCAGCCACTTGATGTTCTTCATAAACTGCTCGTTGGTGAAACGCCAGCTGGCAGCGAATGAGTGGAATCCGGCCCAACGGTTGTTAGGACCGAAGTTTGATGATCCGTCGTAACGGAATGTGTATGTTGCGTAGTAGCGATCATCGTAGTTATATGTCTCACGAGTGAAGAACGATGCCATAGATGCACTACCGAAACCTGAACTGAAGTCGCGGTCAGTCTTCTCAGCCAGCGATGGGTTGCGCACGTCGTTACGAGGCAGGTTCTGACCAGTGATACCCTGATACTTCCATGTAGACTCCCAGCACTCCTGACCGAGCATAGCGGTGAAGTGGTGCTTGTTGATGTTACCAGTATAGGTCAGATAGTTCTTAAGCTGCCAGAACTTGTTGGTGTTGCTCTGCCAGTGGTCCTGGTTAGCAGGCTTCTGCCATCCACCCAGGTCAACTGAAGGCTCCCATGTCTCAGCATTCGAACCAGAGATGTCGTAACCCAGCTCAGCGTGCCATACCAGATTCTTCAGGAAGTTAATCTCGGCAAAGATGTTACCTGTAAGCTTGCGGCGCTCCAGTGTGTACTGGTTCATGTTGGCTAGAGCCACAGGGTTAGGGTTGGTATATCCCTCACGTACCTCAGCATAGTAGTTGCCAAATACGTCGTAGATGGGGATATCAGGCAGTGTGGTCAGAGAGTAAGTGATGATACCCTCAGTACCGTCAGCCTTCTTCAGGTCATCGTTGGTGGTTGAGAATGTGGTAGACATACCCAACTTCAACCAGGGCTTCAGCTGTGCGTCGAGGTTGGCGCGAACAGAGTAACGCTTGAAGTTAGAACCGATGATGGTACCCTCCTGATTCATGAAGTTACCTGATACATAGTACTGAATCTTATCGGTACCACCCTGAGCCGACAGCTGGTGCTGGTGCTGCAGAGCAGTCTGGAAGATTGCATCCTGCCAGTTGGTACCCTTACCCAAGATAGTCGGGTCAGAGTATGTCTGGTTAGCCTGGCTCTTTACAATCCAACCATCGTTTACAAAGTCCTGATAGTATTCAGCATATTCGCGAAGGTTCATCATGTCGAGGCGCTTAACCTGACGGTTAACAGCAAACATACCGTCGTAGTTAAACTTAGCCTCGCCGCTCTTACCGCGCTTGGTCGTGATAAGCACAACACCGTTGGCACCCTGGGCACCATAGATAGCGGTAGCAGATGCATCCTTCAGGATTTCCATTGATACGATATCTGAAGGGTTGAGTGTTGACAGTGGAGAAATGGTAGAAACCTTACCATTACCCAGACGGTCGGCCAAACCATAGTCGGCACCCGACTGACCGCCGCTCTGAACGATTACACCATCGATTACGTAGAGAGGCTCCTGATTAGCGTTGATAGAGCCGATACCACGTACACGGATTGATGAAGATGAACCAGGAGCACCTGATGTGGTTACAGCAGTAACACCAGTAGCGTGTCCCTGCAAGCTCTGGTCGAGCGAAGTGATAACCGATCCCTTCAGGGCCTGCTCGCCGATAGATGACGATGAACCCGAGAGGTCGCTCTTCTTCATTGTACCATAACCTACTACAACCACTTCGTCGAGCAGCTGTTTGTCTTCTTCGAGAGTAATCTTGTAGTTAGTCTGGCTAGCAGTAATCTTTACCTCCTTGTTAAGGTAACCGATGTAAGAAATCACCAGGGTCTGACCTGGGTTGGCGTTCAGAGTAAAGTTACCGTCGAAATCGGTAGCAACACCGTTTGACGTGCCCTTCACCACTACACTGGCTCCGATGACGGGGCCTGAAGCGTCGACTACAGTACCTGTAATCTTCTTAGCAGCCTGCTGAACCTCCTGCGGAGCTTCGGCGGCATTGGCGTTCGTTGAGTATCCAAGTCCTATCAAGGCCATGGCACTCACCAGAAGCGCTGTCTTTCTAAAATTTCGATTCATACTTAGTGTTAATATTGTTAATTGGTTTGTAAGATTGCAAGTTGGTTTATGAGAGCATAACCCTCAAAATCGCGCTCCCTATATATATAAGGTACGCGTGTGATACTATCTTAAGCTGAACTGTTTGTGGCCATATTTTGTAATTTTAAGTTTATTAATTAGTTACAGCAGCGAATCCAGACTTGCTGAATCCGCTGCAAAGGTAAGCATTTCTTAATAAAATATAATACTTTTGTTTGATAAATGCTGATACTTTTTTGCTCTAACCTCATTTTTAACATTTAAAATACGTAAAAAATGCCAAAAATAGGGTAAAGGTGTATCAAAAACACCTTGAAAAACCGCTGTTTTTACTAATAAATGTAAATAAAACACACATTGTGTAAGTACTATTACTAAATGTCAAATTCTAGATATCCGCCACCGATGAGTATCTCACTAGATCTCACCGTGGTGGTTTTTGTTTTTGTGTTTTATCTACCAATCTACCACCAATCTTTCGAAGTACCTGTATTTATACGGGCTGGCGAGGTGGTGGTAGATTGGTGGTAGATGGTAGATATTTTGCGTTTTAAGAGGTTTTGCGCTTCACAAAATACTCTGAACCATACTTTGTGGTACGTTTTTGGAGGTCGGGGATGCCTGAAAGCATGCGTCCGAAGGCTGAGGCTGGTTGCTTAATGTTTTTACTGTTAATCGTTTTCTACGGCAGAAACTAGCGTTTTCTGCGGCAGAAAATATTGTTTTCTCAGCCGGAAAATATTATTTTCTCCTTGAGAAAACACCGTTTTCTCCCCAAGAAAACGCACTTTCGAGTATATCTTAATTGGTACCTAGATTTTAAACGAACTTATTTTAGGGTATAGAGATAGGCCAGTAGGGCCATCTTGCCACGCATGGTTTCGCGTGGGGTGAACTCGCCGTTAACCCAGAAGTAGCGCTGGTTGAAGTACGACTCCTGGCGGGGCCATCCGCCATTGTTCCAGTCGGGGTAGCAGTACTTAAGAATTTCGCGGGCGTCGCCACCATTATGGCCGGGCGACCATGTCTCGGTGCCGTTGAATGGTGTCTGGCCAGGATGTGTGCCTGGGTCGCCGTCGTTGCGGCCGGTAGAGTATACGTCGGTGATGTGGCGCTCGCCCAGTCCTGTCATCTCAACGATGTTGCCCGGATTGCGCCCCAGTGCCCAACCAGCCTCAGTGTACATGATGTTCTCAAGCTGCTTGCGGGTGGCCTTGTCGGCGATGTAGTGGGCCAGCATTACCAACTGCACGTTCTGCGATGTCTGCCAACGGCTGTCGTTAGCTGCACGGCGGCTGGGGCGATTGGCTGCATGGCCGTAGTTGTAATCCTTGGCCTGAGCCTTTACGCAGGCCTTCAGGTTCTGATAGAACTCGCCATAGTGGCGTGGCTGCGGACAGGTGAGATAGGCTGCGGCAGCCCAGTACTGGCAGAATGGAACCAGATTCTTATCCTGCTCGTGCATCACACCTACACCGAAGAATCCGTGACGGCCCTTGCTGAACAGCAGCGACTTGGTGTCCTTAATCATACTCTCGTCTACCATCAGTCGCTCCCACTGCTCGTCGCCGGTCAGGTTGTAGAGGAATGCGGCTGCCATCTGACGGAAGTCGCGACCGCGCATCTGCATCGAGCCTACATCCTGCAGGTCATCCAATTGCTGATTGTCCTGACGCGAAGCAAAGCGGAAGGCCTTGATAGCCTCGTCGGTATAGTACTGGCGCAGAGAGTCGTTCTTGCTCAGTCGGAATGCCTCGGCCATGATGGCGCAGTTGGCAGCATTGGCCCAGGCGGCCATAGTGGTACAGCCTGCCTGGAACATCACGCTCCAGTCGGCACATGGGTTGGTAACACCCTGCGAGTAAGCCTCGCCATCGCGGATAGACAGAAAGAAGTCGACCTCGTTGCGGGCTTCGTCCAACAAGTCGGGTATGCCGTTGCCGCTCTCGCGTATGCCCAACTGGTCTTCGTTAAGCTTGCCACCCGAAAGTATGTATGGCAACAGCATGTCGTAGATGTTGCTTACGTGAGCCAGATGGCGGTCCCAGTCGAATGCATCAGAGTGTCCGCCCTTAACATCCAGGTTTACGGGGTTGCCAGGCAGGCGGTGCTGCCAGAATATAGACTGCTTGAGCTGCTTGAAGTGGGGCTCGTCCCACACGTCGGTGTGCAGTTCGCGCCAACCGGGGCTCCATGGGTGGAAGTCGGTCTTGTAGACGGTAAATCCCTTAGGATCGGTCTCGGGGATGAACTGTGGCTGACGTGGCACGGGGAATACATGTGCAGGGTCGATAGGCTCGCCCAATCGCATATAGTAGTAGCCACGAACAGAGTAGCGGAATGGCTCGTAGTACACGTCGCTACCGATTTCGAAGTCCATGCTGCAACCCACGTCTTCTACTACCAGTCGGTAGCAGCCGGGCTTGTTGGCGCTGAAGTCGATGTTCCATACGTCGGTGCCGATAAGGCTCTTGCCACCAGCTTCGTTGGCCGAGGCTGAGGCTGGCTGCCAGAACTTTACGGTACCCACCTTCTGTTTCTTCTTGGTGTTCACGTTGTAGAGCCATACGCCCTTGCCTTCTAGAGATTTATAGTCGCGCTGTCCGCCGTCGCCCAGCCACTGATACAGGTCGGCAGCATGCTTGGCCTCTAGCGGTGAGTAGCCGATGATATTTACATGTACAGCCTCCGACATGCAGTTCCAGATGTCGAAACGGATCGATGTCTCTTTAGTATCGGTGCCTATACCAGCAGGGATAGCTACCCGATATGTGCAACCCTGTTTCATCGATTTTGGCAGTTGTAGAAACAGCCAATGGTCTAGTTCGGCAGTAAGTGTATTGTCGAAGTTCATTGGCTTCGATTTGCGCCACACTGCCAGGGGCTGAGCCTTGCCGAATGCCTTATCGTCGGCCGATGTAATAGTCCACAGACCAGCCTTCTGGGCTGCTTCGGCCTTCAGCTTTTCGCCGAATACCACCAGCGTGTCGTCGCCCTCGGCAAACGAGTGTCCCAGGTATGCGCTCTGTCCAGTACCCTTGTCGCGATAGTGCACCTCGCCGTCGCGGAAGTGCAGCATCACGTAGTCCTTGTCAATCACTTTGATACCGATAAGCTTAGTGGCGCTCATCGGGGTTGCTGTCATCAGTAGCATGCCTGATAGCAGGGTTGAGAATAGTTTTTTCATTTTTAGTCTAATATTTGTTCTAATTGGTCTAGCTCCTCTTCGGTGGTGGCCCAGCTGGTCACAAATCGGCAGATGGTGTGATACTTGTCGGCCTGGCCAAAGTGGGTGAAACTCATCTTCTGGTCTAATTTATCCACCAGGGCATTGTCGATGATTACGAACTGCTGGTTGGTGGGCGAGTCTACCAGGAACTGGAATCCCTTCTTTGTAAATATCTGCTTCATCCTCATGGCCATCTTGATGGCGTGCTCTGATAGTTTGAAGTACAGATCGTCGGTAAACAGAGCGTCAAACTGCAGTCCGATAAGTGCGCCCTTGGCTATCACGGCGCCGTGCTGCTTCTGGATAGAGAAGAAGTGCTTGTGGGCATTCTGGTGGGTAAACACCACAGCCTCGCCGCACAGAGCGCCTATCTTGGTACCGCCTATGTAGAACACGTCGCAGTGGCGGGCCAGGTAGGGCAGTGTTATGTCATTGCCCTCGGCCATAAGTCCGTAGCCCAGTCGGGCACCGTCTATATACAGAGGTATCTCGTAGTGCTGACACACCTGATAGATGTCGTCGAGCTCCTTGGCGGTGTAGAGTGTGCCCAGCTCGGTGGGGAAGGTGATGTATACCAGACCGGGATGCACAGCGTGGTCCTTGTTGCCATCGTGCATGTAGTCATCCAGATACTTATCCAGAGTCTTGGCTTCCATCTTGCCGTTGTTGTCGGCTATGGTTATGATCTTGTGCTCTGTAAACTCCACCGCACCAGCCTCGTGCACGTTGATATGACCGCTGCCCACGCATATTACGCCTTCATACTGATACAGCATCGAGTCGATGGTGGTGGCATTGGTCTGTGTGCCTCCGGTCAGGAAGAATATCTGTGCATCGGGCAGTCCGCAGGCCACGCGTATGCGCTCCTTGGCACGCTCGCTAAACTCGTCGAAGCCGTATGGTGTGGGCTTCGCGTCGTTGTATTTTGTGAGGTTCTCCAATACCTTAGGATGAGCCCCATTGTTGTAGTCACATTCGAATGATATCATATGCTTATTAGTTATTTTGTGTGCAAATTTACATAAAGTTTTGCGATTTATTTGCTATCTTAGAATGATTTTTGTATTTTTGCACGCAAATTAATCAATAAAGTATGTGTTTATCCTAATCACAATAATAAAAATTGAACTATGAACAGAAAACTATTCATTACAGGGTTGATGATGCTTGCCATGAGTGTGCAGGCACAGACCGCTCGCAAGTTTACGCTGAACCTTACCGACGACGGCAAAGCTCAGATGGTGTGTTTCCTGCCCCAGACGTCTACTGGCCGTGCTATAGTAGGTGTGCCTGGCGGTGGTTACTCTATGCTGTCGAACACCCACGAGGGCACGCTGGCCTCTGAGTGGATGAACAAGCAGGGAATAGCCTATTTTGTGGTAAACTACCGTTTGCCTAATGGCGACCGCACTATCCCCATCAGCGATGTAGAGCAGGGATTCCGCACCGTGCGCGACTCGGCCAAGGCGTGGCGTATCAATCCTAACGACGTAGGTATCATGGGCTTCTCGGCTGGCGGACATCTGTCATCGGTCATCTCTACGCTGTCGCCTTTCGAGGTACGTCCTAACTTCTCGATACTGTTCTATCCGGTCATCTCGATGGACGAGCGCGTATCCCACAAGTGGTCGTGCATCAACTTCCTGGGCGAGGAGGGACATAAGGATTCCAAGCTGGTTTGGCAGTATTCCACCCAGAATGCCGTTCGCAGCCACCTCACGCCTCCTGCCTGCATCATCAGCGCCAACGACGACCGCCTGGTACCTGTAGTTACCAATGGTGTGCAGTATTATTCGGCCATGCGCAATGCCGGCAATGAGTGCTCGATGTTTATCTATCCTTCGGGCGATCATGGTTTCGGGTTTGGTCCTTGGTTCAAGTATCACGACCAGATGCTGCAGGACCTGGGTAACTGGCTTAAGTCCATCCCATCGCCAAAGCAGGATGCCATTCGCGTGGCTTGTATAGGCAACAGCATCACCGACGGCTATGGCATCGACATGCGCACCAAGTACGGCTATCCCGCACAGCTTCAGGGCATTCTGGGCGATGGCTATTGGGTAAAGAACTTCGGTGTGTCTGCGCGTACTATGCTTAATAAGGGCGACTTCCCATATATGAACGAGATGGCCTGGCGCGACGCGCTGGCATTTAAGCCCGATGTAGTAGTAATCAAACTTGGTACCAACGATTCTAAGCCTGAGAACTGGCAGTATGGCGCTGAGTTCAAGCAGGACCTTCAGCAGATGATTCTCACCCTGCGTCCCGACCTGGCACAACCCGCCAAGAAGAAGGGCAAGAAGGCCAAGGCAGTAGTCCAGCCCGCTGGTCCAAAGATTATCCTCTGCACTCCAATCCCTGCCTTCAAGTCAACTTGGAATATCAATGACAAGGTAATCACTGATGAGATTATCCCCATCCAGCAGGAAGTAGCCCGTCAGTATGGCTTGCAGGTAATCGACCTGCACACCCTGATGATTAACGATGGCGACAAGGTGGTAGACGATGGCATCCATCCTGACGGCAAAGGTGCCAAGAAGATGGCCGAAATCATTGCAAAAGCCATCAAGGAATAATACGATTAGCGTTGCGCGTTGCACCGTTGCAGTTCATTTTAGTCTACTTCGCGCCCTAATAATACTTCTATATTATATATAATATATAAATATAGGTATAATTTTTTCACTCTCACACTACTCTGATTTCTAACTGCAACGCTGCAACGCGCAACGCTTGGCGTGTTGTGCATCAGCATAAAAAATAGTAAAAAAATGATGATATGCTTTGCCACCTCAGAAAAAATGCCTATCTTTGTACTTTGAAACTATAAATGCATTATGAAACAATATCTATATCTATTACTTTTAGCTACATTAGTCATTGTTGGCGGGGGAAAAATAAGCGCCAACGAAGTAGAGCAGGAACTGGCACAACGTGTACAGCAGGCCCAAGTCAGCGGCAGCGATTCCGACTTTTACAATGCCCACCAAACCTTCCTGAACCACCTGGAGCAGAACAAGGATTGGGATAAGTACTACCGCGTGTGGATGAATCGAGTAATCTACGACGTAAACCACAAGCGCTTCCATCGCGCCTTCGTCGAGATTCACCGTCTCACCGACGATATCCGCGAGCGACATCAGGAGCGCTATCTGTACATTTCCAATATGTGTCTGGGATTTTTCTATTTCGGTAGAAACCAACCAGAGATGGGCGAGACTTACTTCCGCAAGGCCCTTCAGGGAGTAGACGCGGACAAAGAGCCGGTATCAGTATTCAATTGCTATCTGTCTTTGTCGCAGGCACTTAGCGCCACCCGTCCTGCCGAGGCAATGGCCTGTCTGGACAGTCTGCCCAAGCAGATGCTTGAGAACCCGATGTACGATAGTGGTGTACTAGGTTTTCGTTGTATCATCGCCAATCGCTTGGGCGATCGCAAGGCATTCAATCAATATTTTGCCCGCTACGACAGCATCCGCCAGAATAATCCCGCAGGGTTTAATCCAGCCAACCTGTTTCAGGTGATGGTGTGCCATTACATGCAGAAGAACGACTGGCAGAAGGCACTGGCCTGGTGCGACTCTACTGATGTGCCGATGATGGCCAACGAATTGCGGCTGGATGTCTATGAGAAGATGGGCGACTGGAAACGTGCATTCTATGCCGCCGAACTAAAGGACAGTTTGCAGCAGATTGACGAGCGCGAGGTGCTCGAGGACGACATCATGGATATATCCCACGGCATCGATATGCTTCAGGCTGAACAGGAGAAAGCGGAACTGCGACGCAGTCAATTGATGCTGGTAGGACTGATGTCAGCAGTTATCATTGCGTTGCTGATAGCTCTGCTTATCTACCGCTATTTCAAGAATCTCAAGCTTAAGGAGCAGTTCCATGAGCTACAGGAGGCTCGCCGCCGTACTGAGGCCGGACAAGCTATCCGCCGCGCATTTGTGACAACTATCTTCGAGAAGCTCCAATCACCCATCAGCACATTGCTTAATTACGCACGCATATTCAACGACCCTGAGTTCAAGCTTAAACCCGAGGAGCGAGGCAAGCGATACAGCGACATCGTGACCGCTGCCAAGAACATCGAGTCGCTGATGGACCCTGTGCTCGATTCTTATTCGCGCGGCGATCTGGGTATCTCTGACGAGGAGAAACGTATCTGCCAGGATGCGCTCCGCTCGCCACTACAAACGCTGATAGGTACAGCCGAGGTTATCATCGAGGCCGACGGACAGATACCACACGACGAATACATGCAGCTGCGCAGCGCCGTATGTCGCGACTGCTACGATGTGGCCACATCTACCCGCAAGCTGGTATTGTTCAGCCTCTATGGCGATTCCTATCCTATACCTAAGAACTACGAGATAGGACTGAACGAGATGGTGCGCACGGTACTGAACAGTTACGACCTGCATTTCAAGACCAAGCCTAGGACGTTCGACTTCAAGTCGGATGTAACCGACGACGTTAAGATACGTACAAATACACTCCTACAGGAGTTACTCAACTGTCTGCTTGACAATGTGGTGAAGTATGCCACAGGCGACACTCTGACTCTGAACTGCCGCACAAATGCAGATGGCACCTATTCGATAGTTCTAAGCAACGAAGGCCCCGCTATCCCTGCAGCCGATGCAGAACGCATCTTCGTACCGTTTGTCCGCCTGTCGCCCGATGAGCATAGCCTAGGCGTAGGACTGCCTCTGGCCCGCTGTCTGGCCATCTCGATGGGGTATACGCTTACAGTAGATACCACCTACAAACAGGGAGCACGATATATCATTAACGGGTTGTAAGCCAAATAAAAAAGCCTCGCATCGATGTTGATGCGGGGCTTTCGTTTCTTTGGTTGTTTGTGTATTATAATGCTTCGAGCATTCGTTTGATTACTACTGAGCAGCTGATTTCGCGATTGGCAGCTTCAGGGATTACAAGGCTATTGGGACTCTCGATGACATCATCTGTTACGATGAGGTTACGACGAACGGGGAGACAGTGCATGAACTTACCATTATTTGTCCAAGACATGTGCTCGGTGTCAACCGTCCACGACATGTCTTTGCTGGTAATCTTACCGTAGTCGTCAGGATTTGTTACACCAGGATTACTCCAGTTCTTAGCGTAGATAAAGTCGGCACCCTCGAATGCCTTCTTCTGATCGTACTCCACGCGGGCATTACCTACGAACTTAGGATCGAGCTCGTAACCCTCGGGGTGGGTGATGACGAGGTCGACATCAGGGGCGGCGTTCATCCACTGGGCAAACGAGTTGGGCACAGCCTGAGGCAATGCGCGGCAGTGAGGTGCCCATGTGAGCACTACCTTTGGACGCTCTACCACCTTATGCTCCTCGATAGTGATGAGGTCGGCAAAGGCCTGCAGAGGGTGAACAGTGGCTGTCTCCATAGCAAACACGGGACGGCCTGAGTACTTGATGAACTGCTGCAGAACGGTCTCGGCATAGTCGTACTCGCGGTCGGTGAGTCCGGCAAACGAGCGCACACCGATCAGGTCGCAGTAGCATCCCATCACGGGGATAGCCTCGAGCAGGTGCTCGCTCTTGTCGCCATCCATTATGACGCCACGCTCGGTCTCCAGCTTCCAAGCACCGGCATTCACATCAAGCACAATGACATTCATGCCCAGATTCATAGCTGCCTTTTGGGTAGAAAGACGGGTGCGGAGTGAATTATTAAAGAATATCATCATCAGGGTCTTGTTCTTGCCCAGGTGCTGATACTTGTAACGATCGTTCTTAATCTCAAATGCTTCGGCCATCGCCTTATCCAATGGACCGAGGTCTTCAACGTTGATAAAACTCTTCATATCTTATATTTTTGAATGTCAATTTTTAATGTTTAATCTTTAATGTTTAACGCCTTTAGGCACATTATTGTCATGTCGTCGTTAGCATCTGCACCATGACGATGACGGTTCACCTCTGCTTCCATCAGTTCTACCACATGGCGGGCATCTTTGAATTTGGTATGTCGTAGTATATCGAGCATGTGGTCGTCGCCAAACTGCTTCTGGTTGATATCCTCGGCTTCATTAAGTCCATCTGAATAAATGAAGAGAGGACGTCCTTTGATAGTTTTTATTTCCTCGCCAATATACTCAATACCCGGCCATAGACCGATAGGTGCATTCGACTCCATCTCGAGGAACGAACCATGCTTCTCGTCACCACCGATTACTGGAGGATTGTGACCGGCATTGCAGAAATGCAGATGGCCGCTATTGAGGTTTAGCTGACCAATGAACATGGTGACGAACATTCCGTTGTCGTTTTTCTCTGTCAGTTCCTCGTTCAGCTGTGTAGCTATCGAGGCAGGCATCAGGTGCTGCTTGGCCAGGGCACGGAACAAACGGATGGTCTGAGCCATAAATAGTGAGGCAGGTACTCCCTTTCCTGATACATCGCCCAAACAGAAATATAGGATGTCGTCCTCAAGCAGATAATCGTATAGGTCGCCACCAACCTCCTTGGCAGGGGTCATCGAGGCGTAGAGATCCAAGTCGGGACGCTTTGGGAATTCGTGTGGCACCATCGACATCTGGATTTCTCGGGCAATACGCAGCTCACTCTCAATGCGCTCTTTGGCGGCGGTGGTCTGTTCCAACTGTTCGTAGGCAGTCTCCAACTTGTCGTAGGCTACAGTCAGCGCCTTCATGTGGCGGCTACGACGATACAGATAGATGCAGAGGAAGGCGATGATAAGTGCACCCACACCGATGGCTGTCCAAAGGGTGATGCGCTCCATACGTTCCTTGTTCTGTTCCAACTCGAGTTTTGACTTATACTCGCTCAACTTTGACTGATGTGCCTGGCGGTCCAGACTGTCGTTCTTAAGTTTGATGGAGGCGTTGCTCAGTTCTATGTCGCGGTTCTTCAGTGTAAGGTTGAGTGCCTCTTCTTCCAATCGGCGTTGTTCCAGTTCGTCCTGGGCATGAGCCAGTTTAAGCGACTGGTTGTGCAGCAACAGTTCTTTTGTCTGGTTCTCGGCTCGGATAATATCCATCTGCATGGCATGCTCTGCCGCCTGCTTGCGTATGTCGGCTGTATTGGTGGAGTCGCTGGCTTTTTTATACTCCTTGTAGTATTTCAGGGCTTCTTTCCATTTGCCCTGCCATTCATAGGCATAAGACATCAGCTTGTATTTCTCCTGTGGCAACTTTACCTTTTGAGCCAATTCGAGCATTTTCTCGTAGTCGCCGTTTACCTGTGCATGGTAGATTTCAATATCGTCAGCAAAACTTGAGCGATAATTGTATTTCTCTGAAAGTCGTTTCCATTCCGTATAGGCTTTGTTTAGCTCTGTCTTTTGAACTTCGCCATTATAATGCATTGCTGCGATGCATCGGTAACTCCACGCATCAACAATCGACGGCACTGAGAGATTCGGCTCTTTAAGAGCCTTGTCGGTCATCTCGAGCAATTTTTTCTGGTCTCTGCGATTATGGTAAATCTTAGCCAAACCTAAATAGACTGGTGCGGCATTGATTTGAGGGAAATATGCCTGCTTGTATTTGATGGCTTTCAGATAATACTCCTCTGCTTTTATATCCATTCTCAGCGCACCGGCTTGGTTGGCATTCGCTAGTGATGAATAGTAAAAGCCTAGCTTGCTGTCGTGCTTCTGGCTATATTCGTTCATGGCCTTGGCTATCTCCATGCCTTTCTCTCTACTGACTTTAGAGAATGTAAAGGAGGCTTGATTGGCCCAAGTCCTGTAAAAGAGGCCTTCGTCTTTTGCTTTTAGACAGGCTTCTTTAAGTTGGTCGGTGACATTCATGAATTGCTCAACCTCGTGTGAGGAGTACAGACGATACATCTCCTTTGTCAACCGATCGATAGTGACAGCCGTATCATTCTTCTGCGCTAGCACTTGTATAGGCAATGACAGCAGAAAGAATAGTAGGATTGTTATAGGCTTAATTTTCATGATACATTATTTTATGGACGTGTTTGTCCTTCGCCCTCGATGAGCCACTTGTATGTGGTGATTTCTTCGAGCGCCATAGGGCCACGTGGGCCTAGCTTCTGGGTAGAGATACCAATCTCGGCGCCAAGGCCGAACTGGGCACCATCGGTAAACGATGTAGGTGCATTCCAATATACGCAGGCTGCATCGACATGAGCCTGGAACTTGCGGGCTGTCTGCTCGTTCATGGTGATGATAGCCTCGCTATGACCAGAGCCGTTGTGGTCGATATGGTCGAGGGCTTCATCGAGCGATGCTACTGTCTTGATGGCGAGCTTATAGTCCATAAACTCTGTACCGAAGCTGTCGATAGTGGCGTGCTCCAACAGACGGTACTTGCCATCGAGGGCTGCGTAAGCCTGATTGTCGGCATATATGATTACCTCCTTTTCGGCCATCTTCTCGCAGAGGGCTGGCAGATCGGCCAGGCGGCTCTCGTGAATCAGCAAGCAATCGAGCGCATTGCATACGGAAACGCGACGGGTCTTGGCATTATTGATAATCGCTTTACCCATCTCGATATCGCCCTCGGCATCGAAATATGTGTTGACTACACCTGCACCTGTTTCGATGACCGGGATGCGGGCTGTGTCGCGAACAAAGTCGATGAGTTTGCGACCGCCACGGGGTATGCAGAGGTCTACATAGCCCACAGCGTTAAGCATCTCGCCTGTGGCCTCGTGAGTGGCTGGCAGCAGGGCTACAACATCCTTGGATACACCATACTTCTCCAGTATCTCGTGTATCAGTGCCACCTCTTCGCGGTTGCTGCAATCGGCATCCTTACCGCCCTTGAGCACACAGGCGTTACCGCTCTTAAAGCAGAGCGAGAATACATCGAATGTGACATTGGGACGAGCCTCGTAGATCATGCCGATAACGCCGAAGGGCACGCTTACACGGCACAGACGTAGACCATTGGGCAGCGTCTCCTGTTTGGTGATATGGCCCAGGGGCGAGGGTAGTGTGGCTACATTTCGCATATCAGAGGCAATACCATCAAGACGACTCTCTGTAAGCTGCAGACGGTCGTAAAGCGGATTGTCCTTTGACATCTTGGCTAGGTCCTGTGCATTAGCATCGAGGATTCGTGCCTGGTTGGCTATAATGGCATCGGCAACGGCATTTAGTATCTCGTTGCGCTGCTCATCGCTAAGCAAGGCCAAGCTCTTGCTGGCGCGCTTAACTCGTTCGAATGTATCTTTAAGTTGCATATCTACGCTATGTTAAGAATTCGGTGTGAGGTATTGACTCTGGGTGCTCGATGAGGTCTACCAGAATGTTATCGCGCGTACCGTTGGCAATGATTACGTGTATGCCTGCGCACTGCACATTGCTGGCAGTGTGATATTTGGAGTTCATACCGCCACGACCAAAAGCACTCTTTTCTGTCTGGATGTACTTAGAGAGGTCGGTGCATGGTGCAACGGTCTGTATCAGTTCGGAAGTAGGGTCTTCGGGGTGACCAGTATAGATACCGTCGATATTTGAAAGCAGAATAAGCGAGTCGGCCTTCATCATCTGTGCGATGAGGCCTGAGAGCTCATCGTTATCGGTAAACATCAGCTCGGTTACGCTCACAGTGTCGTTCTCGTTGACGATAGGCAGAACATCGTTCTCGAGCATCACTGTCATACATGCCTGCTGATTGCGATACTGCTCGCCAGGCTGGAAGTTCTCCTTCATGGTGAGCACCTGGCCCACGTGAATACCAAACTCGCGGAAGAGGTCGTAGTAAAGACCAACGAGTTTGACCTGACCAACAGCAGAGAACAACTGGCGCTGCTCTACCGAGTCGAGCGAGTGGTCGACTGTGAGTTCGCGGCGACCGCAGGCCACGGCACCTGAAGTGACAAGGATAACCTCGATATTCTGCTTGCGCAACCAGGCTATCTGGTCGACAAGTGCCGACATGCGGGTGACATCCAGTTTTCCGTCGGCCCGTGTCAGAACGTTTGATCCTACTTTGACAACTATTCTTTTTTTCATCTTCTAATATAATGGTACACCTTTTATGTGATCAATCTCTGGTTTACCGCCAATCATACCGACTATGGATATGATATCTAGCCTTACGTCGCAGTTGATGCGGTGGGACTTGATATAGTGGTTGATGGCCAGACGCAGACTCTGCAGCTTGTGGTAGTCGACAGCCTCCTCGGGGTCGCCGTATAGACGGTTGCGACGAGTCTTGACCTCGACAAACACCACCTCGCTGCCATCAGTAGCTATGATATCGATATCACGACGGCCTGATTTCCAGTCGCGTTCTATTATCTGATAGCCGTTACGCTGAAGGAATTCTGCGGCGGTGTCTTCGCCCCACTTTCCCAGTTCGTTGTGAGCGGCCATTACTTCTCGGCGTCTTTCTTACGAATCTCCACACGGCGGATTTTTCCGCTGATGGTCTTTGGCAGTTCGTCGACAAACTCTACGATGCGTGGGTACTTGTAAGGAGCTGTCTCCTTCTTTACGTGTTGTTGAAGTTCTTTTACGAGTTCGTCGCCGGCCTTGTCTTTCCACTCCTTGCCGAGTACTACAGTGGCCTTAACCACCATGCCGCGGATATCATCGGGCACACCGGTGATGGCGCACTCTACTACGGCGGGGTGAGTCATCAGGGCGCTCTCTACCTCGAACGGACCGATACGGTAGCCGCTCGACTTGATAACATCGTCGATACGACCTTCGAACCAGTAGTAGCCGTCCTCATCGCGCCATGCCATATCGCCTGTGTGGTAGATGCCATCGTGCCATGCCTCGCGGGTCTTCTCCTCATCGCGATAGTAACCCTTGAACAGACCGATAGGCTTCTTGTCGCCAACGCGGATTACAATCTCTCCCTTTTCACCATCCTCGCAGCTGGTGCCATCGGCACGCAGCAGATCGATGTTGTACTGAGCGTTAGGGATACCCATACTGCCTGGTTTGGGTGTCATCCAGGGGAAGGTGCCAAGGGTCATGGTAGTCTCGGTCTGACCGAAGCCCTCCATCATCTGTATGCCTGTCTTCTCCTTGAACTTGTCGAATACAGCAGGGTTAAGTGCCTCGCCTGCGGTACAGCAGTACTGAAGGCTCGATAGATCGTACTTGCTCAGGTCCTCGCGAATCATGAAACGGTAGATGGTGGGAGGTGCGCAGAATGATGTGACCTTGTACTTCTCCATCTGGCGGAGCAGGGTGTCGGCATTGAATTTCTCGTGGTCGAACACGAACACGGTAGCGCCGGCAAACCACTGACCATAGAACTTACCCCAAACGGCCTTACCCCAACCGGTATCTGCTACGGTGAGGTGGAGCGAACCCTCGTGCAGATTATGCCAGAATACACCTGTGGTAAGGTGTCCCATAGCATACAGGTAGTCGTGTGCTACCATCTTAGGCTCGCCGCTGGTACCTGAGGTGAAGTACATTATCATCGTGTCGTCGTTCTCGTTGACGAAGGCTGGACGCTGGAACTTAGGAGCCTGCTGCCACTCGGTCTTCCAGTTGTGAAAACCTTCTTCGTCGCGCAGTGTGATATATTGCTTAACCGTAGGACTCTCGGGCATGGCCAGCTTAATCTGGCCGATGATATAGTCGTCGTCGGCACAGATGATGGCCTTAACTGATGCGCGTGTATTGCGATATACATAGTCGTGCTTGGTGAGCATATGGGTGGCAGGAATTACGATGGCGCCAAGCTTGCACAGTGCCAGCATGATAACCCACCACTCGTAATGACGCTTCAGGATGAGCATCACGGGATCGTTTTTGCCAATGCCCAGCGTCTGCAGATAGCTGGCAGCCTGATCGGTCTGCTCTTTCAGCTCTCCATAGGTGGTACGTATCTCTTTGCCCTGGTCGTTGGTCCACAGGATGGCCAACTTCTCGGGTGCTTCCTCAGCCCACGCATCCATCACGTCGTAGGCAAAGTTGAAGTTCTCTGGGATGATGAACTCCAGATTCTTATTGTAATCCTCTACAGACGTAAATTTGGTCTGTTTTAAAAATCTTTCTACCATAAATTCAATTCTTCAATCTTTCAATTCTTCAATTTTATTCGACTGTAAATGCAAGGAACTTCACGGGTTTGTCGCCTACGGCCAGCATGCCGTGGGGCTTTGATGAGTCGAAGTAAATGCTGTCGCCCTCTTCAAGGATGATGGTCTTGCCACCGATGAAGAGCTCCATCTTACCCTCGAGTACCATGTTGAACTCCTGTCCCGGGTGGGTATTCTTGTAGATGGTACGTGCGCCTGGTTTAGGCTCTACGGTTACAATGAATACATCGGCATGGTGGTTAACGAAACCGCCCACCAGCGACTGGTACTTATATGCCTTTGTGCGCTCGATGCTCATACCCTGACCTTTGCGAGTCACGTAATATGACTTCATGTGTGGTGCTTCGGCAAAGATCAGCTCTTCGGTTGATACACCATACTTATGGGCTATCTTCATCAGGTTTGAGATGGTGATATCCAACTCTCCTGCCTCAATCTTCTCATACTTCTCTGGGTCGATGCCGATAGTTTCGGCCATCTCGCTAACTGGAATGTCGAGCACATCGCGCAGACCGCGAAGACGCTCACCTATTTGCTTTAATTGTTCGTCCATTATATTTATTATTCTATCGTTTATCTATGATTATTTTAATCCTGCTTTTAGACCACGGATGACGGCTGAAGTGAAGCCTGCGTGCTCCATCTCATTGAGTCCCTTGATGGTTACTCCGCCTGGGGTGGTTACCAGGTCGATGGCGGCTTCGGGGTGCAGTCCGCTGGCTTCGAGCAGTTCTACGGCTCCCTTCATGGTCTGCATCACAATCTTCTTGGCATCGTCGGCCTTGAATCCGAGTTCTACACCACCTTCGGCAGCTGCACGGATATAGCGCATGGCATAGGCGATACCGCAACTGGCCAGAGTGGTGCCTGATGCCAGGTGCTGCTCGTCGGTGATGAGGCTGGTGCCCATCTCGTCGAAAATGCCTTGTACCAGCTGTGTCTGCTGCTGTGTAGCTCCGCATGGTGCGATGAATGTCATCGATGCCATCTCGGCTATTGCGATGTTTGGAATGACCAGGAAGAGTGGGGGACAATTCTCGCCCAACCATGTCTTGATGCTCTCTGACGAAACGCCTGCGGCAATCACAATCAGAATCTGCTTATTGGGATTGAGTTCAGGCTTGATATCTGTGAGCACGCGCTCTACCAACCAAGGTTTTACTACTACACAAACGATGTCGGCAGTATCGGCTGCCAACTTGTTGTCGGTAGTTACGCTGACGCCCATCTTGGCAAACTTGTCAACCACAGCCTGCGAAGGGTCGCTGACGGTGATATCCTCGTTTTTGAACTGTTGACCCTTGATGAGGCCCTCGACAGTGGCGCCGCCCATGGCACCTGCACCTATTACTGAAATTTTCATAATTCTTCTGGTTTTACTCTAATAAGTCTTTCGATAAAGTCATCGGCCTCGGCCTTGGTCAGGCACAATGGTGGCAGCAAGCGCAGAATGTTTTGGCCGGCACAGCCGGTGAAACAGTGCTCATGCTTGATGAGCGGCTTACGAACCATGGCATGTGGCATGTCGAGTTCGATACCTATCATGAGTCCGCGACCGCGAACTTCCTTGATGTGTGAACTACCGATATTGCGGATGCCCTCCATCAGGTAGTCGCCTACCTCGCGGGCATTCTCAACCAATCCCTCGTCCTCGAAAACATCGAGTGTAGCCAGTGCTGCTGCACAAGCCAGGTGGTTACCGCCGAAGGTGGTGCCCAACTGGCCGTATACTGGCTCGAACTCAGACGAGATAAGCACGCCGCCCATAGGGAATCCGTTTGCGATGCCCTTGGCAACGGTGATGATATCTGGCTTGATGCCCAACCACTGGTGAGCAAAGAACTTACCGCTACGTCCATATCCGCACTGAATCTCGTCGCAGATAAGTACGGCACCATATCGCTTACAAGCGTATGCCAAGCCCTGAGCAAACTCTGGTGTGGCCATTTGGATACCGCCTACACCCTGAATGCACTCCAGGATAACAGCAGCTACGCCGCCCTTTGACAGTTCGCGAACCCATGGCTCGAGATCGTTGAGAGGCAAGAAACGCACGTGGTGATTGTCATTGATGGGGGCTACAATCTTTGGATTGTTGGTCACCTCGACAGCCAGACTGGTACGTCCGTGGAATGCTTTCTCGCAAGATAGTACACGAGTGTTACCTGTCTTAAACGAAGCAAGCTTCAGCGCATTCTCGTTGGCTTCGGCTCCCGAATTAATCAGAAACAGCTGATAATCGTCGTAGCCAGAAATCTTGCCAAGACGTTCGGCCAACTCAACCTGCAGTTTGTTGATAACAGAATTAGAGTAGAAACCTAAGTTCTGCAGCTGCTCGGTTACTTTACTAATATAATGGGGATGAGAGTGGCCGATGCTGATAACAGCATGTCCACCGTAGAGGTCGAGATACTCCTGACCTTTATCGTCCCATACTTTACAACCTTTTCCTTTTACGATGTTAACATCGAACAATGGATAAACGTCGAATAGTTTCATATGCGTTTCCTTTCTTTTAATTGTTAGAAAGCTGATGCTTTAAGTTTCAGTCCGGCGGTCTCGTCGATGCCGAACATGATATTCATGTTTTGTACAGCCTGACCAACAGCTCCCTTCAGCAGGTTGTCGATAGCAGATGTTACGAGCAACTTGTTGCCGTATTTCTCTACATGTACCAGTGCCTTGTTGGTGTTCACTACCTGCTTCAGGTCTATCGACTTGTCGCTATAGTGGGTAAAGGCTGCATCTTTATAGAAGTCCTTGTATGCCTCGATTACATCCTCAACAGGTGCAAGGGTCTTGATGACTGCTGTACAGAAGATGCCGCGGGCAAAGTCGCCGCGATAGGGGATGAAGTCGATGTCGGCGTCAAGATAGCCCTGAACCTGCTTCAGACTCTGACGAATCTCGGCAATGTGCTGATGCTGGAAGGGCTTGTAGATGCTTAGATTATTGTTGCGCCATGAGAAGTGGGTTGTGGCACCTGGCTTCTGACCGGCACCTGTAGAACCTGTTATGGCATTAACAGCTACATCCTCTTTCAGTAAGTTCAGATATGCTGCAGGCAGCAAGGCTACCTGAATGCAGGTTGCAAAGCATCCGGGATTAGCCAAGTGCTGGGCCTTCATGATTTCCTCTTTGTTGATCTCAGGCAGACCATATACATAGTCGTGATTGCCCTTTATGCGGAAGTCCTGTGCCAAGTCGATGATCTTTACGTTGGCAGGGATGGTGTGCTCCTTAAGGAATGCCTCGCTCTTGCCGTGGCCAAAGCAGAAGAACACCACATCAACCTTATCAAAAGGCATCTCGTCGGTAAACTTCAGCTCGGTATCGCCAATCAGACCTTCGTGAACATCGCTGACAAGATTGCCTGCGTTACTCTCAGAGTTGGCAAACACAATCTCTGCCTCAGGATGGTTCAGCAACAGTCGGATTAGCTCTCCGCCTGTATAGCCTGCCGCACCTAGTATTCCAACTTTTATCATAGTCGTGATATTCCTGTAGTTCGTTGTGGATATTATCTCTTCTCATCCTTGTGAATACCGTAGTAAACACGAAGTGGGGTAGAACTAACCTTGATGAAGCCCTTGGCCTCGTCGGCTGTCCAGCCAGTCTGGGTTTCGCCATACTCGCCCAGCTTGCTCTTTGTTAAGTCGTTGGCAGAGTCGATACCAACTGTCTCGAATCCGTATGGACGGAGCTTCAGAATGGCTGTTCCGGTTACATTGCGTTGGCTGCTGGTGAGCATAGCTTCGATATCTGGCATAACAGGCTCAAGATACTGGCTCTCGTGCAGGAACATACCGTACCAGTTGGCTACCTGATCCTTCCAATACTGCTGCCACTTGCTAAGGGTTGATTTCTCCAACAGACGGTGAGCTTCGATAATCAGTTTAGGCGCTGCAGCCTCAAAGCCTACGCGTCCCTTGATACCTATGATGGTATCGCCCACGTTGGCATCGCGGCCGATAGCGTAAGATGCTCCGATTTCCTCAATCTTCTGGATGGCCTTTACCTTATCGTCGAACTTTTCATCATTTACGGCTACAATCTCACCCTTGTCGAACTGAATCTTCAGCAGCGACTCCTGCTCCTTGGCAGTAACATGCTTCAGGTAAGCCTCCTCGGGCAGACCCTGTGTGGGGTCGAGAAGCTCTCCACCGCAGATAGATGTACCCCAGATACCTACGTTGTAGGAGTACTTAAGCTTAGTGAAATCAGCAAAGAATCCATGCTCGTTCAGATAGTCAACCTCCTCTTTGCGGGTAAGTTTCTTATCGCGAGTCAGGGTAATAATCTCTACACCAGGAGCCATAACCAGGAAGGTCATGTCGAAGCGGATCTGGTCGTTTCCAGCACCTGTTGAGCCGTGTGCGATGGCATCTGCACCAATCTCCTTTGCATAACGTGCGATGGCGATGGCCTGGAAAATACGTTCGCTTGATACAGAAATGGGGTAACAGTTGTTGCGCAGCACATTTCCGAAAATCATATATTTTAGCGATTTCTCGTAATATTCGTGAGTTACATCGAGGGTAACATAAGCCTTAGCGCCAAGCTTAAAGGCGTTTTCCTCGTTTTTCTTCAACTGCTCGTCGCTAAAGCCGCCTGTGTTGGCACAAGCTGCATAAACATCCCAACCATCTTGGGTGAGTTTCATAACTGTATAAGAGGTGTCGAGTCCTCCAGAAAAAGCGACTACTACTTTTTTGTTTGCCATATCTTTATTGCTTTATTTTTTTATACCTTGTTATTATTCTCCAATTTCGTCGATCTTACGGATGCGCTCCAGTACCTCGTCGGAGATCTTTGCGGGCAGATGCTCTGTTGGGTCGTAGAGCATAGCTGTGCAAATACAGTATTTGCGACCTGTGCGGTGCAGTACATCGACATTGCAACATCCCTCGCAACCTTTCCAGAATGCTTCGTCGTCGGTAAGGTCGGCAAAGGTTACTGGCTGGTAGCCTAGCGCTGTGTTCATAGCCATCACAGCAGCTCCGCTGGTGAGCGAGAAAATTTTGGCGTGTGGCCAACGGGTTCTTGCAAGCGTAAAAGTCATATCTTTGATGCGCTTGGCTATGTGCTGACCTCTGAAGTCGGGGTGAACAATAAGTCCGGAGGTTGTTACATATTGCTGGTTCTCCCATGTCTCGATGTAACTGAATCCTGCAAATCGTCCGTCTTTGGTAAGGGCGATGACTGCTTTTGCCTCCATCATCTTCTTGGCCAGGTACTCATGGGTACGCTTGGCAATACCAGTACCACGCACCTTCGCTGCTTCGGCGATGGTGTCGAGAATCGTGTCTACGTATTTCTCGTGCTCTGGTCCTGCTACTAAGACTTCAATTTCTTCTTCCTTTTCCATTTTTACTTATTTCATGTTTGGCACAACATCGCTCAGTGCTTCTACCACATCCTTATGTTTTACGCCTTCTTTAATTACAATGAATATAGTGTCATCACCAGCTATAGTACCCAGAATCTCAGGTACATCGCTGTTGTCTATGTTCCAAGCTATCGAACTGGCATATCCAGGTCGGGTCTTGATGATACCCATATTGCCCGAGAAGTTGATGCTGATAAAGCCTGGCACTCTCATCATTTCGCGGATGCTGTTAGGTGTACTAACTCGTTTGTACATTGTCTCGTTGGGCAATACATACACATAGTTGCCGCTCATTGAGGCGGCTTTGGCAACCTTCAACTGCTTCAGGTCACGACTCAGTGTGGCTTGAGTCAGTTTGAATCCCTCCTTCTGCAAGGCGTTCAATAATTCATCCTGGCTTCCTAGCTGCTGACTTGATATAATCAGTCTAAGCGCTTCTAATCTGTTTGTCTTTACTTTCATCTCAGTATATTTATTCAGAAATCGGTTGCAAAATTATACAAAATTTCGCAACCGACCAAATATTTGTGCATATATTTGCAAAAATTACCGTTTCATATCGAATCCAACGCGTACTCCTTCGTAATTTTTGCTCAAATCGCCTATAGTTTGCAGATCTTTATTACCGCTCATTGCTGACATTGTTTGGAGGACGGTAAGCAGTTTTTTTGCTTCAAATAGGATTGAGATGCCATTTATCTCTTTCTTCGCATAGCAGTTCACGGATAACAGCAGCCCCTTAAGTGTGATTTTTTGAGTGGCTTCGTCGAAGGTGTACTTGCCGCTAAATGGTGTTCCGGCTATTTTTGATGTAAAAGTTCCGTCTTCGTTGAATGTAATGAAGGTGTTGCTTGATGAGATTCCAACTTGCTTGTAATAGGGCAGGAGCTTCTCCTCTATCTGGACGGCTGCTACTTCACCGCCGGCCTTTGCAAGCAGATTCTCGCTGGTGAATGCGCAACCAGGGCCGGAATAACTCCATGTTGCGATCAGATTCTGAGCTTTTACTTTGTCTAGTCCGATAACACTACTAATAGCATTTACTACACCTGTACCATTTGTCATGGCACTAAGCACTTGACTCATATTGCCGCAACTTGTCATAGCGATGCAAACTAAGGCGGCTAATCCAACCATTACCTTTTTCATCTGTTCTATTTTTCTTTATGGTTATTATTCTTTTATGCTGCAAAGTTACGGTAAATCTATATAATTACAAAATAATTATCAGAAATTAACGTAGCAAGGGCATGGTAAGACAGTGGTAAGACGGTAGTAAGCCAATGCTAAGACAGTGCTAAGGGCGTAGGTATATCGAAACTATATGGTAGCTATATCATAGTCGCCCTTATATATATAATAAGGTGTACGCGTTTTTGTAATTGATGATAATCAAGACTGACCTAAAATTTGCATTAAAAATGAAAATTTCTCTCGAAAAGTTTTGGTAGTTCAAAAAAAAGCCGTACCTTTGCACCCGCAAATCAGGAACACCACCTGACAAGCAAACAAAAATAAAGAGTTCTTTGAAAGATTTACATAGACAGAAGTAGTACAAGAAGCGAGAGCAGAAATGCTCTTGGGTAAATGAACAAACCGTTTCAATTTCTTGAATTTGGATAGTCGTTCTGAGACAGATATAATTCCTATTTAATAGGAGTAACAAAACAAATTTTTACAATGAAGAGTTTGATCCTGGCTCAGGATGAACGCTAGCTACAGGCTTAACACATGCAAGTCGAGGGGCAGCATGATCGAAGCTTGCTTTGATTGATGGCGACCGGCGCACGGGTGAGTAACG
>JAEEGI010004132.1_pt1 | contig 34208 bp, 33 predicted proteins | sample 8958751 | NCBI WGS metagenome assembly JAEEGI01 (sample SAMN16246545, study PRJNA631951) | gut metagenome | biome: gut microbiome; feature: rumen; material: KS-attached | host: Bos | place: Iran: Karaj | collected 2018-10
ATGCTCCGGGATCTCCATGAAACACCTTGGAGAAGACCTCGATATCCACTGTGGCGGCATCGACAACGCGTTCCCGCATCACACAAACGAGATCGCGCAGTCAGAATCCTATCTTGGTCACAAATGGTGCAACTACTGGATGCATGTTCTTCATCTGAATACGGCAACGGGCAAAATGTCGAAATCCAGCGGAGAATTTCTCACAGTTTCCCTGCTGGAAAAGAAAGGCTATGATCCCCTCTCTTACCGTTTCTTCTGCCTTCAAAGTCATTACCGCAAATCTCTTGTGTTTTCATGGGAGAATCTGGATAATGCACAACTTGCATATCAGAAGCTTATTGCCAGAATTGCCGCGTTGCAGCCTTCGTCAGACGCGATCGATGAATCTGTTTTTGCCGAGCAGAAAGCGAAGTTTGAAAAAGCCCTGGATAACGATCTGAATACTTCCCTGGCTGTTACCGCTCTGTACGATGTTCTGAAGGCTCCTGCCAACGACGCTACCAAGCTGAAACTTATCGGCGATTTTGATTCAGTCCTGGGTCTGTCTCTTGTCGAGAAAGCAACTGTAAAACGGGAAGAACTGAAAAAGCAAGTCGTAGCAGCTGGTCAGTTCACCATCCTGTCGGAATCCGGTGAATCCGATCCCGAGATCGAAGCAAAGATCGAAGCACGCCGTCAGGCAAAGAAAGAGAAAAACTTCGCCGTTGCCGACCAGATCCGTGATGATCTGAAAGCAAACGGCGTCGAACTGACGGATATTCCAAACGGTGTCCGCTGGAAACGAATCTGATTTCTCTATATAGTATAGTATTTAGCAAAAAAAGGAGAATGCACGTCACATGCATTCTCCTTCTGCTCTTATAGTCTTTTTATTCCCATCCCAGGATCTTGCCGATTGTATCAAAAAAGCTTTTAATAGACGTCACCACTTTTTTCACCGTCTGTACGAAACCGACGACCTTGGTCTTTGCGTCCGACACCTTCTGCAATGTGCTCTGCACGTCTTCCACACGTTTTGTGAGTTCATTCGTATCCAGACCTTCCAGTGAGCGGCAGAGGTCGATCAATTGTCGGATCTGCGTATCGGTAAGCTTCACGTTGTATTCCGCCGCAATCGCGATGATCTCCTTTCGGATCTCTTCATCCGTCATATGTTCCGTCTCATTCAGCATAAGCTTCAGATCATTGACGATCGATGTGGAATCCATGCTTCCGATCTCTTCCGCCAGTTCACCGGTGATCGTCAGTTCCTGCGTGCTGACAAGCTTGGACAGATCGTCCAGCTTCATGCCGGTCATGTCTTCATATGCCTTATAGACGCCGGCAAGAGCCGCTGTACCGCTTACTTCAAACGGCGCCGCTACGATCACCTTCGCGTCAGTAACACCTGCAGTAGCTAAGGCGCTGATGTACATCTCCGGTGTACACCATGTGATGTTGCTGGTCGTAACATCCATGCCGCTGCCTTCTTCCAGCAATTCAACATAAACGCAGGAAATGGAACGTGTCCCGATGATCGCGCTGTCCACATAGCCTTCCAGTGCCTGTCGCTCTTCTGCGTTCGTCATACCCAGTTCAATAACGGAACCTCTCGTTACACCAAACATCCGATATACGGAATCCACCTGTTCCGATGTCAGATCTGCGCCGATCACCGTTCTGCGCTGTGTCACTTCCGCATAGGCCGGAATCTGGATCGAAACCAGAACAGCTGCAAGCAGCATCAAAGGAACAAGCAGTTTTTTCATTTTCTTTTTTATGGTATTCATCCGTATAATTCTCCCTTTCAACGGGATGGATTGTAGCACAGAATCATGAACAAAAAAAGAATAAGATTATTAAGAATTCTTAGATTCCGTTTCTTTTTTACCCATTTCCTTGACAAAGACGTCAAGGAACACATATACTTATAGTGTAAAAATAAAAAATTGCCAGAAGATCGTGTGAAAAACACAAATAGGAATTGACAAATATTACATTTTGGTGTAAATTATTTAAAGTAATATTACAAATAGTGTCAATTCCCCATCACAGGAGGTTTCATATGAAGACTGTACTGAAAACCATCGGTCTGCTTTTTCTTGTTACTGCTCTGATTCTGAGTCTCGGAGCCTGCGGGCAGCGGGCAGCAAAAACTGCTGCGGAAGAAACCGCAGCATCAGATCCAAAAGAAATCGTTGTGGAAACAGCACCGGCCTCTCCAACACCGACGCCGACGCCTGCTGTAGCCGTAACAACGGTTCCCATGCCTATGCCGTCCAGCTCTCCCACTGTCGATACCACCAATGTTCCTGAGCCCACTCCTTCGGGAGATTCCGCTCTTGTGAACGGCGATCCGAACGAGCCGGAGATCAGCACAACAGCGCCGGAATTGCCTCCGGAAGGCTCCAAGCGCGTCTATATCAACGGCGGTGGCGTCAACTTCCGCAGCGGTCCCGCGACGACTTATGATGTGATCGATACGTTTTATAAAAACGATATGGTCTATCTTATCGAAAGCAGCGAGAACGGCTGGTCCAAGGTGTATTTTGAGGGAACTACCGGTTATGTGTACACGAAGTTCATCAGCTATAATTATGTGACCGGAGATAACACCGGCAACACGATCGACGGAACCAACAGCAGTTCCGGATCCTTCATCGTTTCCGGCGGAAACTCTCCTTCCGGTTCTTCGATTGTCGGATAACTTTAAATTTAAACAAGTCTGCAAAAAACCTCTCCCGGTCACAAGCTGGGAGAGGTTTTTCTTCGTCTTCATGAGATCGGCACGATCTTGGCCTGGATCACAAAACGGGCATCGTCAAATTCATAGGAGCATGTGGACAGAGTTACGATATGGTCTTCTCTTTCCACGGTGACAGGAGAATCAAAATAGGAGCGGGCATGCATGCGGTCCAGATACGCAGCATAGGAGTCGTCATCCGGGAAAGAAAACGTGTATACTTCATCTTCGGCGGAAGTAACAAAGCCATTGACGATCAGAAGCAGATACGCCTTGTCCGGTGTATAATAATACATGTACGGGTGCTGTTTATAGTATCCTTCCTGTTTGTAATTGGAAAGCTCGGCAAACATGGACCCGTCATTCATATGATGGCCGTAGATCACACTGTTATGAAGCGAGAAATCCGCGTTGCAGAGATAATCCATAAAGATCGTTCCGCTTGGATTCTCTGTTCCATCCAGGAACCTGTGCAGATAATAATCATTATCATATCCCTGAACAACAGGATAACTGATCATTGTGTTCGGACTGTAGATCCAGCCGATCACATTAGGATTTAAAGCGAGAAGCGCGTCAAAATCAACGGTGATATCCCCTGCTTTGACCTCCGGAGCTTCATGTTCCGGAAAAACCTGCGGATCGGGTGACGGCTCCGGACCTGTCTTCTGATCTTCCTGTGTCGGGGCAACAAACTGCTGATTCAGGTCTTCATACATGGTCTCCGCCGCTTTATAATCGTGCAGCGTAGCATACAGTTTATATCCTGCAAAGCAAAAAATACCAAAAAGACAAAACACAGAAGCAGCAGAAGAATTCTCAGTGTTCTTCGCATAATGACTCCTGACTTTAAAACCCGGATTTTCCGAGGAAAATCCGGGTTTTCTCGAATGGTGCCGGTGGTGGGACTCGAACCCACACGGGGGATTAGCCCAACGGATTTTGAGTCCGTCACGTCTACCATTCCATCACACCGGCAAAACGTATGCTCAGTATAGTACATTCACCCTGAAAATTCAAGACATATTTGCCGCTTCCTTCGGGATGAGCAGTTCAACGGTCGTCCCGTTTCCAGGTGTGCTGGTAACGATCATACTTCCGCCGCATTGGATGGCAAGCCTGTCACGGATATTGGATAACGCCGTGTTCGGATTATTGCGAAAGAAATTATCCGTGTCAAAACCAGAACCGTCGTCTTTTACCAGGACATGGTAGTCATCTTTTTCTTCTGTGCTGCTGATCAGGATCTCTCCTGTCTGATCTCTGTCTTTCAGACCGTGTTTGATCGCGTTTTCCACAATGACCTGAAGGCTGAGCGGCGGGATGGAGAAATTCGTTGCCTGCACCTGATAGGAAACATGAAACGGTTTCGAAAAGCGCATCTGCTCCAGGCTGATGTAGTTCCGCACAAGATCCAGTTCCCATTCGAATGAAACTTTTTCATTTCGATCCAGTGTTGAAAACGTGCTGCGGAGATAATCGGAAAACAATCCAATCGCGCTCTGCGCTTTTTTCGGATCGCTGTCACAAAGATAATAGATACTGCTCAGAACATTGTAGATATAATGTGGTTTGATCCTCTCGATTGTGAGTTTCAAACGCCCCTGCAGAATGATCTCCTGCTGTTCCTGTACTTTCTTGTCCAATTCCACATGGATGATCACATAGATGATTAGGAGGGAGATCATCAGAAATGGTGATCTCAGGTTCAGACCGTGAATAAAGTACTCTACGGCATTCGCTGTCCATGGAAAGAAAATCAGAAAGGAAAACCAAAATGTCGTCTGTCTGCCGATCGCTTTCCGGTACCGCAGCAGAAGCCAGAAAACCATCAGTTCTACGATCAGTGCCGGAATGGATCCAAGCCAGAACATAGTAAAGCTGACATATTTCTTCTGCGCAAAATCATAGATATACGGGTGAACTGCCGTGATGATCCACATCAAAATGGATATGCAGGAGATTGCGACCGCCGCATAGAATACGTGCCATGATACTGTCTGATGAATATCCTGCAGATATGTGATGATGTAACTGCAGCAGAATACGTATGCAGAATAAAAGCAGACGATGATCATAACTTCCAAGATTGCCAGCAGGATCGTCTGGTGATTGAACGGCGCGAGATAAAACACCCCGCTGCAAAACGACATGACCGTTCCGGAAAACAGTGCTCCGACATAGCGCCGCGACGCCGTACTGAGACACTTTCTTCGGATTTTATCAAATGCCGTAATAAGCAGAGCAATGCCGATCAGCGTACAGTACAGATTAATGATGCCGGTTGCTGTATTCACTGTGTGCTCCTTATTCTGTCGAGTGTTTCCCTCGCCCAAGGATACTGGTTCATATAGCTTCCCTGAAAAGCGTTGATTCCTGCGGGAAGGCCCTTCAGCCAGTCATAATAATCACAGGATACCTCTTTTGTGACAATACCGATATATCCCCGCTGCTTGATGATGGCAGAACGAACGCCAAGTTTTTCAAAAGTATCCAGGACATCTTTTCTTACCTGCTTCAGATAACTTCCCTTATTATCCTCATCAGGCCACAGAATAGACATCAGTTCGGTGCTTGCGATCAGATCCCCTGCCCTGTCAACTAGGCAGGCCAGCATTTCCTTGGATTTCTGATACCGAAACAGAACAGGACTTCCCCGAAAAAACACTTCAAAATCGCCGAAGGTACGGATAAACAGTTCGTGTTTCTGTGCAGACACGGGATATCGCAGGTCGTTCAGCTCTGCCTTGACCTGTTCCATCCGTAATGGTTTCAGAATATAGCCTGATGCATGCATTTTCATAGCGTCATTGGTATACTCGCCGTATGCCGTTGCAAATATCACATTTACACCAGGCTGCAGAGCTTTCAGTTTCTTTGCGAGCGCAATTCCTCCGATTCCGGGTATTTCGATATCCAGAAAGGCAATGTCGATCCTGTTTTCCTCAGCAAACCGGATCGCTTCCGATGCTGTGAGAAAGCCATAGATCTCTGTAACCTGCTCGCAGGCCTGAATGATGTTCATCTCTCCCTGCAAAATGATCGGCTCGTCATCTACAACAATCACATTCATACAAAGTACCTCTTTGCGGTAAAGATCTCTCTTTACATATAATATCGCATATGACACGAATGCGCAAGAACAAAGAACTGCGGGGACAAAGAGATCCTCCGCAGTTCTTTTTTCAATTTGTAACAGAAACGATTCTCTTACTGGTAATCAGGCCCGAAATAAGAGATGATATGACGCGGGCAGATATCGGCACAATGGCCGCACTGGATGCATTTTGTTACATCCACCTGTGCGAGATTGTCTTTTACGACAATAGCGTCAGCCGGGCATTCACGCTGGCATTTCATGCAGCCGATGCAGCCCACTTTACAGATCTTCATGACCTGCGCGCCTTTATCCATATTCCGGCAGGCAGGCATGATCTTCTGGCTTTCCGGGATAAGCTTTACAATACTTTTCGGGCAGGCATCCACACAGGCACCGCATCCGACGCAGTTGTAACGGTCAACTTTTGCCACACCGTTCACGATATGCATCGCGTCAAACTGGCAAGCCTTCACGCAGTTCCCCATACCGATGCAGGCAAAGGTGCAAAGCTTGTTGCTTTTTCCGCCGAACAGCATCGCTGCGCGGCAGTCTTCCGGACCGTTATAGTTGAAGCGCATCTCAGCCACTTCCGGAGAACCGGAGCACGGAACAAACGCCACCTGCTTTTCAGCAGCGTCAGCCGACACTCCCATGATCTCTGCTACTTTCGCGGCTGTTTCCGCACCGCCGGCAACGCAGCGGTTCGTAGGCGCTTCACCGGCCGCCACAGCAGCGGCATAGCCATCGCATCCGGGATATCCGCAGCCGCCGCAGTTCGCACCGGCAAGACATTCACGGATCTTGGCCTGTTTGGGATCTACTTCTACATGGAAGATCTTTGACGCGTAGGCCAGCAGCGCACCGAACATGGCGCCAAGCGCTCCGAGAACGAGGATCGAGAGGAGAATTGATTTCATTTCTTCACCCTCCTATCAGAAAATGCTCATGCCGCTGAAGCCCATGAAAGCAAGCGCAACCAGTGCGGCAGAGACAAGACAGATCGGAAATCCTTCAAAGCATTCCGGATAATCGGAAAACTGTGTTCTTTCTCGGACGCTGGCAAACAGAACGATAGCGAGCATAAAACCGATACCGCCGGTAATACCATAGACCACAGACTCGATGAAGTTGTAGTTGTTCTGAACGTTCAGAAGAACAACACCGAGAACGGCGCAGTTTGTGGTGATCAGCGGCAGATAAATGCCAAGCGCCGAATACAGGGATGGAACCGATTTTTTGAGAAACATCTCAACGAACTGGACCAGCGCCGCAATAACGAGGATGAACGCAAGGGTCTCAAGGAACGCGAGTCCCAACGGAACCAGAAGATACGTATCGATGACCCAGCAGATTGCGGAGGCGAGACCCATAACGAACACGACGGCAAGGCCCATGCCGGTAGCCGTATCCACTTTATTGGAGCAGCCGAGGAACGGGCAGCACCCGAGGAACTGAGAGAAAATAAAGTTGTTGATCAGGATAGCTCCAAGGGATATGGAAACAATATTCTGCAGCATTATTCCTCAACCTCCTTTTTCGCAGCGGCTTCCGCGATCGCTCTCTCTTCCAGTTTCTTTTTCTTTGCGTTCTTTTTCAGCGCATATTGCATGATACCGATCAGAAGGCCAAGCGTAAGGAATCCGCCGAACGGAAGATTCATAATGCTGGCCCCGAACTTATCCGGGAACAGCTGGATACCGGCTCCGGTACCGTCAAGCGTAAAGCGGAATCCGTTGGCAATATCGATCAGCCCGCCGCCAAAACGGCCGCTCCCCACGAACTCGCGGAATACACACATGATGATCAGAACACAGGTGTAGCCGAGTCCCTGGAAGATACCGTCAAAGAAAGAATCTTTCACCGTATTTTTCTGGCAGAATGCTTCCGCGCGTCCGATGATGATGCAGTTAACAACGATCAGCGGAATAAAGACGCCGAGCGCTGCGCTCAGTGCCGGGATAAACGCCTGCAGCAGCAGGTCAACGATGGTGACGAAACCGGCAATAACAACAACGAATATCGCAAGCCGGATCTCATCCGGGATGATCTTCCGAATGGCCGCGACCACGACGTTGCAGCAGGTCAGAATGATCAGAACCGACAAGCCCATGCCGACGCCGTTGAAGAGCGTGGTCGTAATGGCCATCGTGGCGCACATGCCGATCTGCTGAACCAAAACAGGGTTGTTGGTGATCAGGCCTTCTTTGAATTGCTGTTTTCTATTCATACTGCCATCCTCCTTAACCCAACGATTTTACAACCTGAATCGAGGTTGCAACAGCATTTGTGACTGCGGTCGAGGTAATCGTCGCACCGGTGAGAGCGTCAATGGAGCCGCCGTTTTTGCTCAGTGCGATATCCTCTCCCTGGCCGACAAACTGAGCACGGAACTTCACGCCGACATCCGAAGAACTCGCCGCGTTGGCACCAAGGCCGGAGGTTTCGGAATGCTCGATAATGGAGATACCGGTGCATTCATAATTGGTATCAACACCGGTCGCCATGGTGATGTTGCCCTGTGCGCCGGAAAATGTGGATACAACAACATATCCGTTCCCGTTATCAGCTTTATTGACAGACTCTACCGTCGGATAGGCTGCTTTGTCGAATTCCATGTCTTCGTAGCCATCCGCGGGAAGAACTGCTGCATAGGCAGCAATGGTAGCTGCATTCTGCTGCTGCCAGATCCGGTCTTTGGTGACCTCATTGACGACACCGAGGACACCGGCAACGATTGCGCAGATCACGCAGAGAACAAGAGCAAGCTTCAGGATCTTATTCATTTCGCTGCCTCCTTTGCTGCCTTCTTTGCCGCTTTCTGAGCCGCAATGTCTTCCTTGGACACACCGAACTGATGACGGTGGAATCCCTTATCGATCGCCCATGTGCAAAGGTTCATGATCAGAATGGCATACGTTGTTCCTTCGGGGAATCCGCCGAAATAACGGATCAGAACCGTCAGAATACCACAGCCGCAGCCATACAGAAGCTGGCCGTTCAACGTAACAGGACTCGTGGCATAATCGGTCGCCATAAAGAAGGCGCCGAACAGGACACTGCCGCAGCAGACATTGTAGATCATCCATCCGCCGCGATCCAGACCGTGATAACCAAAGATCAGCGTCAGAAGCGCTACCGTTCCGATGAAGGAGACCGGGATCCGCCAGGAGATCACTTTCCGAACAAGTAAATAGATTCCGCCTGCCAGGATCAGCAGCGCGCTGATCTCACCGATGCAGCCCGTCGTCATTCCGAGGAAGATCGCTCTCACGTTGTAGTACACAGGCATGGCCGAGTCGCCAAACATATATGTCAGCGGAGTTGCCGATGAAACGCCGTCAACAGCCTGCAGGGCTTTGGGGATCGAATACGTGCCCATGATGGTAGCATATGACGCCAGCAGAAATGCGCGGGCGGCAAGAGCCGGGTTCAGGAAGTTTTTGCCGATACCGCCGTAAAGCTGCTTCACCACACAGATGGCAAACAGATTGCCGACGACTGGGATCCACCAAGGTGCGGAAGCCGGAAGAACGAGCGCCAGCAGCAGACCGGTAACACAGGCGGAAAGATCGCCGATGCTGTCTTCCTTTTTCATCAGCTTCCGATATGCCCATTCAAAGAACACTGCGGAACAGACAGAACTGACGATCAGGAGCAGAACGTTCCATCCGAACTGGATGATGCCCCAGATCGCAGCCGGGCAAAGAGCGATGATCACGTCCAGCATCAGGCGGCGGGTATCAGTCGCGATCCTGACCTGCGGCTGATACGCTACATCAAGAACGATTCTTTCTTTTGTTTCGCTCATTTCTGGGCCTCCTTTGCTGCTTTGGCTTCTGCCTCCGCTTTTTCCTTCATGGCTTTGGCCTGGAACATGAGTTTTGCTGTTTTAAACGCGTGCGTCAGCGGCATTCTGGCCGGGCAGTTGAAGGAACAGCTGCCGCATTCAAAGCAATCCATGATATGGTATTTCTCCATATTCTCGAAATCGCCCTTGCTGTAGTACATGTACATGAAGACAGGCTCCAGATTCATCGGGCAGACCGTGATGCACTTACCGCAGCGGATGCAGTGAGGATCATCGATGTTGCGGTCCTCATCTTCCGTGAAGAACAGGACGCCTGCCGTTCCCTTGATCGTCGGCGCTTCAAAGCTTGTAGCGCAGATACCCATCATCGGACCGCCGAGCACGATCTTTTTGGGTGTCTTCACAAATCCGCCACACTGTTCGGCAAGATAGCCGAAGGGAGTTCCCACGCGTGTCAGCGCGTTGCTGGTCCCGCCCATGGCACTGCCGGAGACCGTCACGATACGCTCGATCACGGGCTTGCCTTCGTAACAGGCCTGGTAAGTCGCGTAGCAGGTACGGGTGCTCACAACGTTTGCACCGACACCAGCCGGCAGACCTCCGGGTTTCACTTCACGGCCGGTGACTGCTTTGATCTGCATTTTTTCACCGCCCTGCGGGTACTTGACTTCTTCCGGCACGATCTCGATCCCGTATTGCTCGGGATGCAGAGAATTCAGAAGATCGATCGCATCCTGTTTGTTCTTCTCAATGCCGTAATACGCCTTCTCAACGCCGCTGGCAATGCGGACAAGTTCGATCCCCTTCATCAGCTGGACCGGGAAATTCAGCATGGTCAGGTGGTCGCCGTTCAGATAGGGCTCGCACTCGGCACCGTTGATTACAAGCTTGTCGACCTTGCCGATACCGCCGCGGACCTTAAACGCAGTCGGGAACATGGCGCCGCCCATACCGACAACGCCTGCTGCACGCATTCTGTCCAGAATAGCATCGGGATCCTTCAGTTCTTCCTCCGTGAGGGGTTTAAGATCTTCGCATGGGATATCCTGAAAGTCATTTTCAATAACGACTGACATGATCATATCCCCCAGGGGATGCGGACGAGGTTCAACGGCAACCACTTTTCCGGAAACGGAAGCGTGAACCGGCGCGGAAACAGGTGCTGGGTTCTCTCCGATCATCTGGCCCATCTTGACATAATCGCCTTTGTTGACCAACGGCTTGTTCGGTGCACCGATGTGTTGGATCATCGGGATAACGACCTGGGCAGGCGGTGTTATGACAGTCACCGGTACTTCCGGCGCTTTCATATAATTGGGATGTACGCCGCCCTTAAACGTGTGGGACATAAGCTTCACCTCAACATTTTTTCCCAAATTAATACGTTTTATTCTAGCATAATTCGTTCCTGCTTGTCTACCCATATTTGGTGGATTTTACAGGATAAGTTTATAACAATACATGCATATCTTGTAGCTTTTTGTGATATTTAACAAACAATATATTCTGTTGAAAAAAAACCTGTTTTCGATATAATATGATCATAACAAAAGGGAGGTCAGTATGAAAGCTATCGTCAGTGTTTTTGCCAAAGACGCCAAGGGCATCACGGCTTACGTCACTTCACTGCTTGCGGAAAGAGAGATCAACATCCTTGACATCAGCCAGACGCTGATGCAGGAATACTTCACCATGATCATGCTTGTCGATATCACCGACTGCCCCTGTTCTTTCCATGAACTGGCAGAATGGCTTGCCGCAAAAGGACAGGAACGTCTGCTGGATATCCATATTCAGCGTCAGGACATTTTTGAGGCGATGCACCGCATATGAGCTACTTACTCAACAGCAGTGAGATCCTGCAGACGATCGATATGATCAACCAACAGCATTTGGATGTCCGCACCGTAACCATGGGCATCAGTCTGCTCGACTGTGCTTCGGATTCCCTTTCCAACTGCTGCAGCCGTGTTTATGACAAGATCTGCACAAAGGCTGAACATCTGGTGCCGGTCTGCGAAGAGATCGAGAAAGAGTTCGGTATTCCGATCGTGAATAAACGCGTCTCTGTTACCCCGATTTCGCTGGCTGCGGCCAGTTCGCATGCTTCGGATTATGTTCCTCTTGCCCTCACCCTTGATCGTGCGGCACAGTCCCTGGGGATCAATTTCATCGGCGGTTTTTCTGCCCTTGCTCAGAAAGGATTCACAGAAAGCGATCATTCTCTGATCCGCTCGATTCCGGAAGCATTGACACGAACGGCTCTTGTCTGCGGAAGCGTGAATGTCGGCTCCACAAAAGCCGGCATCAACATGGACGCCGTTCAGCTTATGGGCCAGATCATCCGCAGAACAGCGGATATCGATCCTTTTGGCTGTGCCAAGCTCGTGGTCTTTGCCAATGCTGTGGAGGACAACCCGTTTATGGCCGGTGCCTTCCACGGGGTCGGAGAGCCGGAATGTGTGATCAATGTCGGTGTATCCGGGCCGGGTGTAGTTGCTCACGCGCTGAGAAACTGCAAAGGAGAAAAGATCGATACCGTATCCGAAACGATCAAACGCACCGCCTTCAAGATCACGCGCATGGGTCAACTGGTTGCGCAGGAGGCATCCCGCAGACTGAATGTCCCGTTCGGCGTTGTGGATCTTTCTCTGGCGCCTACGCCGGCAGTCGGCGACAGTGTAGCCGAGATCCTTGAACTGATCGGCCTTGAACACTGCGGCACACATGGTACCACGGCCGCACTTGCTCTTTTGAATGACGCCGTTAAAAAAGGCGGGGTCATGGCATCCAGCCATGTCGGCGGGCTGAGTGGAGCCTTCATCCCGGTATCGGAAGACGCCGGCATGATCCGAGCCGCAGCAGACGGTCATCTGACGATCGACAAGCTCGAAGCGATGACCTGTGTATGTTCGGTCGGTCTGGATATGATCGCAGTCCCCGGTGACACGTCGGCAGAAACGCTTGCGGCAATCATTGCCGATGAAGCGGCGATCGGTATGATCAACAACAAGACAACGGCAGTCCGTCTGATCCCTGCTGTGGGCAAAGACGTCGGAGATCGGATCGATTTCGGCGGCCTCCTGGGTTCTGCGCCGGTCATCTCCCTGCATTCCGGTTCAGCCTCGGAATTCATATCCAGAGGCGGACGCATCCCGGCCCCGATCCACAGTCTTCGCAATTAACAAAGAAGAATCCACCGATTCGATGTGTCGGTGGATTCTTCTTTTCCTGTGTGTCGATTACAGCTTTGATACGATCTTGGCGGCGCGGCGGCCGAAGGTCATGGTGCGGCCGCACGCCAGACCGGTAAAGAGGTTCGGGTAAGTCTGCGCAAAGAAACCGCCGGTACAGTCGCCGGTCGCATACAGGCCTTCGATGGGTGTTCCGTCCTCGCGAATGACCTGCATATCGGTGTTGATGCGGCAGCCGTTCAGCGTGGTAAGATGCCAAGCGCAGGTACGAATGCCATAGTAAGGTGCCGTGTCGACCGGGGTCATGCGGTGCGGCGCCTTGCCGTAATCCTCGTCAACGCCTTTGGCGCAGAGCTCGTTATAACGCTCAACGGTGGCAACCAGATTGTCTGCAGGGATATTCAGCTTCTCTGCCAGTTCCTCGAGAGTATCAGCTTTCTGCAGATAACCCAGTTCGAGATGGGAATTCTCCCCTTCCGTCATCTGTCCCCAGACATAGTCATAAGGCATATTGCTCTCCGCACCATTTGGGAACTTGAACAGACGGCAGCAGCCAACTTCGTCAAACTGTTCGCAGTATTCCTTGTTGTTGGCGTCGAAAATGTCGACATAGGTATGGCCGGGCTGCATATACATGGAATGCAGCATGAATTCATAGGGACCGGACTCGTTGCAGAAACGCTTTCCGTTCAGGTTCACCTTCAGGAACGGCTGCTCGCCTTCCCAAACAATAATCACGATCACAAGAATGATCAAAAATTCCTGAACGCCAAGCTTCATTTTCCGTCTCTTTTTCGTCGGGTTATACCTATCTGTAATTGTAATCATTATAGGACAATTCCCATTTTTCGTCAATCCACAAATCCTCGGACTGTCGGTCCGCATCTGTTATGAAATACTGAAAAATGCCTGTGCCTCCTCCAGATACCAGCACACCAGAAGATCGACGCAGGCGCCGTAGCTCTTCAGGCCGAGATCCTGATCATAACTGTACAGGAAGTTCTCATAAACTGCGTTTGACACCGTCTGCGCAGGCGTCTGAAACCGCTGCCAGTAAGCGCGGTCTTCGGCGTAATCCGCCTTGATCCGGTCATCCAGGCCGGTATAGATATGCTGCCAGGCATCCCGGTCCGCGGAATACAGCGCGTTTGAAAGATGCGTATACGCGAGGAGACACGCGGAATAGCAATAGTCCGGGTCTCCGTACAGCAGACTTGCGAAAACAGCCGTGAAATTTGCTTCCTGCTCTTTTGCGACGCCGCGCTGATGCGCCAGCTCATGGGCAACCGTAGCCGCGAAAAAAGCCTGCGGGGAATCGGTATTGACATTGGCTTCCGCCGTAAACGGGAAAAAGAACCCGGTAAAATCGGTGAGACTCAATAGTTTGGAAAAGAAAAATCTCTTTGCCGGGATCGCGTCGCCGGAGAGGCTGGGAAAGATCTCTTCGGCTTTCGCATAGACCTCAGGTGACTCTTCCAGGATACGGCTGCGATCGGAAACACACACGCCCCTGTCGTCCCTTTCGACCTGATCCGCGTAAGAATTTGCAAGAGCGGCAAAATATACCGTGACTGTCTCCAGTTCCTCCGTTGAGATCTCTCTGGTCTCCAGACCGCTTTGTGTCTGAAAATCTTCACCGTAATAATAGATACCCCACAGAACACAAAAGCCCGCATAGATACAGGACACGGTCATCAGCAGCGTGATCAGGATCCGGTACAGGCGTTTTCCTTTTTCTCCCCGCCGGAACAGCAGGATCAGACTGATGCCGATATACAGCAGCACGAAGATACCGAGCGACAGGATGAGTACTTCCGCCACAGAAAACGGAACTCCCGCTGTCACCCGGGAAAGGAACCGATGCACCGGTCTCACAGCCTTTTCGGACAACACACACATCAGCTGTCGGTTCCCCCGCAAAGCCAGATGCAGCAGGATCACAGCCGCTGAAACCAGCAGCGTGATCTCTCTCTTTTTGCAGCTGCCGATCAGTTCCCGTACGATATTCGGTTTTCCTGTCTCTTCTATCATTGGGGTTTCCCGTCCGCGCAAAAAAATAAGAGCACCCGTTTGAGTGCTCTTATGTTATAACAAAGTCTGTAAGAAATCAAGCAAGCGCTTTCTTTGCCATATCGCAAAGAGCTGTAAAAGCAGCGGGATCGTGGATCGCCGTCTCAGACAGCATCTTGCGGTTCATATTCACACCGGCGACCTTCAGGCCGTGCATGAATGTGGAATAATTCATGCCGTTCATCTTGCATCCGGCACTGATACGGGTGATCCAGAGCTGACGGAAGTCTCTCTTCTTCTGCTTACGGCCGACATACGCGTAACGGCCGGACTTCATCATCTGCTCATTTGCCATCTTATAGTGGCGGGACTTGTTGCCCCAGTAACCCTTCGCGAGGCCAAGCACCTTATTTCTGTGCTTGCGGGTCATCATTGCGCCTTTAACTCTAGCCATTGTTCTATCCTCCTATTTTCCGTCTTCCTTATTTGTAAGGAATCATCTTTTTGATGGTTGCAGCATTGGTCACATCCGCATAAGTCTCGGAGCGGAGACGGCGGCAGCGTTTGCTGTCCTTCTTGGTGAGGATATGGCTCTTATATGCGTGAGCGCGCTTTACCTTACCTGTTTTCGTGAGATTGAATCTCTTCTTTGCACCACTGTGCGTTTTCATCTTGGGCATATCGCTTATTCTCCTTCCTGATCGAATTGCCGCGGCAATTCGCGATCTTACGTTTTTATTCCGCTGTCCCGGCTGCTGTATCTTCCGCTTTCGGCTCAGCCTTGGGAGCGGGTTTCGGCTGTTTGGGTTTCGCCGGCTTTTTCGCGGGAGCTGCCGGCTTCGGAGACAGAAACATCGACATGTTTCTGCCTTCCAGTTTCGGGGATTTATCCATTGTGGCAATGTCTTCACACTGGGCGGCAAAGTCTTTCAACAGTTGAGCACCGATTTCCGTATGCGCCATTTCGCGGCCGCGAAAACGGACCGAGACTTTCACACGGTCGCCATCGGCAAGGAACTTTCTGCCGTTCTTCAGCTTCGTGTTGAAATCATTGGTGTCGATACTGGGAGACATACGCACTTCTTTGATCTCGATCGTATGCTGATTCTTTTTGGCTTCCTTTTCCTTTTTGGTCTGCTCAAACCGAAACTTGCCGTAATCCATGATGCGGCAGACGGGAGGCGTGGAGTTCGGTGCGATCTTCACCAGATCGAAACCGCGCTCCTCAGCAATTTTGAGTGCTTCTTCAGCCGACATAATGCCGAGCTGATTACCCTCATCATCGATCAGCCGAACTTCCTTATCAAGAATTTCTTCATTGATTTCATGCACTGTAACTGCTATGGGGAACACCTCCGAAAAATAAAAACTGCGCGGACGACCGGCATCCGCGCAGAAAACAGGCGCATTTTTCATGCAGCCTTATTCTTTCCTGTTGACCGCGGCTGGCTCAAACGCCGCCGGGTGAGGCCGGGGATGCCGTACCTTCTTTGTTTTGCGTGGGTATTATAAAGCAGGGATAAGCCTTTGTCAAGCCTTTTCTTTCAGGAATAGCAAGGAAAAATCCTACTCCTGCTGCATGGCGATCTTCACGATCCTGCTCGTGCCGAGGCGCTCCGCGCCAAGGCGCAGGAACTCTTCCGCGTCTTCCAGCGATGAGATCCCGCCGGCTGCCTTCACTTTCACATGCGCGGGACTGCAGGTGCGCATCAGCTGCACATCCTCCACGGTGGCACCACCTTTGGAGAAGCCTGTGGACGTTTTGATGAAGTCAGCCCCGCTTTCCCCGACGATCTCGCAGAGTTTGATCTTTTCTTCTTCCGTCAGCAGGCAGCACTCAATGATAACCTTCAGGATCTTACCTTCTGTTGCCTTCCGAACGGCTTCAATGTCTTTCAGAACCTCATTCCAGCAACCGTCCTTCACCATGGAAAGATTGATCACCATGTCGATCTCATCGGCGCCGTTGCTGACTGCGTCCTCCGCCTCGAAGGCTTTGGCTGCGGTTGTCATATAGCCATTGGGAAACCCGATCACTGTGCAGATCTTAAGCTTATCTCCCACATAGCGCTTGGCTCCGGCCACATGGCAGGGCGGAATGCATACGCTGGCGCATTGATAGCGCATGGCCTGATCGCAGAGTTCGCGGATCTCATCTGCTGTACAGTCGACGCGAAGAAGCGTATGATCGCAAGTTCTCAGAATATCCTGCAGTTCCATGTATGGTACCTCCATTCATTATTACACATTACCAGAAACGCCGCCGCGGACTTATCTGCGTTCACGGCGGCGTGGTGCGGGCAACAGGACTTGAACCTGCACGGTTGCCCACTGGAACCTAAATCCAGCGTGTCTGCCAATTCCACCATGCCCGCGTTTAATCAGAAACCCTATTGCAAACGCAATAGGGTTTTGGAGCGGGCAACGAGGCTCGAACTCGCTACCTCCACCTTGGCAAGGTGGCGCTCTACCGGATGAGCTATGCCCGCATCAGCAAATCGTATTGTATCACAAAATGCTGACTTGTCAAGCAGAAAGTATATTTGTGTCCAGGGATCAGCCTTCTTCTGCTGCTTCCGGCTCTACTGCCAGATCCGAATACTGCAGAGTTCCGCTGCATTTCGGATACATCGCGGTATTCCAGCGGTAAGAACCCCAGAACGCATTGTCGGAGCAAAGAAACGCTGCTTCCATTCCGTCTTCCTGGCAGGCTCTCAGGTCTACATGATAATACTCGCCGTCCACCTTTACGATGTTCCAGCAGCGGTCCTCCCAGTCGCGCTGTCCAAAGATCGTGCGGCAGTCAAGGCCCAATCTTCGGCAGAGTTCAACATAGGCAAATGACGCACCTGTCTCACCGGTGCTTCCGCTGATCAGTGCGCTGTAAACACTGTTTTCTTCCGCCTCCGCCGTGATCTCGCAGAAGGATACCAGATACCTGGCTGCCAGATACGCCTTCTGCGCATCCGGCGCTTCGTCCAGGTCCTCTTCTGCGAACGGATCCAGTTCTTCGATCATGGCTTTCCGTTCCTTAAACTCTTCGTGGGAAAACGGATAGACCAGCTCAATGTCATACAGCCGCTGTGTTCCGGAGCCGGAAAACATGGTAACGATAGCCGTTGGTTCGGCAGGAGCGAGTCCGGGATTCTCCTGATACTTATCCTGAAAAGCAGCCCGCATATCCTCCTCCGACCAGGTCGACCGTTGGATCAGAATGGCAAGCCTTTCTGTTCCGGACTCGATGGCGGAAGCGATCACTTCGCCAAGTCCCGCTGTATACGACTGCCGGAGAATATCATCCACCGGTATACCGGCATCAGCATAGCTGACTTTCATTACAGCTTCCGAATAGGAAACGATCTTCGACAGCTCATAGGAAATGTTTTCCACGCAGTAAGCGCACAGTGCATCCTCCGTACGTACCCGCCAGCAGGCAGCTGCCAGATCGTCCGCGGGATTGCCGTCATAGGCAGCGTCAAACTGGATCCTGCTCTCAGTCTCACCGCTGGAGACGATCGTGCGGATCGCAGCCAGCAGCTCCGTCCTGTTTTTTACTATCGTACGCTCTTCTTCTGTGAGATCGTCCGGGACGGAAAGCGGTACTTCCATTTCCGCTACGTATTCTTTTTCAAAGATCCTGCCGCAGCCCGAAAGAAACAAACACCCGGCCAGGATCAGCGCCGCGGCGGCATACCTGTGCTTACTCATATCACATCTCCAGACGAAGCTGTTCTTCTCCCTTGTCCTCCGGTTTCAGCTGTATTCCCGTCTTCGGGATCGTACGCGCACGGTAACGGGAAACATCACGGATCATGCTTTCACGCAGCGGCATCGCGTCTGTGACGGGTTTCTTTCCTTTCACATTCACAACAGCCACACCCTGAGAACTGCGTGTCGGCCGCGCCGCAAGCAGCGATGTGTTGAACACCAGAGCACGTTCGTCTTTTGTGAAGACGGCAACGTCCAGTTCTTCATATACCGGGATCACAGCTACGAGCGGGCTCCTGTCGGAATAGGCGTTGATGAGCTTGCGGCGGTTGTTCTTTGTCTCATAGCCGGAGAGCGTTACCCGTGCCGCCTTGCCATTTTCGAACACGAGAACGATGCTGGCGCTGTAATCACCCGGATCCAGAACAGATACGACCGACTCTCCCTCGTCAAATTTCAGCCGTGTGGGCAGGAAGATGCCCAGCGCAGACGCTTTTGTTTCCTCCAGGTCGCACAGCCTCACTTTATAGGCCTGCTGTTTATCGGTAAAGACAAGGATCTCACGGCGGTTGCTGCTTTCGAAGCTCTTCCGCAGTCCGTCGCCTTCCTTGTACTTCTGATCGCCGCTCATGCGCAGCGACTGTGCCGTGATCTTTTTGAGATACCCTTCGCGGGACAGGAAGATCGTGACGGGATAATCCGGAACCGAGTCTTCTTCGGAAAATTCCTCCACTTCATCTGCGTAAACGATCGTGGTCCTGCGCGGCGTCACATACTTTTTATTGATCTGTTTCAACTCGTCTACGATTAGGTTTTTGATCTTCCGCCGGTTGTTGAGCGTGCTTTCCAGTTCTTCAATATCCCGTTCCAGCGCGGCGATCTCCGCTGTGCGTTTGAGGATATACTCTCGGTTGATGTTCCGCAACCTGATCTCGGCCACATATTCCGCCTGACGCTGATCGATACCGAAGCCCATCATCAGGTTCGGGATCACGTCCTCTTCCAACTCGGTATTCCGGATAATGGCGATCGCCTTGTCGATGTCCAGGAGGATCTTTTCCAGACCTTTCAGCAGATGCAGCTTATCCTTTTTCCCAATGAGTTCGTGATAGACGCGTCTTCTCACGCATTCCATCCGCCACGCAGTCCACTCTTCCAGAATCTCCTGCACGCCCATCACCTTGGGATTTCCGGCGACCAGAATATTGAAGTTGCACGGAAACGCGTCCTGCAGCGTCGTCATTTTGAAGAGCTTCTGCATCAGCTTCTCGGGATCCGTGCCGCGCTTGCAGTCGATCGCCAGGCGCAGACCGCCGAGATCGGTCTCATCACGCATATCGTTGATCTCTTTGATCTTGTTGGCTTTGATGAGCTCCGCGACCTTGTCGATCACAGCCTCCGAAGTTGTGGTATACGGGATCTCATAGATCTCGATGATGTTCTCTTTGGGCAGATACCGCCACTTGGCACGTACCCGGATGCTGCCGCGGCCTGTACGATAGACCGTTTCCATCTCAGCGCGGTCGTACACGATCTCGCCGCCGGTTGGATAATCCGGCGCCGGCATTACCGACAGCAGATCCACTTCCCCTTCTTTCAGGTAGCGGATCGCAGCCTCACACACTTCGTTCAGATTAAACCCACAGATCTGACTCGCCATGCCGACAGCGATGCCGGAGTTGGCCGATACCAGTACATTGGGGAACATGGTGGGCAGAAGCGTGGGTTCCTTCATGCTGCCGTCATAGTTATCGTTAAAATCAACGGTGTCCTTATCGATATCACTGAAGATCTCCGCGCAGATCTTTGAAAGCTTCGCCTCCGTATATCGGGAAGCTGCATAGCTCATATCGCGGGAATACACCTTGCCGAAATTGCCCTTGGAGTCGATAAACGGCATGAGCAGTGCCTGATAGCCTGCGGAAAGCCTCACCATCGTCTCATAGATAGCCGCGTCGCCGTGCGGGTTGAGCTTCATGGTCTGTCCCACGATATTAGCACTCTTCGTCCTGCCACCGTTGAGCAGACCCATTTTATACATCGTATACAGCAGTTTCCGGTGCGAGGGTTTGAACCCGTCGATCTCCGGGATCGCGCGGGATACGATCACGCTCATGGCGTACGGCATGTAGTTGGTCTCCAGCGTCTCGGTAATGGGCTGTTCCAGCACCTCCGCGCGCAGGCCAACAACATTGGGATTATCAAACTTTTTCTTTTCCGGTTCTTTTTTCTTCGCCATCTTACTTTTTCTTCACTTTCTCACCGGTGATCAGGCTGTGCCTGCACTTTGGGCACACGGTGGCTACCATGACGCCGGCCAGGATCCGTTTGCCGCAGTGCGGGCAGCGGCAGAAATGCAGCGTAGCTCCAACGGTCCCGATCAGGCCGCCGAAGGCGGCAAGCGTCAGCACCATGCGTTCTGTCGAACCATCCTCAGTAAAAAGCAGTGTTGCCGCGGAGAGCAGAATGGTGATCGCTATCATGGCTACCACGATGCGCCGTCCCCGTTCAAAAGCACTGAGATGTTTTTTCATAGTGTCAGTCCTCCGTATGTTTTCCTTCAGCTGATATCCGCCTGATCCAGGAACTGCGCGCCGAACTGCGCGATGTGGTTCTTCCGCCCTTCCAGATTGTCGCCCAGGAGCAGATCGAACATCGCGCTCATCCGGTCCGCATCTTCCGGCATCACTTTGATGAGCCGCCGGCTCTCCGGGTTCATCGTTGTCATCCACATCATGTCCGGATCATTCTCACCGAGGCCCTTGGAGCGGTTGATAGAAGCTTTGGCGCCTCCCAGCCCTTCGAGGATCTCGGCTTTTTCCTTCTCGGAATAAGCAAAGTACGTCTTCCCTTTGCTCTCGATCTCATAGAGCGGTGATTCCGCGATATAGACATATCCCTCGCGGATCAGCGTCGGCACCAGGCGGTACAGCATCGTCAGGATCAGCGTGCGGATCTGGAACCCGTCGACGTCGGCATCGGTGCAGATGATCACCTTGTTCCAGCGCAGGTTGTTCAGATCAAAGACGGAGAGGTCTTTGGTGTGTTTGTCTTTCACTTCCACGCCGCAGCCCAGCACCTTCATCAGGTCGGTAATAACGTCGCTTTTGAAGATGCGCACGGTATCCGCCTTGAGGCAGTTCAGGATCTTGCCGCGCACCGGCATGATCCCCTGAAATTCCGCGTCGCGCGAAAGCTTGCAGGCGCCAAGCGCCGAGTCGCCCTCCACGATGTAGATCTCGCGCTTTTCCGGGTCCCGGCTGCGGCAGTCCACAAATTTCTGTACGCGGTTGGCAATGTCGATGCTGCCGGAAAGCTTCTTTTTCATGCCCAGGCGAGCTTTTTCCGCCGTTTCACGGCTGCGCTTATTGATCAGGACCTGATCGGCAATGCGATCGGCTTCCGGTTTGTTTTCAATGAAATAGACTTCCAGCTGCGATTTGAAAAACTCGGTCATCGCCGTCTGGATAAACCGGTTGTTGATCGCTTTTTTCGTCTGGTTCTCGTAGGACGTCTGCGTGGAAAAGCAGTTCGTCACCAGCACGAGGCAGTCCTGAATGTCCTGGAACTTGATGCTGCTCTCGTTTTTCTGGTATTTTCCGATCTGTTTGATATAGCTGTCAATGGCTGAAAGAAAGGCGCTCTTCACAGCTTTGTCCGGCGCGCCGCCGTTTTCAAGCCACGAGGAGTTATGATAATACTCCAGCACCGAGGTCTTGTTGGTAAAGCAGAATGCCGCCGAGATCTTAACGCGGTATTCGTCCTTATCCTCACGGTCCTTTCCCTTCCGTTCCGCCGCGATAAAGAGGGGCGCCGTGAGCGTGCCCTCTCCGGCCAGTTCCTTCACATAGTCGATGATGCCGTTTTCATAGAGATAATCCCGGGTCTCGAATTTCCCGTTCTTTTCGATCCGCAGCCGAAACGTGACCCCTGCGTTGGCGACGGCCTGCCGATGTAGCACGTCATCGAAATACTCCTCCGGGATGTCGATATCCGTAAACACCTCAAGGTCGGGCCGCCAGCGGATCGTTGTTCCTGTCTTTTTCCGGTCAGTCGGCTCTATTCTTAGTTCCTGACCCTTTTTGCCTACGGGCTTCCCTTTTTTGAAATGCAGCTCGTATTTGCTGCCGTCCCGCCGCACCGTAACGTCCATATACTCGGAGGCGTACTGCGTAGCGCAGGATCCAAGGCCGTTCAGTCCAAGCGCGAAGCCATAATCGCCGCCGTCGTTGTTATTGTATTTTCCGCCCGCGTACAGTTCGCAGAAAACGAGCTCCCAGTTGTACCGCTTTTCCTTGGGGTTCCAGTCCAGCGGACAGCCGCGTCCGAAATCTTCCACTTCGATCGACTTATCGGCAAAATATGTCAGCGTGATGAGATTGCCGTATCCTTCTCTTGCTTCGTCGATCGCGTTGGAAAGGATCTCAAAGACCGCGTGTTCGCATCCGTCCAGACCGTCGGATCCGAAGATGACGCCCGGCCGAAGCCGGACGCGGTCCGCGCCCTTCAGTTGGGAGATACTGTCGTTTCCGTACTGCGCATTGGTATTGCTCATAAAGTCACCGTTTCCTATGTTGTGTTAACAGGGCACATAAACCCACATTATCTTGTAGATTATAACACATTTATCAAATTATTTCAAGTTTTATGTTTACCTGTAAAAAACACAAAACCGGCCGAAAGGCCGGTTTATTGGTTTTATCCGTTTTGTATCTGGTGATTTCATGATAATGACATGAGAGCTATCGACAGCAGTTTACTTCTGCCCATAGTACGCATTTGGGCCGTGCTTGCGCATATAGTGCTTGTCCAGATAGCGCTGCGGCGCGGCTTCTGCCGTCGGTTCCACCATGCGGGTAAAGAGCGCCATTTTTGCCACTTCCTCAAGAACGACCGCGTGATACACCGCCTGTGCGGCGTCTTTTCCCCAGGTAAACGGACCGTGGCTGCGGCAGATCACGCCCGGAACAGATACAGGTGCGATCCCTCGCTCCCGGAAGGTTTCCACGATGATCTTTCCCGTGTTCAGCTCATAGTCCTCGTCCAGTTCTTCCTGCGTCAGATGCCTGGCACAGGGGATCGGGCCGTAGAAATAATCGGCATGCGTGGTGCCGAACGCAGGAATATCTTTCCCTGCCTGCGCCCAGCCGACCGCATACGGGCTGTGGGTATGGACGATTCCGCCGATCTCTGGAAATGACCGATACAGGACCAGATGCGTTTTCGTATCGGAAGAAGGATTCATCGATCCTTCCACTTTGTTTCCATCCAGATCCATTACGACCAGATCTTCCGGGCGCAGATCTTCGTATTCAACGCCGGAAGGCTTGATCACAAAAAGACCCGCTTCCCTGTCTATCCCGCTGACATTTCCCCAGGTGTATGTTACCAGGCCGCGGCGCGGGAGTTCCACATTGGCCTCATATACTTTCTGTTTCAGTTCTTCCAGCATCATTCTTTCCTCCTGTTAGATCAGGCGTCTCGTTTCCTGAAAAAAGAGTATCACTCAAATTTCGTTTTGTCAACGAATTGGTTTACGTAATATTATTTATAATATTTTATGTTTCCTCTTTGTTTGTCTTACCCTTGCATTTTCAGGCGGATGACATATAATAGATGCAAACAACAATCTGTGTCTTCTCCGAGGTGTTTTTCATGCTGATCGCGTCTGTCGGGTCTCTTGTCGTTGTCATTGTGCTGGTATTTCTCGCCATCAAACTGCTTACAACACCGATGAAGTGGATCTTCAAGCTTCTGCTGCATGCTCTGATCGGGCTCGTTCTCCTGTTTGTTGTAAATTTTGTGGGCGGGTTCTTTGATCTCTATCTCGTGCCGATGACGCCGTTGAACTACCTGCTTGCCGGTATTTTCGGCATACCCGGCGTGATCGTTCTGATCGTGCTGAACCTGTTTGTTTTATAAAAGGAACAGTCTTCCACAAATACGAATGCTGTCTCAAAACACCATGTCATGCTGAGCCTGCCGAAGTATCTAAAATCAGATCCTTCGACTCCGATGCGCTTCGCTCAGAATGACAGGGGCGTGTTTTGAGGCAGCCTTTTTTATTTTTTATATCCTGTTTCAAAATCCACTTCGTTGCGGAGCGGCAGATCCCCGGCCAGATACTTCTCCAGATTTTCGCACGCGATATCCACGATCCTCTCCAGCGTATACGGAAGATGGAAAAGCCCGGCCACATGCGGCGTGATTACCATGTTCGGCTCCTGCCACAGGGGACTGTCAGCCGGAAGGGGTTCCGGTTCCGTAACATCCACAGCACAGGCGGCGATCGTTCCGCCGCGCAGCGCGTCCAGTAACGCTTCCGGATCGATGGCGTTGCCTCTCCCGCAGTTGATCAGAACAGCAGATCTCTTCATCAGCTTCAGGCGCTCAGCATGAAAGATATGTACGGTCTGTTTCGTGTTCGGCAGGAAGGAGACCACCACATCCGCACGAGGGAGCACCTTGTCCAGTTCCTCTGTCAGGACCAGTTCATCCACACAGTCCGGGCACTTCCCTGCTCTGCGCTTCACGCCGATCACGGTCGCGCCGAGCGCTTTCGCCATGCGTGCGTAGCAGACACCGATATCGCCGAGACCCGCGATCACGACTGTTGCGTTGCACAGAGAGGACACCGTTCCGAAGTCGGTCCATTCCCTCCGTTCCTGTGCGCTGCGATAGAGATGCAGCTTTTTCAGCAGCATCAGCGTCAGGGCAAACGCGTGTTCCGAGACTGTCCTGCCATAAGCGCCGGTAGCGTTGCAGAGGATCGTTTTCTCCGCCAGCACGCCGGGCACGATGTACGGATCCGCCCCGGCGGAATGCAGCTGCAGAAGCTCCAGCTTTTCCGACGCCCTGATCAGCTTTGCCGGCACACAGCCGATAATAACGCTGGCGTCCTGCACCAGTTCTTCGGTAACTTCTTTTTCCGGGCAGTAAACAAACGCGCAGTCTTTGCCGATCGCCTCCAAACGTGCTTTGTGTGCTTCAGTTACGGGGATAACGACCAGTACTTTTTTCATAAGTGGCTCCTTTGGCATAAACTTTGAATACAAAGGCTCAGATCGGCCAGGTGGGCAGCCAGGCCAGCAGATCATGAGACAGTGAACCGTTCACGCGCATTCCTCCCAGAACCGGGAAGAACAGCACGAACAGCAGAACGCTCACCAGTGTGAACCCGAAGACGTACGGTTTCCAGCGCTTTCCGTTTTCGCGCATCAGGGCGAAGATATAGCACAGGGCAGCCGGCAGCATAACGGCGGACGCGAAATAGTGATACTCAAACGTGAGCCTTGTGATGAACATCCACGGAATGAGCCCGGAAAAGTATGCCGCCAGCAGAAAACCGGCTTTTCCGTCTCTGCGGTACACAGCCATAAACAGCAGCACGAGCACGCTGATCAGGCCGCCCCAGCAGATCGCCGGATTTACAAAAGCCGCGATACTGGAGCGTGTGCCGTCGTCAAAATACTCCAGATAATACAGGATCGGTCGGATATTCAGTACCCACTGGTACCATTTGGAGGAGTAGGGATGCTCGGCCACGATGCCCGCGTGATACGTAAACATGAAGCTCTGGTTATCCAGCACGAGCTTCGTATAGTCCGCGCTGAACGGACGGCAGTTTTCCGCCGTTCCGTACGGGATATAGCTGAGGTAATAGATGAGTCCCGGGATCAGTACGAAAAACACCAGGCAGAACGGGATATTCAACAGAAAGCGCGAAACTGCCCGTTCTTCTTTTCGCGCTGTCTTTCCGATCCAGAATATCAGCCAGATCACGGCAAGGCCGGCGCCTGCGTACAGACATGTCCATTTGCTGGCGGCGCCCAGCCCGAAGCAGATACCGCAGAGCGCCAGCATGCTCAGTTTCTCCTCCGTCACAAACCGGTACATAAAGTAAAACGTGAGGAGGATGAAGAGCACCGCGTAGGAATCGATCGTCGCGATACGCGTCTGTGTAAAGTGCATGAACCCCGCCGCCAGCAGGATCGTCCCCGCGGCGGGGATCTTTCTGCCGCCGAACAGACGCTTCAGAAACAGATACATCACCGGCAGCATCAGGATGCCGGTCACGGTTCCGGAAAAGCGCCAGCCGAACGGCGTCATGCCGAAGAGCAGGATCCCGAGCGACAGGATCTCCTTTCCGAGCGGCGGATGCGAGATCTCATAGGGCCAGACGCCGTGCAGATGTTCCCATGCCGTACGCGCGTGATAGATCTCATCAAAGTAGCTGGAATTCCGGTATGACGACGTCTCCGGAACGGTATCCGCCTCATCACAGAGTTCCGCCAGCGTGCAGGTGAACGCGGGACGTTCTCCCGCGCCATTCACGAAGGAGATCTCCCCCAGCCACGGGCTCCCTGTCCCGCGGATCCACACCGCCCGCACAGGTCGGGACATGGGCAGAGTCACTTCGTTCCACTTCAGCACTTCCACATGCGTCTGCGAAAACGCTTCTGCCATCGTCCAGTTCTGCCCGTCTTCCGACGTGTAGATCTCGTAATGGCCGATCCCCACACCGGAAAACAGCCACACTTTTGCCAGCTCCTGCGGCTCGGAGAACGTGATGACCGCCTCGTTGTTTTCCATAGGCACGAAGGACTCGGGCGATATAATATTCCCCAGGTCCCAGAAAGCGACGGCGCCATAGCACACCATAATCAGCAGCAGGCTGCGCCAGTCTCTCTTCCCCATCTTAGAACTCTTTTTCACCGCCGGCAGCCTGCAGGTGGTCAGCAGCGGCATCCCGGTAAAAAAGATCACCAGCAGCGCAGCCAGAAGGATCGCCGGGATGAACTGTTTCATCCCTTCGCCTCGTCGCCGGTCTGATATTCTCCTCTCAGCGCCTCATGCAGTTCCTTGACGGACGGCAGGATATAGTCCGGTTTTCGCAATGCTTCCGCAGCCATCTGCGGACTCGTTTCGCCGGAGAGCACCAGCACCGAGACCGACCCGGCGTTCTGCGCGACGGCAATATCGGTATACAGGCGGTCGCCTACGGCGCAGATCTTCTCATTGGGAATGCCGCGCTCGTTTGCGATCACATCGATCATGCTGCGGTTCGGTTTGCCGATGAAGAAAGGCTCCTTGCCGGAAGACGCCGTAAGCAGCGCGCAGATACTGCCGCAGTCCGGCAGTACTTCGTCATTCGGCATCGGGCAGACCCAGTCGGGGTTGGCCGCGATGAACACGGCGCCGCGCCGCAGGAAATGGCAGGCTTTGTTGAGCTTCTCGTAGACGAGTTCCGTGTCGAACCCGACCACCACGATCTCGGCGCCCTCTTCCACCAGCGGAATACCGTAGCTCAGCAGCTCACGCCGAAATGCCTCGGTACCCACGAGATACACCGGTTTCCCGGCATAATTCTGGTTGAGGTACATCCCCGTCGCCATGCCGGAGGTAAAAACATTTTCCGCTTCACAGGGAAAGCCGAGTCGGCGCAGCCTTGTGATATAATCAATACCGGCACGGGAAGAGTTGTTGGTGAGATAGATATACTGTTTCCCCAACGCGGGAAGGTCCTGCATCAGTTCATGGGCACCCTCATACACATCGTCACCGAGGTAGAGCGTTCCGTCCATATCGAACAGGAACAGTTCACAGTTCTGCAGTTTCGTCAGATCCATAAGGCTCCTCCATATCCATGATATTCCTTTATCCATTTTACATCCCGCCTGTATAAAATGCAAGAGAGAGTGCTTTTCGCCGGTTCTTTCAAATTCACAGTCTGTTTACGCTTTTTAAAAATCTGTTCATGCATAGAGGCCGGTTTTGTGTTATTCTTCAGGCAAAGAGACTACAATGGAAAGGAGATGAATCAAAGAATGAACGTACAGGAGATCATGGACAAGATCAAGGACCTGGTCGCCAAGGGCAACGTTTCCCGCATCGCGATCCGCAAGGGTGAGCGCGAGATCCTGAACGTCCCCGTCACGGTAGGCGTGGCAGCCGGCGTTTTCGGTATCGCCGCCGCCAAGTGGGCCGTTATCGCCGCTGTTCTGGCAACGGTCGGTTTTGGCTGCAAGGTAGAGGTCGTGAAGGCAGATGGTGCCGTCGTCAACGTGATGGACGAAGAAAAGGCCCAGAAGGCCAAAGATTTTGCCGGCAGTGTCGTGGAAGAGATCAAAGAAAACATCCCCTTTGACATCTCGTTCAACGCGAAAAAGGAAGCCCCCGAAGAAGAGATCGAAGTCGAGATCGTGGAAGAGGAAGAAGAAAAACCGCAGGAATAAGACGTTTCTTTAAAAGATTGCCAAGTATTTTACAAATGTGAAATAATTGGGATATTGAATCCGTAATATCTTTTCGGTAATCTTATAACTGCAAGTAACAGTTTTTCATCTTTTTCATTTTGTCCTCATCCATATAAAGGAAACGGAGCGAGTTATCGCTCCGTTTTCTTTTTCTCTTTTCTTGTCACAGGGCGCCAGCCGTGGTATAATACTGCGACCCAAACCACAACGAGGAGAACATTCCCGTGAAATATAGTTTTCGTACTTTTCTGGCCATCCTGCTCTGCAAGCTTCTGCGCGGCATATCCAGGCTTCTGCACCGGGGCGGCACGGCGATGCCCGGCCGCTGGGCGCTGAAAGTCTGTCCCGGCCTGCTCACCTTTCTGGCGCAGAATGTCACGGTGATCGCCGTTACCGGCACCAACGGCAAAACCACCTGCTCGCGCATGATTGAAGAAGCATTTTCCGAGGCCGGGCTCGACTATTTTGCCAATCGTTCCGGCGCCAACCTTATCAGCGGCATCACCACTGAGTTTGTGATGAACGGCACACTGTCCGGCCATATGAAGAAGCACTACGCTGTGATCGAATGCGACGAAGCCGCCGCACGCACCGTGTTCGGACAGCTGAAGCCGAAGGGCATCGTGGTCACCAATCTTTTCCGCGACCAGCTGGACCGCTATGGTGAGATCACCCACACGCTCTCCAACATCCGCGAAGGCATCCGCCAGGTTCCCGACGCTGTTCTCTGCCTGAACGCCGATTGTTCGCTCACGGCTTCGCTGGCCGATGAGCTTCCAAACCCTGTGCTCCGTTTCGGCATCGATGAATCGGCCGGGTTCCGCTGCGCGCCTTCTCCGAACTCCGACGCCGCACACTGCATCCGCTGCAAAACGGAGTATGTGTATGATTACATCACCTACGCGCATCTCGGCGGCTTCCGCTGTCCCATGTGCGGATATGCCCGTCAGGCACCCGATTTCGCGGTAACCAGAGTGCTGGAAACTGACCCTGACAGCACCGGCGTTATGATGCGCACGCCCGAGGGAGAGACTCCCGTCAAAGTGAACCTGCCCGCCGTGTATAATCTCTACAACGCCGCTGCCGCCTTTGCCGCGTGTTCCGTTTTGGACATCCCGCAGGAGATCTGCATCCGGGCGCTGGGCAGCTTCCGCTGCGGATTCGGCCGCATGGAGAATTTCGCGCTGGGCGGAGGCGCCAAAATGATGCTTGTGAAAAACCCCGCCGGCTGTACCCAGGTGCTGGAGTATCTCAGCACCATTCAGGAAGATTTTCATCTCGTTGTCTGCCTGAACGACCGGGCGGCTGACGGCACCGATATCTCCTGGATCTGGGACGCCAACTTTGAGGCACTCAACATGATCGCCGACCATATCCGGCACATCACCGTCTCCGGCGACCGTGCGGCTGACATGCGGCTGCGCCTGAAATACGCAGGCCTCCACGACAGCATTTTCTCCGTGGAACCGGATTATGAAGCGCTCGTCTCCAAACTCGAAAGCGAGACGCTCCCCATCTATCTGATGCCAACCTATACCGCCATGCTGGAGCTCCGCAGCGTTGTTGTGAAGCACTGCGGCGGCTCGGAATTCTGGGAATGAGAGGAGGATCTGTTATGGAACTCAAGATCTGCCATCTCTATCCTGACGTTCTGAACCTCTACGGCGATGGCGGCAACATCATCTGCCTCCAGAAACGCCTGCAGTGGCGCGGGATCCCCTCCTCCGTCACGCGTCTCCCGATCGGCGAGATGGCGCGTTTATCGGAATTCGATCTGATCTTTATCGGCGGCGGCCAGGATTTTGAGCAGGAGGTCCTGCTCGAGGACCTTCACCGAGGCAAAGACCGTGAGATCCGCGCCGCTATTGAAGACGGCGTTGCCTTCCTTACCATCTGCGGCGGATATCAGATGCTGGGCAACTATTACGAGACCTACGACGGCAAGCGCTGTGATTTCATCGGCGCGCTCGATCTCTGCACCATCGGCTCCACGCAGCGCATGATCGGGAACTATGTGTTCACCAGCGGCGAAGATTCCGGCGGCTGCACAGTGGTGGGCTTTGAGAACCACAGCGGCAAGACCAGGCTCGGCGTGTCGGTACAGCCCCTTGGCACCGTTCTGAAAGGATTCGGCAACAACGGCGAAGACAGGACCGAAGGCGTTCGCTACCGCAACGTGTTCGGCAGCTACAGCCACGGCCCCATTCTGCCGAAAAACCCCGTTTTCTGCGACTTTCTGCTGAAAACGGCTCTGGAACGGAAATACGGCTCCTGTGAGCTCGCCCCACTGGATGATACTGCTGAAACGCTCGCGCACAACGCCATGATCACCCGCCTGCTGGGCAGAGAGGCCGACGTATGAAAGCAATGCGCGTAGTCGATCTCCACTGCCACACCACAGCCTCTGACGGAACCTATACCCCGACGGAGCTGGTCAAAGCCGCCAGGTCCATCGGACTTGCGGCTGTTGCCATCACGGATCACGACACCGTGAGCGGCCACGAGGAAGCGCTGCGAGCCGGCGTTGATGAAAAGATCGAAGTCGTTCCCGGCATCGAATTCAGCACGTCTTCCGGCGGAACCGTTCACATATTAGGATATTATGTAGACCATAATTCGGAAAAACTCGTTAACGCTACGAACTGGATCATCCACGAGCGTGACGACCGCAATGAGAAGATCTGCGCGCTCATGCAGGCGGACGGCCTCGATATCTCTTATCCGGAGATGAAAGCGCGGTACGGCGACGTGATCGGCCGCCCACACTTTGCCGTTATGCTTGTCCGCCTCGGCATCGCTGCGGACGTTCAGGACGCTTTCCGGCGCTATATGAACAAAGGCGAGCGGTACTTTATCCGGCGCCGATTCCTCCCTCTGATCCAGACTATCACGGTCATCCGGCAGGCGGGCGGCGTTCCGGTTCTGGCGCATCCGTTTCAGTACCAGCGGGATGATGAAGGATTACGGGCTCTGATTCGGGAATGCATGGATCTGGGGCTTCTGGGGATGGAATGCTGTTATTCCGGCTATACGCCCGAGCAGCAGGAGTATCTGGAGGCGCTGGCTGACGAGCACGGGCTGATCAAAACCGGCGGCAGCGACTTTCACGGAACGAACAAAAAACACATCCGCCTCGGCACCGGTATCAATGGGACGTTGTCTGTGCCCTATGAGATGTTGGAAAAGCTGAAAGAAACACATGCCCAGCTGGAGCGTTGGGTGTAAGAGAGTCATTATTCACTAGTCATTAACCATTAGACATTGGCAAAACCGGAGTCCGTAAAGAACTCCGGTTTTGCTTTACTATTCACTAATCGCCAGTGACTAATCACTTATTACGAATGTACTCATCAATACTTTTCGCGCCGGCTTTGCCTGCGCCCATGGCGAGGATAACGGTCGCGGAACCGGTTACCGCGTCTCCGCCGGCAAACACGCCCGGACGCGAGGTCACGCCGTCTTCGTCCGCCGCGATGCCGCCCTTCTTCGTAAACTCGAGTCCGGAGGTGGTGTTGCGGATCAGCGGGTTGGGGCTGGTGCCGATGGCAATGATCACAGTGTCAACGTCGATGACCCAGTTGCTGCCTTCTACAGCCACAGGCTTCCGGCGGCCCTTTTCGTCCGGCTCGCCCAGTTCCTGACGGATCACTTCGATGCCTGTCACATGGCCGTTCTCATCCCCAAGTATGGCACAGGGATTGTTCAGCAGCTGGAATTCGATGCCTTCGGCCTCGGCATGCTCCACCTCTTCCAAACGGGCGGGCAGCTCGTCGCGGCCGCGGCGATACACGATATACACATGCTCTGCGCCGAGACGCTTGGCAACACGCGCGGCGTCCATAGCCACGTTGCCGGCGCCGACGACAGCCACACGGTTGAAGCGTTTGATCGGCGTATCGTAATCATCGCGATAAGCCTTCATCAGGTTGGTACGCGTGAGGAGCTCGTTTGCGGAATACACGCCCATCAGATTCTCGCCCGGGATGTGGAGGAACTGCGGCAGCCCGGCGCCGGAGCCGATGAAGATAGCTTCATAGCCTTCCTCGAACAGCTCGTCGACGGTAATCGACTTGCCGATAATGGCGTTGTTGATGATCTTCACGCCCATTTTGGTGAGGTTCTCGATCTCAGCCGCCACGATCTCCTTCGGCAGACGGAACTGCGGAATACCGTACACCAGCACGCCGCCGGATTTGTGGAACGCCTCGTAAATGGTGACGTCGTACCCCATCTTGCGCAGGTCTCCCGCGCAGGTAAGGCCGGCCGGGCCGGATCCGATGATGGCCACACGGTGCCCGTTAGACTCGGGCGGAACGATCTCCGGCTTATCTTCATTGGCCATGTGGTAGTCGGCTACAAAGCGCTCCAGACGGCCGATGCCGACGCTCTCACCCTTGATGCCGCGCACACACTTGGATTCGCACTGCTTCTCCTGCGGGCACACACGGCCGCAGACAGCGGGCAGCGAGTTGGTGGATGTGATAATGTCGTAGGCAGCGTCAAAATCGCCTTCCCGCACCTTTTCCAGAAAACGCGGGATCTTTACGCTGACCGGGCAGCCGGAGCGGCAGGGAGAATTCTTGCAGTCAAGGCAGCGGGCGGCTTCCTTCATGGCCGTTTCCGCGTCGTATCCCAGTGCCACTTCTTCGAAATTCCCGCCGCGGACCACAGGATCCTGTTCGGGCATTTCGTTCTTGGTCATGCTCATATTGACTTTCAGATTAGCCATTTCTCTTCCCTCCTGTGATCTTGCAGATGTGCTGAGCGGCAGCATCCTGCTCTTCCTTGTAGAAGCCGGAACGCTTGATCAGCGAATCGAAGTCCACCTTGTGCGCGTCAAAGTCCGGACCGTCGACACAGGCGAACTTCGTCTGGCCGTCCACGATTACGCGGCAGCAGCCGCACATACCGGTCCCGTCGACCATGATGGGGTCAAGCGAGATGATGGTGCTGATCTCATACGGACGCGTGACGTCAGCCAGAAACTTCATCATGATGTCCGGCCCGATGGCGATCACGCGGTCGAACTGCGGTTTGCCTTCGGCGATGTTCGCCTCGATCTCCTGCTTGAGGAACACGGTGGTAAAGCCGTGCTCGCCGTACGTGCCGTCATCCGTGCACATGATGAGCTTTTCGGAAACAGCTTTCAGTTCTTCCTTCAGGATCACGATATCAGCGCTGCGGAAGCCTGCGATAAACGTAACTTCGATGCCTCTTTCGTGCATTTCCTTGGCGATGGGATACGCGATCGCGCAGCCGACGCCGCCGCCCACCACGCAGACTTTTTTGAGGCCTTCCATTTCCGTCGCCCTGCCGAGCGGACCGACAAAGTCGGAGATATAGTCGCCCTCGTCCACGGTATGAAGCATTCTGGTGGTCTTGCCGGCCGCCTGCACCATCACGGTGACGG
>JAEEGI010004133.1_pt1 | contig 34206 bp, 27 predicted proteins | sample 8958751 | NCBI WGS metagenome assembly JAEEGI01 (sample SAMN16246545, study PRJNA631951) | gut metagenome | biome: gut microbiome; feature: rumen; material: KS-attached | host: Bos | place: Iran: Karaj | collected 2018-10
ATCTCCATGTCCGGTTTTTCCACGAGTTCCCACGGAAAGCGCTCCAATAGGTTGTGTTCGGCGTCGAACTCGTAAAGTGCCCTCATTTTCGACAAGTCGGGCAAATCCAACAAATGGTTGAAACCTACGCCAAACCTTTCGATGGAATCCATCTCCGTAATCCATTCTGGAATGAAATGCAATTCGTTGTGGTGGATATAGAAATACTTCAGGCGTTTCAAGTTGCGCAAGGTGTCTGGGATTTCCTCGATTTGGTTGAACGACAGGAAAAGTTGTTGCAGATTCTCCATGTCGCCAATGAAATCTGGGATTTCCGTGATTTTGTTCTTGTAAAAATCGAGGTGTTTCAAATTCTTGAAACCAGCCAATTCATCCGGGATGGTCTCAAATGCGTTGTCATAGAAAATTAGGTATCTGGCTTGTTTTAGTTCTGCAAACGACTTGGGCATGGTGCTGAGTTGGTTCTTTGACAGGTTAAGGCTTTCGCATCGTAGCACACCAACATTGTCGGGGAGTTTCTTGATGCCATTGCCTGCCAACAGAACATCTTCTACTTTCGACAGTCGACGGATATCACGTCTTTTCAAATTCAGTTTGTTGAAGTTCAAGTTGATTTCCTCAAGGCTATCCAGTGAGCTGAGCCATCTGGGGATGTGTCGGATTTGGTTCCCTTCCAAGTTCAGCCTTTGCAGATGCTTGCAACGCTTGATGCTCGAAGGAATCCGGTCAAGACCACAGTTGGTCAGCGAGAGTACCTCGATATTATTCTCTTTGGGAATGTCAAGATATTGTATTTCGGCTTTGATTGCTTCAAATACGACCGCCGAATCAGGAACATAAGTCACATACTTGGCTCGTTGGGTCGCGCATGAGGTGAATAATCCCATCACCATTAATAATACTATGTGTCGTTTGATAGCCATTTTGATTTGTCTTGACGCTGCAAATATATAGATTATTTTGAATATACAACTAAAAAATTAGTTTATTTATTGCATTTGTCGGTAAATATTTTTATATCATTGATTTTCAATATATTTTAAAATAATTTTATTTGGATTTCTTGCGAAGCAATTCTAAAAACCTACTTTTTTGAAAAAAATTGGCTCTGTTTCATGAATTATTCCTATTTTTGCAGCCGCTTTAATCCCCCTGCCCCCTTAGAAGGGGGAAATGAGAGGCCACTTTAGCTCAGTTGGTAGAGCAACGCATTCGTAATGCGTAGGTCGTTGGTTCGAGTCCGACATGTGGCTCCAGCAAAAGAGTTTCGGAAACGGAACTCTTTTTTTGTTGCCCAAAAGCGACTATAATTCCTTCTCTTTCGAGGAAATTCACTATTTTTGCAGATTAATCTAATGTGGAGATGTCTGCACCAAACAAATTGATAGAGAAAATCGAGGGCTTCACGCGGAAGTACTACCTCAACCGCCTGATACAAGGCGTGTTGGTGGGCGCCGTGTTGTGGATTGTCTTCTATCTGCTCATCAACGGGCTGGAATATTTCTCTTGGTTCCCGCCCAAAGGCCGCTTTGTGCTCTTCTTGTTTTTGCTGGCCGGTAGCGGTTTTGTTTTGGTGTATCATTTTCTTATTCCGCTTGTTAACCTCATCCGATTCCGAAAAAAGATGTCGGTGGAACAAGCCTCGGTGATGATTGGCAAGTTCTTCCCTGAAATTAAGGATAAGCTGCTTAATACCATACAGCTGAGCAATCAGATGGAGGCATCAAAAACTAAGGTCGGCCCTTCGACGGGCTCAGGGACCTCTGCTAATATGAGCTCAGGGACCTCAACTGACAATGCTCTTTTGGCAGCTACTATTGAGCAGCGCAGTGCCCGCCTCTCCCCTATCCGGTTCTCCGATGCCGTCGATTTGCGTGGCAACTTGAAATATCTCGGCATCTTTTTCGGTTCTCTCCTTATATTAATAGCCTTGATGGTGTTTTTGCCCTCGTTTGCTGTGCAACCCACGCAGCGCATTGTCAACTACGAGCAGCATTTCGAGAAGCCTCTACCCTATCAGGTGGAAATCGAACAGGATGACATTGAAACCACCCAAGGCAAGGAGGTAAAGTTCAATATCAGTGTCACTGGCGACCGCATCCCAGACGCCTTCTATGTGAAGAGCGAACTAGGCCAACAACTGATGACCAAAGGCTCGGCCAACGATTTCAGCTACACCTTCAAGAACCTGTTCAACGATTTGACCTTTAATGTCATTGGCGGAGAATACACCAGCCGTCCCCTGCATATCACCGTGCACCCCAACCCCACCCTACTCTCCTACCGCTGTGAGTTGCGCTATCCGCCTTATATCCACCGCACCAACGAGACCTTGGATGCCAAGACACGACTCATCGTCCCGCAAGGCACCAAACTTACCTTTAGCTTCACCACACGCGACACCGAGCAGATGTCTGTCACCCGCGACTCACTGACTACCGACTTAACTGTACAAGATGATGTCTTCGAATACCAACTTGTCGCAGGGCAGTCCACCAAATTCGAGGTCCAAGTGCAGAACCCATGGAACCAAAGCATGGATCCCCTACCCTTCTCTGTGGATGTCATCCCCGACGCTTACCCTGACATTCGTGTGGAGTCGTTTGATGAACAGCTTTCTGCCGACGTCTATTTCTCGGGCCTCGTCACCGACGACTATGGCTTCAGCAAGCTGACCTTCAACTGCATCGTCAAGGAACCCATTGAAAAGAACATCGTCAAGACAGTGCCTCTCGACCTCAAACAGACGCGCTCCTCGTTCTTCTACCAATTCAACATGGACGAGCTTGGCATCATGCCTGGCCAAAACATGGAGGTCTATTTCGTGGTGTGGGACAACGACGGCTTCCACGGACCCAAGTCGAAGCGTTCGGAGACTTTCACCTATTACAAGCCCTCGGAGTCGGCCTTGGACAGCATCGCCGACCAACAATCGGAAGACATCATGGAACGGCTCCAAGAGAAGTCGCAAGAGGCCGACAAACTCCAAGACCAGATTGAAAAGATGCTGCAAGACCTTATCCAAAAGAAAGACTTGGATTGGTCAGACAAGGAGAAGATGAAAGACCTGCTCGAAAAACAACAAAAGATCCAAGACGAATGGAACAAGTTGCAAGAAGAGCAGAAAAACCTAGAAGACTTCATGAAAGAGCACGACTTGGGCAACGAGGACCTCATCAAGAAGCAGGAACAGATCAACAAACTCTTCGACGAGGTGATTCCCGAAGAGTTGAAAAAGATGATGGAACAAATCGACAAGTTGCTTGAAGAAATGCCGCGCGAGCAGATGCAGCAGATGATGCAGGACATCAAGAAAAACAACCAGTCGATGCAGGAGCTCCTCGACCGTAACCTCTCGCTTTTGGAACAACTGAAGATGGAAAAGGACCTCAATGACTTGGCCAACAAATTGGACAAACTCGGCGAGGAGTTGCAGAAGCAAGAGTCTGAAAACCAGAATAAAGCAGGGGAGGAGAATGAGCAAAAATCGGCCGAGGAAGCCAAGGAGCAATTCGACAAGATGATGGACGAACTCGACCAGCTTTTGGAGAAGAACCAAGAAATGCAACAGCCCTTCGACATGCAAAAGGACGAAGAGATGCAGGAAAGCATCGACCAGGACTTGCAAGACGCCATGCAGAACGAGCAAAACAGCCAGCAGGAGCAGTCGCAGCAAAACAAAAAGAATGCCGGCCAGAAGATGCAGCAGATGGCGCAAAACATGATGTCGATGATGCAGATGCAAGGGATGCAACAGATGGCAGAAGACGCGCATTTGCTCCGTATATTGCTTGAGAATGTGGTACAAGCATCGCACGAGCAGGAAGCGCTAATGAACGAGATCGGCAGAATGCGCACCGACGACCCGTCGCTCGTCGACAAGATTATCCATCAGAAGGAGGTCGCCGACAACTTCAATATGGTCCGCGACTCATTGCGCAGCATGGCCATGCGCCAGCCCATGATCCAGAACTTTGTCTTCGAAGAGTTGCATACCATTGAGAATCAGACGGAAAACGCAATGAAGCAGCTCAACGACCTGAAACTCTCGCAAGCCACACGCCATCAACAGACCGCCATGATGTCGATGAACAACCTGGCACTGATGCTAGCCGAGTCGTTGGAGAACATGGAAAACAGCATGGAGTCAATGGGCATGCCGATGTCGTGCTCCATGCCCAAGCCAGGACAAGGACAACAGAGCATGCAAAAGATGCAACAACTGCAACAACAGTTGAGTGAACAACTGAAGCAGATGCAACAGCAGATGGAGAAATCAGGGCAACAAATGCCCAATTCGATGAGTGAGGAGTTTGCCCGCATGGCTGCCGAACAAGAGATGCTACGCCAAGGCATGCAGCAGATGCTTAACGACATGAAAGAGAACGGACAAATCGGCGATGACGGCCTGAACGAGATTATCAAGGACATGGAGAAGTTGGAAGAGGAGTTGGTGAACAAGAAGATCAACCGACAGATGATTGAGCGCAGCCAACGCATCGAATCACGCATGCTAGAGTCGCAGAAGGCGCAGGAGAAACGCGAACAAGAGGAGAAGCGCAAGTCGAACGAATATAAAGGCTCGCATTTCGAGAGACAGATTGATGAGATACGCTACAAAGAAATGTTGAAAAAGAACCAGGAGTTCTTGAAGACCAATCCGATAGAGTATGCTCCCTATTACCAGGAGAAAATCAACGATTACTACTTGAAGAAAAACACACACTAAAATGATCAGATTCAGTACATTGGATGTGGAAATGCCGCCCGTCGACCCACAGCGCGACAAGGCTTGGATCAGCCAAGTAGTGGAAAGCTATGGCAAGACGGTAGGGGAGTTGTACTACTATTTCTGCAGTGATGAGAAATTGTTGGAAATCAACAGGGAGCGTCTCGGCCACGACTTCTATACCGATATCGTCACCTTCCCTTTGACAGACTGTGAGACCGTGCTATCGAGTGAGTTTTGCATCAGCATCGACCGCATCAAGGAGAATGCCGTGACCTTTGGTCGCAGTTATGAGAGCGAATTGCATCGTGTCATCATTCATGGTGTGTTGCATCTTATAGGTTTCGATGACCTGACCGATGAAGAAGAGAAAGAAATGCGTGAAAAAGAGGAAGAAGCGTTGAAATTATTATTTAGTTAATTGATTGTCAAATACTTATATATACTGTTTCCCGTGAAACACTGACAAAGACCATGTATTTTGAACCGTATGATATCATCGTTGTAGGCGCCGGTCACGCCGGATGCGAGGCGGCAGCGGCGGCGGCCAATATGGGCAGCAAGGTCCTGCTCGTTACCATGGACTTGCGGCTGTTTGCCTCCATGTCGTGCAACCCAGCCATGGGTGGCATCGCCAAAGGACAAATCGTCCGCGAAATCGACGCCATGGGCGGCTATTCCGGCATCGTCAGCGACCGCACCATGATCCAATTCAGGATGCTAAACAAGTCGAAAGGTCCTGCCATGTGGAGTCCACGATGCCAAAGCGACAAGATGATGTTCTCGGCCGAGTGGCGAAGCCTATTGGAAAATACACCCAACCTTGACTTCTGGCAGGACACCGTGACGGGCTTGTTGATCGAAGGTGACCAAGTGAAAGGAGTGAAGACCCTCATGGGCGGTGCTATCGAAAGCAAGGCCGTCATCCTTACCAATGGCACCTTCTTGAACGGATTGATACATATCGGCGAACAGCATTTCCCGGGAGGCAGAATGGGAGAGGTGGCCAGTCATGGCATTACCGAACAGCTTAAGGACAATGGTTTTGAAGCCAAGCGGCTTAAGACAGGCACACCAGTACGAATCGACGGCCGCACCATCGACTTCAGTAAACTGATCGAGCAAAAGGGGGATGAAGAAGTGGTCGGATTCTCATACACAGAACCTTTTAAGATCAGCAAGCAAAGGAGTTGCTGGATTGCACACACATCGTTAAAGGTTCACGAAACGCTACGAAAAGGGTTCAAATATTCGCCTATGTTTAATGGCAGAATTCAAGGAGTTGGGCCTAGGTATTGTCCGAGCATCGAGGATAAAATAGAGCGTTTTTCGGGCAAGGACAGTCATCAACTCTTCGTAGAACCAGAAGGGTGGACAACGGAAGAATATTACCTCAATGGTTTCAGCTCTTCTTTGCCTGATTATATCCAATACGAAGCCTTAAGACAGATAGAAGGCTTCGAAAACGCCAAAATCTACCGACCAGGTTATGCCATCGAATACGACTATTTTCCACCCGAACAATTACACCATTCACTGGAAACTAGAAGTATGCATGGCTTATACTTTGCTGGACAAATCAATGGCACAACAGGATATGAAGAAGCCGCTTGCCAAGGCATGATGGCAGGCATCAATGCGTCATTATCGATACGAGACGAAGAACCTTTAGTATTGACAAGAACACAGGCCTATATCGGTGTACTCATTGACGACCTTATCACAAAAGGCGTTGATGAACCCTATAGGATGTTCACAAGTAGGGCTGAGTATAGAATTATACTTAGACAAGACAACGCCGATGCACGACTCACAGAATTATCCTATAAATTAGGACTAACAAAAGAGGACAGATACCAAAAATACCTAGAAAAACAGACCAAGGTAGAAGAGATAAAACAATTCCTGCAAGAGACATACGTTTATCCTGATGAGATCAATGGCTTGTTAGAACAGAAAGAAAGCTCAAAAATCGATCAAAAGTTGAAACTATCGTATCTATTATTGAGGCCACAAATCAATCTATCTGATATGATTGACACGGTTACCGCATTAGAAAAATTCAAGACACAAGATAGATTTATGAATGAATGCCTTGAAGAGGCAGAAATTCAGATCAAATACGACAGCTACATACAAAAGGAATACGAACTGGCAGAGAAACTCAATAGATTAGAAAACATAAAACTACCTGTTGAATTCGATTACCATACCATACAATCCCTATCATACGAATGCCGCGAAAAATTGAACCGCTACAAACCGGAAACACTGGGTCAAGCATCAAGAATTAGCGGCATATCACCTGCAGATATTAACGTATTAGCCATATTTTTAGGAAGATAACAAAATTGTTCCACATGAAACATTAAAAACCATGAACAACCAATGCCCCTGGTGCGGATCCGATAAAGCACAAATCAATCTCTGGCTCAAAGATGAGTTTTTGACCAAGGAGGACTTCCATATTTGCGAATGCCTCAACTGTGGACTACTATACACAATGCCCAGACCAGAGAAAGAAAAAATAGGCAATTATTACAAATCCGAAGAATATTACAGCCACCGAGAAAACAAAAAAGGATTCATTCCCAAAATCTACGAAAAGGTCAAAAAAAGAAACTTAAAGCACAAATATAAAATCGCTACAGAAGGGTTAAAAGTAGGAAAAATATTAGATATTGGTTGCGGTGTTGGTGACTTCCTCCACACAGCAGAAACCCATGGTTGGGAATGTATTGGTGTGGAACCATCGGAAGAAGCAAAAGAAATAGCAAGACAGCGAACAAAAGCACAAATTATCGAAAGCAAGGAACTCGAAAACATACCCAACCAAACTTTTGACATCATCACCATGTGGCATGTCCTGGAACATGTTGACGACCTAAAATGGCAAGTAGAACAACTACAACGACTTATAAAACCAACTGGAAGAATCATCATCGCGCTACCTAACTACAAATCTTACGATGGTCAGTATTACAAGGAATTATGGGCAGCCTATGATGTGCCTCGACATTTGAATCATTTTAATAAATCAACGTTAATTAAAATATTCAAAACCAATGGATTAGAAATTTTTAAGATGGATAAGTTGAAATGGGATTCCTATTATATTTCATATATGAGTGAACAATACAAATTACATTCCTTGCCTTTAATAAGAGGTGCATATCGAGGATGGATTTCGAATTGCAAGGCGAGGCTGTCAGGAGAGTGGTCTAGTTTGATTTATGTTTTTGAGAAGAAATTGTGAAATCGAAATTTTGCCTATTTTTGACCTGTTTAAGGCGTTTTGCGTGGTTTTTGTATTATGATATGCCATGCTGCTCAAAAGCCCAATAGATGCAATTTTTATAACTTACACAATATTAAGTAAATTCATTGATTTTAGCATAAAGACGAGATGAAAAGTAAACGAATAAAGAGAATCGGTTTCTTATTATGTGTGGTTGGCATTGTCTTGATGTTGGCGATGTGGTTGTTCTTTTACCTTTCATTGAAATCTGGGTTTTTGAATCATACTATCCAAAAATCGGTTTTAGGTATGGACAAAGAATTACGGTTCCAAATCGAAAAAGGTCTTAATCATGATGAATTGGAGAAAAATCAAACAGGTTTGACCATCTTTATGAACGACACTTTGTTGTATTGGAATCGCAACGATGTCAATCCAAAGCTGATGAAACGTAAAGTTGTAGTTGGACACGATACCATCTGTCCCTTGCTTTCGGGCAATTATTTTGTGAAGTCGTACGATACGGGTAATATGACTTACTATGTCTACAAACTGATTAACACCACCTATCAGATAGACAATCCTTATTTTGAGAATGTGCACAAAACCGTGCCCATGTACATTGAGGCAGATATACATATTTTGGATAATGGCAACGGTATTCCAGTGATGAATTCTGACGATAAAGTTCTGGCAAACTACCAAATCGTTGATAAGCCGAAATTAAAAAAACCTTTCAGATATATTTGGCCAATGCCTTTCCTTGTCATGATTATCGTTGGGTTGGTGTTGACTTATAGAACTCCCAGAGAATCACAGTTGAAAGAAAAAAAAAGTTCTCATATCGTTGAAATTGGTATGTTTATCATCCTGCTATTTTCCTTGATGGGTACTTATGTCTATCATTGGATTGGGGTAAGGAACGAGAATGAACAAATGCGGCAACAAGCCCAGAACTTGATGGAAAAACGCGATATAAACTTTGAAAATAGTTTTGCCCGTTTTGTCCAACAAATGAAGTCAGATACCACTTTGAGGGATATGTTATTTGCAGAAAGCAACGTGTTAGCAGATGTCATCCTCGGCTATTCCAAAGACTTGCTTTTTGACGAAACCATGAAAGCCTACTCAATTACGCTGACACTCTGTGCTCCAGGAGAAGAGATTACCATACAACCTGAGGGTTTTATCACCCAATGTGACAGCTATTTCCACGATAAGTTGGCCAACAACAAAAACGAAAGGGTAGGGGATAACCTCTATTTTATGGATTATTATACATTGGATCCCAATTACTTAGCTCGTGTTGATATCGCAAAAGACACTTTAAAGAAAGCTCTTTATTTCGAGTTTTACAAGCCTAATGTACCTGCTGGTTTCGGATTTCCGCAACTTTTGAAAGAATCCAAAAGTCTGAAGCCTTACGACTATTCAGTGGCCAGTTATCGGGAAAATCTATTGGTTTACAAATATGGTCGCTACGTCTACCCCAATTTCATGAATAGCTTAAAAATCAAGGACCATGAATTCAGCTTCAGCAGCAAATACAAGCATTACGCCATCATCGATGGTGAAAACAATGCAATGGTCATTAGCACGCCGACCAAGGGCTTTTCACAAAAAACAGCTCCTTTTGCCTTGATTTTCATAGGCCTTTCTCTACCATTCCTTCTCATCGTTTGGTTGGCACGACCCAAAGAACATCAGAAATGGCGCGACATGAGTTTCCGTCGGCGCATGCAGACTGTGGTCTTGCTGACACTTGCTATTTCATTCGTTGCCATCGGTCCTGTCTCTGTGCTTTATATGCGTTCGCTGTACAACCAAAACACCACTGACACTCAGTTTGAGACTACCCGAACACTTTCTCTTGAGATGCGCAATGATTTAGACTTTGCCAGTTTGATGCGAACGGCATCAAAAGACACTTGGACTGATATTTTGCAACATTATTCCAATACATTTTTTACCGATTTGAACCTTTATCAACTCGATGGACAGTTGTTGGCCACTACTCGTCCCGAAATCAACGAATTCAACTTGCAAGCTCCAGTGATGAACGCGGATGCATATCAAAGTTTGAACTACAATAAAGACCTCTTCTTTACCCACGAGGAATACCTTGGGAAAGGCAAATACGAGTCGGCCTACATCCCGTTGACCGATGCCAATGGCAATACTTTGGCCTATCTCAATACACCCTATTTCTCAAGCTCTACTGACTTGCACAATGAAATCCGTAAATTTATTCTTACTTATCTTAATATCATTATCGTACTATTGGGTGGCGCTTTGGTTGTCATCCTTCTCATCACACGCAGTCTGACACGGCCTTTGACTTTGATTCAGAACAAGTTGGGAAATATTAAAATTGGTCAAAAGAACGAACCCATTGAGTGGAAAGGCAATGACGAAATAGGTGCTTTAGTGAAGCAATACAACCAACTTATCGTGGAGTTAGATAAGAGTGCTGCTGAGCTGAAACGCACTACAGCCGAATCAGCTTGGAGAGGTGTGGCACGACAAGTGGCACATGAAATCAAGAACTCGCTTACCCCAATGCGCCTAAGTGTGCAACTACTGCAACGCAATATCAACAACGGCAAAGCTTCTCCGGAACAAATCCAACGTACTACAAACACGCTCATTGAACAGATTGACGCTTTGTCGGACATTGCTTCTTCCTTCTCTCGTTATGCCAAACTACCCGAAAACCATCCAGCACCTATAGATTTGGCAGAATTAATCCAAAATGTGGTGAACCTATACGACAATGCTGAAAACATCGTGTTTACTTACGATTTCGACAAGGCAAAGGACCACACCTACAACGGTGACAAGACCAACTTGAACAGTGTTGTCGGCAACCTCATCAAGAATGCCACACAAGCCATAGGCTCGAAGCCTGATGGACGAATTAATGTCAGCCTGAAGAACACCAAGACAGCTTTCATCATCAGTGTGAAAGACAACGGCAAGGGTATTAAGGATGAAGACAAGGACCGCATTTTCCTGCCTAATTTCACCACCAAATCAGGCGGATCGGGCGTGGGTCTTTCGTTGAGCTACAACATCGTGCAGGCTGCTGGTGGAACTATCTCTTTCGAGAGTCAGGAAGGGGATGGAGCGGAGTTTGTAATAACATTACCAAAATAAAGTATGACACCAAGTTACAATCTTTATATTTAACTAATCAATTAAAGTATCATAAAGAAATTCACTCTGTTATTAGTCTGTGGTATTACCATGTTATTCATGTCAAGTTGCCACACCTACCGCCACAACATGAAAGAACCCAACGCTTACGTTGAGTATCATGCTGAAGATTTCATCCTTTCTGATCAAGTGACTGGCGAAGCCACCATCACTCGTGTTCTCGGTATCGACTGGCAACATCTCTTTGGCGCCAAGGAGTCGGCCAACACCCCTTCCTTCGGTACAGTTATTCCTGTGATTGGTCTTCGAATTGACAACGGCGCTCACTATGCCCTCTACAATTTAATGCAGAAAAATCCTGGTTATGACGTGGTTATATATCCTCAAGTGGAAGCTTATCGTCACGCTCCAGTTCTCGGCTCCGACATTTACTCAAAAACTACCTATAAGGTAACCGCCCGTTTGGGCAAGTTGAAAAAGTAGAATTCACCGTTTCTTAAACATAACCAAACTATTGGGGTAATAAAAGGTCGCTCGTTTAGACGACCTTTTTGAATATGGTTTAGATTGGCGAGAATCAAGAGATAGATGGGTGTTATTACAACAAAAATATCTATTTTTGCGTTACAAAACAAAAACCATGGCAGAAAACAGATTAGGCTCCTTGGCGAAGCAAACCGCCATTTACGGTTTGAGCAGCATTGTCGGCAGGTTCTTGAATTACCTGCTGGTGCCTATACATACACATAGAATGGCAGCCGAATCCGGAGGATACGGCATTGTCACCAACTTATATGCCTATACAGCCTTGCTCCTTGTCCTACTTACTTTTGGTATGGAAACCACCTTCTTCCGTTTCTCTAACAAGGAGAATGTCAACCCCAATAAGGCTTTTTCTACTGCTGGACTTTCTGTCGGTTTAGTTTCCCTGGTTTTCCTCATATTGGTATCGTTGTTCCTGAAACCTATTGCCGGAGCCTTGGATTATGCTTTGCATCCTGAATTTGTGGAAATTATGGCCATCATTGTGGCCTTTGATGCTTTCCAGTCCATCCTTTTTGCAAGGCTTCGTTATGAGAATCGCCCCATCAAATTCATGACACTGAAGCTCTCTTTCATTATCATGAGTTTGTTGCTAAACTTGTTCATTTTCTATCTGGCGCCCTACTTGAAAGAGCATTATCCCTCCATGATGGAATGGTATCATGCCAGCTATCAGGTGGGTTATATTTTCATTGCCAACTTGATTTGCACCGTGTTGGTTACTTTAGGATTTATCCCTGAAATCAAGAAACTGCGCACAGGCATCGACCGTGACTTGTTGAAAGAAATGCTGAAATATACTTGGCCCATTCTACTCTTAGGTTTAGCAGGTATTCTCAACCAGGTGGCTGACAAGATTGTCTTCAAGAAAATTGTCCCCGGTCTGGAAGGGGAGGAGCAACTCGGTATTTACGGTGCTTGTGTCAAGATAGCGATGATTATGGCGATGATCACGCAAGCTTTCCGCTATGCCTACGAGCCTTTCGTTTTCGGTGGCAAGCGCGACTCCGCCGACAAAGAGACCCAAGCCAAGGTGATGAAATACTTCATTATCTTCACGCTGCTGGCATTCCTTGCGGTGGTGATGTATATGCCTTTATTGAAGTATCTCGTTGGGTCGGATTATCATGAAGGCTTGCGAGTGGTGCCCATCGTAATGATGGCCGAAATCTTCATGGGCATCTATTTCAATCTCTCATTCTGGTATAAGTTGATAGATGAAACTTGGTGGGGTGCTATTTTCTCTGCCATCGGCTGCGCAGTGCTGCTCGCCATCAATTTCATTTTTGTTCCTAAGTATGGTTACATGGCCTGTGCCTGGGGTGGTTTTGCAGGTTATGCCACCTGCATGGTGTTGTCCTACTTTGTCGGGCAGAAAAAAGCTCCGATTCCGTATGATTTGAAGTCGGCTTTTCTTTATTTTGCCATTGCCTTGGCCTTGTATTTCACGCAAAAGTACATCTATATCGAAAACACCGTATTGACCTTGGTTGTCAACACAGGACTGCTGTTAGTCTTCTTCGCCTTCATTTGCTGGATAGAGAAAGACCTGGTGAAGGGTGTTTTGGGATGGGTTAAAAAGCGTATGAAATTCAATTAATGCGTCAAAATCTCCAGTCCAGTCTCGGTCATAAGGAAGGTGTGTTCCCATTGAGCTGAAGGCAGTTCATCTTCTGTGATGACCGTCCAGCCGTCAGCACGATCAACAAAGACCTTCCACGTGCCCATATTGATCATCGGCTCAATGGTGAACACCATTCCAGGGACGAGCAACATACCTGTACCTTTTTTACCGTAGTGCAGAACTTCAGGGTCTTCGTGGAATTTAAGGCCAACACCGTGGCCGCAAAGGTCGCGTACTACGCTGAAGCCGTTCTTATGGGCATGTTGTTGAATGGCATTGCCGATGTCACCGACGAAGCCGAAAGGCTTAGCCGCTTCCATGCCAATGTAGAGGCATTCCTTGGCCACGTCTACCAGTTTTTGCTTGCGGGCCGAGGTTTTGCCAATGATATACATGCGAGAGGCGTCGGCATAATAGCCATCCAAGATGGTTGTACAGTCCACATTGATGATGTCGCCTTCTTTTAGGATTTCCTTGGCTGAGGGGATGCCGTGGCAGACCACTTCGTTGATGGAGGTACAGACACTTTTCGGGAAACCTTCGTAGCCCAAAGTGGCAGGAATGGCACCATGCTCAATGGTGTAGTTATGCACAAGGTCGTTGATTTCAAGAGTGCTCATGCCCGCGTGGATCTTCTCGCCCACAAGGTCGAGAATGGCCGTATTGATGACACCGCTCTTTTTGATACCTTCAATTTCTTCGGGGGTGCGGATGAGGCTGCGTTTGGGCACCATTGCGCCTTTGGCCTCCAATGCCATCACCTTTTTGTCCAATGCTGTCGGTTCCTGTCCGGCCGGCACACGCCATTTTCTACGCCTGGTAAACATATCTACGAATTTGGGTGCAAAAATAGTGTTTTTTTGAATACGACAAGTCGCCTATGTCATTCCAATAGAAGGGGTCGTGCGATTTGGAAATGCTTTGCATTCGACATAGTCAATCTATAGGCGACGGCTTAAAAAATGATGTTAATAGGACGGCCCAATAATCCATAGATTCCATTCCCACAAACCCAAGCAAGAAAATGACATGTATTATTGTGCCTGCAAACCTACTTCGCTATCACTATCCCCAACTCCTTATTAATCTGTTTTCGAATGTCGTCAAGGTCTTTTTTCTGTTTGAGCAGGATAAGCTGGTCGTCGGGGTCGGCGGTTTTCAGTTCTTCCTCGATGGCCTTGCGCCGCTCTTCGATGATAAGGTCTTTGTAGCGGTAAATCGATGACAACACCGTAGCTCTCAGCATGTCTTCTTCCTGTTTGACGAAGATGCCGTATTTTTCCCACTGGTCAAGTTTGTATGGAGAGGAGAGCAGGTCGGCAGCCAGTTGGGCAATGGTCTCATCCTCGTTAGAGGTGAAGAATTGGTCATCGGGGATATGACCTAAGTCGATGGCTTGGTCAAAAATGTCGAAAATCTTTCGGTTAACAGCGTTAGTGAAAAAGAAGCCATCCATCTTCAAGTCATCGACAATCATCTGAGCTACGGAGACTTGCTCATAGACTTTCAGACCGTTCTCATCCAATCGCTCGTCGGCAAACATCTCCTTGCCGAACATAAGTAGCAGCCTTACCAGCTCTCGTTCCTGATAATAACCCGCTGGGAGTTGGTCCTCGACGGTTTCCTCCTGTTTGGGCGTGGTGGTGTCGGGCTTAGGAACCACATTGTCCTCAATACCCAGGTTTTTCTTCAATTTGGCCCTGAGAATCTTGTTGAGCTCGTTGGTGAGCGTCTGTTCCGGCATGTCCAAGAGGCGGCTACATTCCTTCACGTAGGTGATGCGGAAGATGCTGTCGGGAATAACGGAGATGGTCTCCACGATGTCGCGGATGACCTGTCCTCGCTTGATGGGGTCGTTCTCAGCATCTTTCAGCAACAGTTCGGTCTTGAAACGGATGAAGTCTTTGGCATTCTCTTTCAGGTAGTTGCTGACATACTCTACTGAAAACTCCTTGCCGAAGGTGTCGGGATCGTGTTCAGGAGGCAACACCACCACACGCACGTTCATGCCCTCGGAGAGGATCATGTCGGTGCCACGCAGGGCGGCATGGATGCCAGCTGCATCGCCGTCGTAGAGCATAGTGATGTTCTTCGTGTAACGCTTTACGAGGCGAATCTGCTCCATCGTCAGTGAAGTACCGCTACTGGCCACCACATTCTCGATGCCGATCTGGTGCATGCGCAACACATCGAAATAACCTTCCACGAGGATGCATTCATCTTGACGGGCGATGGCATTTTTGGCGAAATAGATGCCATAGAGCGTCTGCTTCTTGTCATAGATTTCCGACTCGGGTGAGTTCTGGTATTTAGGACTTTTCTTGTCGTTGGTAAGGATACGGCCGCCAAAGCCGATGACGCGACCCGTGAGGCTGTGTATGGGGAACATCACACGGCCATGATAGCGGTCGTAGAGGCCGTTATTGCCTTTGATGGACAGGCCTATTTGTTCCAACAACTCTTCAGAATAGCCGTTTTTCTTGGCATGTTCAGTGAAGGCATCCCATTTGGCGGGATTATAACCGAGATGGAATTTCTGAATGATGGGATCGAAATAACCGCGCTCACGGAAATACTCAAGACCTATAGTCTTGCCTTCTTCAGTATTCCATAGTGTATCAACGAAATACTTGTCAGCGAACTCGTTGATGTTGAACATCTTCTCGCGGATGCTCTGCTGCATGATCTCCTCAGCAGTCTGCTGTTTCTCCTCGATTTTGATGTTGTACTTCTTGGCAAGGTAACGTAGCGCTTCGGGATAGGTGAAATGTTCGTGTTCCATGAGGAACTTGGCCGAGTCGCCCGCCTTGCCGCAGCCGAAGCATTTGAAGATGTTTCGCGCTGGATTGACACTGAACGACGGCGTCTTCTCGTTGTGGAAGGGACAATTGCCCCACAGGTTCGACCCACGCTTCTTCAGCGTGACGAACTCGCCTACAACCTCCTCAATGTGAGCGGCTTGTAGGATTTGCTCCACTGTTTCTCTTGGAATGGCCATCGTTGTGTTTTGTTTTGCAAAACTACGAAATTAATTCATACCTTTGCAAATCGTATCAATTCTGTAGGCCATGAAAAAGATCTATTTTTTGTTGTTTGTTTTGGGCCTTATGGTCATAGGTTGTACCGAAAAGCCAAAAGCTACCACCGAAAACGACAACATTGCCGATTACATCCAATATGTCAACCCCATCATCGGGACGAACGGCATGGGACATACCTTTCCTGGGGCTTGCGCGCCTTTCGGCATCGTGCAACTCAGCCCCGACACCGACACCGTACCCCACAACATCGACGGCGTTTATCAGCCGAGGGTGTATGAATACTGCGCTGGCTATCAACATAAAGACAGCACCATCGTGGGATTCAGTCATACCCATTTCAGCGGCACGGGCCATTCCGACTTGGGCGATATCCTAGTGATGCCCGTCACGGGAGAAATCAAGTTCAATCCGGGTACACAGACTAACCCCGATGCAGGTTACCGCTCCCGTTTCAGCCACGACACTGAAATTGCCGTGCCAGGCTATTATGAGGTGTTTTTGCAGGATTACGGCGTCAAAGCCCAACTGACGGCCACGGAACACGCTGGTATCCATCGCTATACCTATCTGGAAGGCCAAGACGGCAGCATCATCCTTGACTTGCAGCACGGCATTTACAATTACGACGGCAAGACTCTTTGGGCCAACCTCCGCGTGGAAAACGACACCCTGCTGACGGGCTACCGCATCACTAACGGCTGGGCAAGAACGAACTACACCTACTTCGCCATCAGCTTTAACCAACCCATCAAGGACTATGGCTACCGTGAGTTGCAGAAACCCAAATACAATGGCGGTTGGGGCAAGTTCGACGTCAAGCATAACTTCCCTGAGATGACGGGACGCAAGATTGTGGCTTATTTCACCTTCGACAATCTCAATACTTTAGAGATGAAAGTCGCCCTCTCCGCCACCAGCACCGAGGGTGCCTTGCGCAATCTTCATGCCGAGACCGACGGTCGCAATTTCGAGCAACTTCTCGCCGAAACGCAATCCAAATGGAACAAGGAGCTATCTATCTTGCAAGCAGAAGGCACTGAGGACCAGAAAGCAATGCTGTACACTTCGCTGTATCACACCATGATCAATCCCTCCATCTATATGGATGTGGACGGCCAATATCGAGGCCTCGACCACAACATCCACCAAGCTGAAGACTTCACTAATTATACCGTGTTCTCACTTTGGGACACCTACCGTGCCTTGCATCCGCTCTTCAATGTGTTGCAGCCACAACGCAATGCCGATATGGTGCTATCCATGCTGAAACACAGCGAGCAGAGCGTCCACGGGCTGCTACCCGTATGGTCGCACATGGGCAACGACAACTGGTGCATGATTGGCTATCACGCCGTGTCGGTGCTTTCGGATGCCTATGCCAAGGGCACTGCTGACCAAAATGATGCCATGCTGAAAGCCATGCAACGCAGCTCAATTTGCCCATATTATGTGAACCTTGATGACTATCAACAGCTCGGCTATGTCCCCTTCGACAAGAACAACGGCTGTGTCTCCATCACTTTGGAATATGCCTACGATGATTGGGCCATCTACCAAACGGCAGTAAAGGCTGGAGACCAAGAGATGGCCAACATCTACAAACAGCGCGCTGCCAATTGGCGCAACACCTTCGACACGGAGTTGGGCTTTGCCCGTCCCAAGATGAGCGACGGCACTTGGAAAGCGCCCTTCAGCCTCTTCGACACCGAGGGCGAAGGCTTCGTGGAGGGCAACTCTTGGGTGTATTCATTCTATGTGCCGCAGGATGTGAAAGGTCTGATTGAAGCCATGGGAGGTAACACACGGTTCATCCAAAACTTGGATACTTTGTTCGTCATGCAACTGCCCCCCGAGTTCTTTGAGAACACCGAAGACGTCACCGAGGAGGGCTTGATGGGATGCTACAATCACGGAAACGAACCCGCACACCATATTGCCTACCTATACAACTGGACCTCACAACCTTACAAGACCCAATACTGGCTGCGCGAAATCATGAACCGCTTTTACAAGAACAACATCGACGGCCTCTGCGGCAACGACGACTGCGGCCAGATGTCGGCGTGGTACATCTTCTCCGCGATGGGCTTCTATCCTGTCTGTCCGGGCAGTGACCAATATGTATTTGGAGCACCTTACCTGCCTTATCTGAAAGTGCGCTTGGGCAACGGCAAGACCTTGGAAATCAAGGCACCTAACGTAAGCGATGAAAACCGTTATGTGCAGAAAGTGATGCTTAACGGGCAAGAAATCAGCCAGTTGTATCTCGCTCATAAACAACTGATGCAGGGCGGAGAATTGGTCTTTGAGATGAGTAGCGAGCCAAACTTCAATAGAGGCTTGAAAGCAGAAGACAAGCCTTATTCGATGACGAAATAGATTTGTTTTGCAGCCGTAATATTGTGTATTCCAAAAAAATGCATATTTTTGCAACATGATAGCATTAGATCCTCATTCGGAAACAATTCTTCAAGAATACCGAGAACAACTGCCAAGGTTCCTCGAGGCTGAAACCCATATTTCAAAAAACCTGCGTGATTATCTGTCGAAAGCAGGTGTTTGGGTTGCTGCAGTGGAGTCGCGTGTGAAAACCGAATCCTCTTTGGTGGGAAAACTGGAGCTCAAGGGCGCCAAATACAAAAGTCTAGTTGACATCACCGACATTCTTGGACTTCGCGTCATCACCTTTTATCCTGATGATGTGGATAAAGTGGCATCAGCCATTGAGCGCCTTTATGAAGTGGATTGGGAAGATTCGGTTGACAAGCGTAAACTACTTGACATTGATAGTTTCGGTTACCTCTCACTACACTACGTGTGCCACATCCCCGATATGCCTTACTGTATGGAGATCCAAATGCGCACCTTGCTACAACATGCCTGGGCCAATATGTACCATGACACGGGCTATAAAAGTGGGGTGGAGATTCCCAAGAAATACATCCGCAATTTGAATCGTCTAGCTGGAATGTTGGAATTGGCTGACGAGCAATTCAGCCAAATACGCCTAGAGCTTACAGATTACCGCCGTCGGATGCAGGCATTGGTGGCCTCGGGCAAACTTGACGATGCCCAAATAGACGGTGCAACTTTCAAAAGCTACTTGGAGCTGGATCCATTCGGTCCGCTGAATCATCACATCGCAGCCTTGAATCAAGCAGAAATCCAAGAGGTACCACTGATGCCTTATCTGGCAGTCTTCAAAGAACTGGGATGCAAAACCCTAGGTGACGTGGATCGGATTATCAAGGAGTATTTCGAAGGCGCCTACCAGATTGCTTGCTATCAATTGGGGCTTACCGACCTCGACATTATAGCCTCATCCGTAGGTCCACAAAACCTCTGTATCGCCTATATCCTAAAAAGTGGCGGTGGCAAAGCCGGCATTCGCAAACTTTTTGACATGCTTAACGGCCCCTCCGAAAGCAACGGCATCATGGCCGAGCTCTTGGTGAAACAGGTTAAAACTCTTTCCTTTATGAACCAATAGTTATGGCAAACAATCCGCTCAATACAGAACTTCTAGATCGCGCCATTGTCTTTGCGGTCAAAGCCCACGCCGGCACCGAACGCCGAGGGAAGGGATTCCCTTTCATCATTCATCCTATGGAATCGATGGGAATCGTGGCTACGATGTCTACTGACCAGGAATTGTTAGCCGCCGCCGTTATGCACGATACCGTGGAAGACACCGATGTTACAGTTGAAAACATTAGAACGGAGTTTGGAGACAGGATAGCCTCCTTGGTGGCACAGGAGAGCGAAGAAATACCAGAAGGCATGAGCGAAAAAGAGAGCTGGCACTACCGCAAACAAGCCTCTATCGACCGTTTAGCCAAGGCATCTCATGATGCCAAAATAGTAGCCCTTGCCGACAAGCTTTCCAACATACGTGCCATTGCCCGCGACTATGACGAGATGGGCGATGCCCTTTGGGAACGTTTTCATTCCAAAGACCCCAAAGACCATGAGTGGCATTATCGCGGCCTTGCCGATTCTCTCAGGGAACTGCAAGATACAGCCGCCTTTCAAGAATTTGAGTCATTAATCAATAAAGTGTTTTCCCATGGAAGCCATTAGAATTTCTCTTGACGATTATGTCCTTTCTGGTGGCGGTGCCAACGGTGAGAGCTATAACCACAAGACCGACCCTTTAGTGATGCTCAAGCTCTATTTCCCGGGCAAGATCCAACAGCCATTAGACGAGATGAAACTCGCCCGTAGGGTCTATGATATGGGCATACAAACCCCAGAGCCAGGAGATTATGTGGTCACAGAAGATGGGCGTTTTGGCATACGCTTCCGCCGTGTCTTAGGGAAGAAATCTTATTCGCGTGCCACGGCAGACGAGCCGGAAAAAGTAATGCAATTTGCTTCTGAATTTGCCCAAATGTGCCTTAAACTCCATGCCACGCACGTTGACACAACGCAGTTCGAGAACGTTAAGGATCGTTATCATCAACTCCTCAAAGAGAACCCGTTCTTTACGCCAATGGAGAAAGACCGTCTGGAGCGTTTCATTGCCGATGTTCCCGATGAAGACACCGCCATCCATGGCGACCTCCAATACAGCAATGCCATCTTTGTTGGCAACCAACGTTATTTTATCGATTTAGGTGATTTCTGTTGGGGCAACCACCTTTTTGATTTGGGAATGGTTTACCTTTGCTGTTGCCTTAGCGACGAGGCTTTCATCCAGGAGACCTTCCATATGATTAAGGCTTTGGCCATCAAGTTTTGGGAGTGCTTTGTACCAGCGTATTTCGGGAAAGGTGTTCCATTGAAAGAAATAGAAGAAATGATACGTCCCTTCGCCGGGCTCAAGACCTTGATTGTGGAAAGGGACACCAAATGTCCCATGCCAGAATTACGCACAGCATTAACATCCATCTTATGAAATTCGACCGAAAAAAAGATGATAAAAAAGGTGGCATATCGATGAGATTCAGATTGCTGCTGCTGATTGTAGCTACCCTCACATTGGAGGCTACAGCCATCATTCAGTTTGTCTTTGCCCAAAGGGAAATCAAACAAGAGGCCTCACTACGCGCAGAGAGCGAATTAAAAAGTGCCGAGAACAAAATCATGGATGTTGTTAACCAAGCCGAAGCCGCTGTTCGCAATAGTATTTGGGTGGCACAATGGTGCTTGGAAAATCCCGACAGCTTGGAACGTATTCCTCAGCGAGTGGTGAGCGAAAATCCTGTCGTAGTTGGGTCAACTATGGCACTCGTTCCTGGTTACAGCAAAAACAACCCTTTGTATGCCCCTTACGCCACCAGAGATTTGGAAACTAGTGAGATTAGGATGCTTTCACTGGCCACGGAGGAATACGACTATCCCTCTAAGGAATGGTTTACCAAACCTATTGAATTGAATAACAGCTATTGGTCGGAGCCCTATTTTGATGAAAATGGCGGCGACATTCTGATGACGACCTTCTCAATGCCAGTAAAAGACACAAACGGTGAGGTGGCAGCCATCCTAACCGCCGATATTTCTTTGGACTGGCTCACGGATTTTGTTGGCGAAATAAAAGTATATCCCAACGCCTTTAGTATGGTTGTCAGCCGTAGCGGACAAATTATGGTGTGTCCTGTCGAAACCTTGGTGATGCAAACCACTGTCGATCAGTTTGCCATGGAATCTGAAGACCATGAAGCACTTGATCAAGTCAATCAAGCCATGCTATCCGGAAAGTCGGGCGAGATGCCCGTCCGCTACCAGGGGCAAATCAACCACGTTTATTTCTCTCCTGTAGAGCGAACGGGGTGGTCTTTGTCGATTGTGCTTCCTGAAAAGGAGCTGTACAGTGGTGTTCGCCGGGTTGGAATGATTGTAAAGTTACTGCAACTATTGGGTTTGGCAATGCTCATTGTCATTCTTCGGGTAGCCACCAAAAACCAGACTAAATTCCATCGTCTGAACGAGCAGAAAGAACGAATAGAAAACGAGCTCCATATCGCCCGAGAGATTCAGATGGCGATGATTCCCAAGACTTTTCCACCGTTCCCAGAGCGAAAAGACTTGGATCTAGCAGCCTCCATCATTCCCGCCAAGGAAGTTGGAGGCGACTTGTATGACTTTTTCATTCGTGACGAAAAGCTGTTCTTCTGTATCGGTGACGTCTCAGGTAAAGGCATTCCTGCCTCTTTGGTGATGGCAGTGACTCGAAGCCTGTTCCGCGCCATGTCGGCCCATGAAGACAGTCCAGCAAAAATCGTTACCTCAATGAACGACTCTATGGCAGAAACTAACGAGAGCAGTATGTTTGTCACGTTCTTCTGTGGTGTGCTTGATTTGGATGCGGGCCAACTTCACTACTGCAATGCGGGTCACAACCCGCCAATGATTCTCACAGATGCCATTAGGATGCTACCTGTGGAACCCAACGTTTCTTTAGGCATTCTCAAAGAAGTGGATTTCATTGAACAAGAAATACCTTTCCACTACGATGATGCTCTCTTCCTTTATACGGACGGTCTTTCAGAGGCTGAGAATGCATCCCAAGAACAATTTGGTGAGGCACGAATAGAGAAAGCTCTCCACGGGAAAAAACACTCAGAAGAGCATATGGAGAACATCGAACAGCAGGTCTCTCTCTTTGTTGGTGAAGCTCCGCAAAGCGACGACTTGACCATGCTCTTCATCCACTATCTGGGCAATGCCAACAAAACTACGCATCACCTCACCCTTCACAACGATGTTGAACAGATTGCATTATTGCCTGAGTTTGTTGAGGCTGTTGCGGGAGATGCACAACTTGACCACGAAGCCATTTTCAACCTCAATCTGGCCTTAGAAGAAGCCGTGAGTAATGTGATCATGTATGCTTATCCCGAAGGAACGGATGGAGTGGTGGATATCGAAGCCATCGTTGACGGAAAACGTGTGTCGTTTGTCGTTACCGATAGTGGCACCCCCTTCGATCCTACAGCCAAGGAAGACATTGACATTAATGCAAAGATGGATGAACGTCCGATTGGTGGTCTTGGCATCCACCTTGTCCGTACCATTATGGATACGGTGAACTATGAACGAAAGGGAGAAAACAACATATTAATAATGACTAAAAACTACAAACAACATGGAAGTAAATATCTCACGTGAAAACAACACGATTATAGTTCGCTTGATAGGCCGTTTGGATACCCCTGGAGCACAGGAAATCAACCCGCAGATGACCGCTTTGGCCGAGGAAGCCGACAAAACCATCATTCTGGACTGTACCGATCTCACTTACATATCCAGTTCGGGTCTAAGGATTTTCTTGACCTTACGCAAGGCTGCTGCCGACAAGGGAGGAAAAATCATCATCCGTAACATTTGCGATGATATCCGCAATGTATTCATGATGACAGGTTTTTTGAATCTGTTTGAAATTCAAACCTATATATTGTAACTAGACGAAAAAAGACTTCAATGAAAATAGCCGCATTGGTTTCGGGAGGCGTCGACAGCTCCGTGGTAGTGCCGCTGCTCAAGGAGCAGGGCTACGACCCGCATATCTTCTATATCAAAATCGGTATGGAAGGCAAGGAAGACCTGTCGAGCTGTCCATCGGAGGAGGACATTGAAATCACGACCTATATCGCCAAGAAATACGGCTGCAAGTTCGACATCGTGGACCTGCAATACGAGTATTTTGAGACGGTCGGAAAATACACCATGGAGATGGTGCGCAAGGGCCTCACGCCCAATCCCGATGTGATGTGCAACCGTTGGATCAAGCTCGGTGCCTTTGAGGAAAAAGAAGGCCACAACTTCGACAAAATCGCCACAGGACACTATGCCCGCTCGTGGGAGGATGAAAACGGCATCTTCTGGCTCGGCACAGCGGCCGACACTTTCAAGGACCAGACCTATTTCTTAGGTCGCATCACTTATGCCCAGTTGAGCAAAGTCATCTTCCCCATTGGCGACATTCCCAAACCCGAGGTCCGTCGATTGGCCGCCCAATACAAGCTGCCGAGTGCGGAACGCCATGACAGTCAAGGCATCTGCTTCTTGGGAAAGATCAACTACAACGACTATATTCGCGAATACCTTGGCGAAATGCCTGGTGACATCGTTGAGCTCGAAACAGGCAAGAAACTAGGTCGCCACAAGGGCTTTTGGTTCCACACCATCGGACAGCGCAAAGGCTTAGGCCTTGGCGGGGGTCCGTGGTTTGTGGTGAAGAAAGACATCCCGAACAACATCGTCTATGTTTCGCAGGGCTATGACCCTGTGGCACAATACACCAACATCGTTCCTATGGGCGACCTGCAACCGATGAATCCTGCCTTACAATTTGTTGACGGGCAGCGTGTACGCTTCAAAATACGCCACCAGCCTGAGTTCACTTATGGTACGATTCGCCTTACCGAGCATGGTGCCGACATCGTATCTGAAGTTGCCATTTCGGGCGTGGCCCCGGGACAGTTCGGCGTGGTTTACCATGAGACAGAACCTTATGTTATCGGTAGTGGAGTAATAATTGAGACCAATGAATACAATAGCTGATCGGATATTATACGAAGACAACCACCTCATCGTGGTGAACAAGCTCCCCTCCGAGATCGTACAGGGCGACAAGACGGGCGACAAATGCCTGCTCGACGACATCAAAGAATACATCAAGGAGAAATACGACAAGCCAGGGAATGTGTTCGCAGGTCTCGTTCATCGCATCGACAGACCCGTGAGCGGTGCTGTGGTGTTCGCCAAGACAAGCAAAGCCCTATCGCGCATGACGGTGAAGGTGAAAGACCGCGATTTTCATAAGACCTACTTAGCTCTCGTCAAAAACCACCCACCCAAGCAAGCCGACATGTTGGAGGACTACCTCATCAAAAACGAGAAGATGAACAAGTCGTTCGTCGTGCCCGAAGGCACCAAAGAGGCCAAGTTGGCGCGACTTAGTTATCGTGTGGTTGGAAAGTCAGACACTTTTTATCTGCTTGAAGTTGAGCTGTTTACAGGAAGACACCATCAGATTCGTTGCCAATTGGCCCATATCGGCTGTCCCATCCGTGGCGACTTGAAATATGGTTATCCGCGCAGCAACCCTGATGCTTCCATCAACCTCCATGCCTGGCGTATCTCCTTCGAGCACCCCGTTTTAAAGACACAAATAGAGATTACAGCGCCTTTGCCTGAAGTGGCGCCTTGGACAGCGTTTCAGCAGTTGTCGGATTAAAGATTACTTTCTTCTATTCGACTCTCAACGACTTCCACTTTGACTTCCTTGTCTGCACGACGAATGGCAAAGCCAAACATCATCATGATGAGGCCAAATACCAAAGCGATGATACCTGACAAGATGATAAACCATTTCACGAAACCAAATGGATGTACTATGAGCAGCACACCGAATGCTATGCTTAGGATAGCACTCACAATATAGAAGCCCTTGTTCCAAAGGTTCTTGGTGCGCGACATCACAAGCAGCATGAAAGCACCGATGATGGCCGCCCATATACCAATCAGAATCACCAACAATTTGAGGGCTTCAGTGGAATAAATGGCTGATAGTACTCCAACGGTAATCAACGCAACGGCTTCCAAAAGAATCAAGCCCCAAGGCAATTTCTTCTTTATACGCATTATCGCGGCAATCAAGAAAATAGCACCTGTTGCAGCAATACAGATGCCTGAAACACGCATGACTATCTCGAGAATGTCGATAAATTGCTCCGTAAAAGAAATGGCTAATACACCATATCCAATGGCGACGATTCCGCTCACAAGGAACGCGATCCAGCCAGAATTTGCTTTTTTGACTTCCATAGTATATAATTTTAGACAAGGTTGATAATTCCCTTATAAACAATGAAATAAAGACCGCAAATCACCAACAAAATGCCTGCAATGCGGTTCATCAATGTGGTGCGATCAGCATCGAAAAAGCGTTTCAGCTTCGCCGCTCCCCAAGCTTTCAAAACATCAAGTGCGAAACTGGTACTCAACACGATAGTGAAAAAGACAATGGTGATGATAGTATTTTGTGTACCTCCCACCACAATGGCCACTGCCGAAAACCAAAAAATCCAAACAAAAGGATTCAACACATTAAGAGCAAACCCTTTACCGATGAAAAAGAAGGATGATGGGCTATCATCTTGCTCTTCCAACAGTTCCTTGGCTCTTTGCTCATGGCGCGTTTCCCTATTTCTTGCCTTCATGAAAAACGTCATTATTCCAAACGCCACCAAAATAGCTCCTGCCCCAATGCAAAACCAAGGAACGCCTGAGTTGAATGATACTCCCAACTGAACCGAAGTGAAAATGCAAATGGCTATCACTATGGCATCGTTCAAAATCACACCGAAAGCAAACTGCACAGCCGACTTAAAGTCTTGATGCAAACTGGTTTGCACCAAAGTGATGAACGCCGGACCCATATTGATGACAAGACCCAAAAACAAGCCCAACAAAACAGCCCAAAAAAACCATTCGAAAATCCACCCGAAAGAGAGAGAACCTTCTACTTGGGACATGTGATTGAATATGGAGGCAGATTTATCCATTAAATAATAAGTGTTTCTCACTTTTTGAACCTGCAAAGATAAATAATTTTATCGACATAAGGCAAAAAACCAAATTATGCGTTATTTTTGCGATTTAATATTAATCTTAAACTGTTATGAAAAATAAGCTTCTTCTTTTTTTGTTGTTGATTTCCATTTTTACTCAAGCCCAAACTATAGAGGTATCGGGGCCACAATCGGGCATTTGGGATGCCGATACAGTACTTGTCATAGGCAATGTCAAAGTGCAGGATTCTTTACGCATTCTTGCGGGAACAACGGTTTTGTTCGACAGTTTTTATTGCATTAGGGTCGAGAATGGTGCATCGTTGACAGCCTTGGGAACAGGAGCTGACTCCATCCTATTCACGGTTGCCGACACTGTGGGGTTTTATGTTTTCAATGCTGGTCGGGGAGGCTGGAATGGCATCCGTTTAAACAAGGCAGGAGCTTGCAAATTCGATTACTGTCGCTTCCAATACGGCAAGGCGGCTTTGGATGATGACCAAGACGGCGGAGCACTGCGCATTTTCGGGAGCGACAACGTGGAAATCAGCAACAGTACCCTATTCTGCAATTTTTCACGCGAACATGGCGGTGCCTTGAATGCCATTGACTCTAAGGTGAGAATACATGACTGCAAAGTGAACAACAACCAGACATACACAAATTTGGACACTGTATACTTTATGTATGGCGGTGGACTACGTTTCCTGAAATGCGAGGTGGACATCACCAAGACCGATTTCCGAAACAACAATGGTGAATCGGCCATCGGGGGCGCCTTGAGTATCGATAGTTGTTTGGCGAGGATCGACCGCTGCCGATTTGAGTACAATTATGGCATCAACGGCGCCGGTTTGTATATGATTCGCTGCTACGACAACCCTTGTAGCATCACCAACTCGCTCTTTTCCGACAACACATCAGGACACTTCGGAGGCGGCTTGGCCATCAGCGATTCGTCGCCTTTGGTAGCCAACCTCACCGTGGTGAACAACCATTCCATCGGCGTCAACTGTGGTGGCATCTTTTTCTATCAGCAAAGCTCGCCCGTATTGTGGAACTGCATCGTTTACGGCAACACCAACGAAGTCCCACTCGACGAACCCGTGCAGATGTGGTCCTGGACATACGAAGATTATGCCCCCGAATTCCACAATTGCCTGGTACAATACGGATTTGAGAACATCTCCAATCACGAGATCATCCTTGTCTACGAGAATTGCATTGATGAAGACCCGCTCTTCGCTGCACCTAACGAACAGAATTACCTATTGGGATCAGACAGCCCGTGCGTTGATTCGGGCTCGCCCGACACGCCCGAAGCCATCCTCAACGGCTTCGATTTAGACGGTAATCCTCGAGTGGCCGGCAGTCGAATCGACATAGGTGCCTATGAGTTTGCTAGTGTCGGCGTCCATGAATCCCAAAATAACGAGTGCCAACTCCACATCGTTGGTAACCCCATAACGGCTTCAAGTTTTGCTGAAGTTGAATGTGAACGCGTCTGCAACTTGTTCGCAAATGTGTATTCAATAGAAGGCAAACTTTTGGTAAACAGAAATTTAGGCTTTACTCAAATAGGACTCAATCGCATTGAAATCGGGGATTTGTTTCAAGATCTGACCAGTGGAACATATTTGTTGGTTATCCGAACGCCCGAAAAAACATTTGCGACCAAAATCATCAAATAACAGGCTTGTAGGGCTGTCGTATTACGGCAGCCTTTTTAATCGTATTACGGCAGCCGATTTAATTATAAAAACGGCAGCCACAGTGTGACAGCCCTACAAGCCTGTTTTTATGGCTTCTTCGTAAAACGAACGCCTTTGCTCCTCTGAAATCTTGAACTTACGATATCGTCCCGTTTCAAGATCACAATCAAATAAAGTTTGGATTTGTGAAAGGAAGAGCCGCGAATAAAGTCGGTTTTGGTAGGCTTGCTTTTCCATCATAAAGGCGATGGTCTGCTTGATTTGGTCGATGTCCAAGTCTTCTTTGGTGAAGACGAAGAGGCCAAACTCATCGAAATCGCCATAAAAGCCGTCGTTCACCTTGTTCATCTTGATTTCAAGAATGCGTTTCAAGGGCAAAGCCAACGACCAGTATTCATATTCATTGCGACCGATGATACTGCCATCCCCCAAGCCGTAAGCATAACCGCTCTGGTTGATGTGAAGCAGGTCAGCTGCATTCACCTCTTTGATGTCTTCGCCCGCCATCTCGTTGACCAAGGCATTGGCCACATTTTTGTTTTCGCGTATGGCCCTCGTCACCTCGATGCCGATGCTTTGCCCCTCATCCTGCAGGTCGGGTCTGTCACGATTGACCAGATGGGCATAATGCTCACCTAACAGCGTGGCCAACGAGACCATGGCATAACGCTCAAAGAAACAAGTATCGAATTTCGGGTCCAACATCGGTCACAGGTTTTATTTTGTCAGCAATAGCTTCTGCACAGCGCCTTTTTCGTCTTTGATGAAATACAGGCCTTTGGGGAGGTTGCCCAAGTCAATTGAATGCGTGCCAGGCTTCATTGCATATTTGGCCACGCAACGGCCTTGAACATCTATCACCTCAAGGTTGGTGGTGTTTTCCACTTTGAGGGTGAAAGAGCCCGTGGTCGGATTAGGCCAAAGATGAAATTGTTGGGGTTCGGGTTCAGCGACGCCAACATTACCGCCACCATCGCCAGCGAAAAACTTATGAATCTCGGTCAGATAGCCAATGTCATATTGGTCTTCACTATGGTACCAAGTATGGTTGCCACCGATGACCTTAATATGCTGCAGTTCGGCATCGCCTTCGTAGGTATAGCGCACAAACAACAAGCCGTCGTTTTTGAGGTCGGGGAAGGTATCAATGACAGGTTCGGATTCACAATGGTTGGCCGTTTTCCAATAATTGATGATGGCATCGGCACCGAGACCAAGATTACCAAAGTATTGCGAGGTACCGCTATAACCCACTACGGGGTCGGCCGTGCCGTGGATATAGAGCATACGCACTGGCGCAACTGCTGTGTGGTTAGCCATGGAATGGGTAATCAGTCCACTGACAGGTGCGCATGCCGTGATGCGGTCGCCGTATTCGATGGCCATGCGATGCGTCATGAAACCGCCCATGGAGAAACCGGTGAAAAAGACACTATCGAGGTTTAGGTGGTAAGGCTCAACCAACGAATCAAGAAGTGCCATCAAGAAGCCCGAGTCATCGGTATTGCTGGCATTCAAACCTGCATTCCACATGGTACCGGACCCCTCGTCCAGGGCTTGTGGAATAACGATTGTCCACTCAAACTGATCCGCAATCTGTTGGAAATGAAACTCATTGTCGACATGGGTGATGTTGTCGGTCCATCCGTGCAAGAAATACAGCACAGGCATTGTGGCCTTGTCTGTTTGTTGAGGGACTCTGATAAGATATTGCCGTTGGACCCCTTGCCATTCAAAAGTCTGAATCTGCGAAAACAGTGGGGTGCAAAGCATCATAAGCAATGATAATACACTGATTATTAGTATGTTTCTTGTTTTCATTGGAACAGGTGTAATTTGATTATTTTTGGCAAAGATACACTTTTTCTTATTGCTTGACAATCCTTTCCACTACAATTCCTTGCTGGGTAATTACCTTGAGAAGATAGATACCCGAGGGCAATCCTTCCATAGAAAGATGAGTTGTTCCATTGGTCCTTTTGTTCCAAAGGATACGGCCGTCGATGCCGTACAAAAAGGTTTCAGCGTTTGTCCCTTGGGGTATGTGAAGCGTCACTTCGTTATGAGCTGGATTAGGACTGACATTGATTTCAAAACCCTGTCTTTCGGAAGGCAGCACACACGGATCGGGCCGTTGCCATTTCCATAATGAGTCATACACCACCTCATGCACGGCCGAACGGATAATGCCAGCCGTTTTCATGCCCAAACCTGCCTCGTAGGTAATGCTGTCGGGGTCGCGACCAAACATCATGGTATAGAAAGCGCAGGCAGCGGCATAGCTACCCGCCAGAGAGGGATGGCTTTCGTCGGGCGTATAAAGCTCAATTTCACCATGTGTATCGCGGAGATAGTGCCAAACACGACCCACGGGGCACACCGAGGCATCGTTGGTCTCCGCCATATACATATAACGCGCATAAAGCAGGCTATCCATGCCCTCGTAGGTACTCATCATGGGATACATCGGGCCAAACTCCGTGTCGCCGTTCTTACGGCCCCAGGTCATATAAAACATGGCCTCGCCATCAGGATTGAAGGCATAGGTGGAATCCACCAATTGCTTGGCAAACGGATAGACCATCTCCTCCACCATTTCAATGGGGAAAGCTGGCAGCTGGCTCTGCTCCTGCAGCACCACGAAATCCCATCCACCTTGACAAATCTTGTCCATCGAGGCATTGGAGCAGTGCAACTCAAAGGTACAAGCACCAGGAGTATTGCTGGCATAAATCAGCTCATCACCCATGCTTTGCGCAATGTCAGCCACCATATGCGGCAAGTCGTTGACCGATGTGTAACTATTGCCTGCAAAAAACGCGCGACGACTCTGTTGTGCCCACGAAGGCAAACATAAAAATGCAAATAAAGCGATTAAAACGGCCGTTTTTGTAGCACTGTTCTTCATCGTACAATCTCCAATCTCATCACTCGTGTCGGTTTTATCGTGCCCGTCAGTTTCTCATCGATGCAGGACTCGCCAGTGGGTTTGAATCCACATTTCTCCATCACTTTTCCTGAAGCAGGATTGTCGAAGTAATGACTACTGATCAGTGATTTGATATCTGTTGTCTTACGGATATAGTCGAGCATTAATTCAAGCGCTTCCGTGCAAATGCCTTGGTTCCAGTAGGGTTTGCCGACCCAGTAACCGATTAGAGGCTCACCTTTGCGGGCTGGAAGATTGCTTTCAGGCGCAGGCAGATAGCCTATCGCACCGATGGCCTCGCCTGTCGCCTTGAGTTCAATGGCCCAGTTGGTGTCGTTATGAAACACGGTGTGGATGATCTCAAGGCTCTCTTCCACGCTTTTATGCGGGGGCCAGCCGGCGCGAGGACCCACTTCGGGATCGGAGGCGTATTTGAAAAGTGATGCTGCGTCATCGTCGCGCCAGGGGCGGAGTAGGATTCTTTCGGTTTCCATTGCAAATGTTTAATACGCTGCAAAAATACGGCAATTTCATGGTTTCTCCAACTCTGTTCTAATGAAATGCCCCTCTTGAACAGCGGCAAATGTTGCGACAACGGCTATAATGACCATAGGAACAATCGATTCCAAAAAAACCGTCAAAGGAACTCCAACAAAAAGCAGAGCCCCAGTTACTTTATTTGCAACAGTGTGAGGAAAAACGCATTTCTTGTACATCACTAACGCAGAGATTTGATTGACGACCTTGATGGCGACAATCACTCCGCCCCAGATCCACAACCATTTTGGAAATGCCAATGCAGGTATCAATTTAAAGCAACAGCATATCACGAAAACCAAATCAGCCAAACTATCCAGCAATGCCCCCGTCTTGCTTTCGCATCCAAGTCTTCGGGCGAGATAGCCATCTGCCATATCGCTGAGGCCACAAACGAAATAAATGACCCAGAAAGCACAACTCTCAACTCTGAAAAACAGAAGGCAAACGGCACCTAAAAATCGAAGTGCCGATATGGCATTTGGCAGATGTTTCATCAACAATCTTTACCCAATTACAAAGCTCCTCGGATAGAAGTCGCTGTAGAAACGGCCATCCGTGGCGGTGAATTTCAGTACGCAATAGTTCGGGTCAGTGACGCCACCTGGGTAATATTCCGTGTCGCCTTCGCGCCAAATCATCTCCTTGCTTTTGGCGTCGGTCAGCACCTCCATAGTGCCGCGCAACATCATGCCCTTGAAACCTTCAGCATCGCAGAAATAGATGCTCGCCTTGGAGTTGGCCTTGTAGTGGGCCACACGCAACGAGAAGGTGTTGGTGGTGAAATAAAACACCTTGATGCCTTCACGCACCCGAGGCGACAGCATGGCTTTGGTGCAAGGGAAACCCTCCTCGTCGACAGACGATATCATGGTGATGGGCAGCGTGTCGGCCATCTTGGCGATAAGCTCTTTAACGCCCATCAAGGCAGGGTTTTCTGGTGTGTCATCATCTATCGACAATTCCTTACGCCAGCGTTTCAGGTGTGGGAAGTACATCTTCATCTGGCCGATATATTCTTCCTTCGTGATAGGTTGTGGTAACCCTTTGTTCACCTCATCCACAAACTGGGCACAATGCTCTATCATCTCATCCATCGTGCAGTCTTGCAGGAACTTGCCATCCTTGTAGCAATAGATGCAATAATCCTCATTTTTGCTTCCATCCGCATTGGTGCCGAGGATTTCGTTGGTGAGCGGCATACCGCAACTTTGACAAAACTTTTGTTCCATGGCTAAACTGTTTTATAGTGTATCATGATAGATATCAGAACCGCCCGAGGTAGTGCTACCCGTAGTGGCGGCATTACCCGTATAGTGCAGGTCGCTGGCGCCCGAAAGGTTGACCTTGATGGTGCCGTCGCAGTGAATGTAAACATTGCTGGCGCCCGACACTGAGCCTTCGCATTGGTCGCAAGCGAAGCCGTATCTGTTGCCGTTGATGGTTTTATTGATGTCGCTTGCACCCGTCAAATCAATCTTGAGTGTGCCGACTTGTCCCTCAAAGGTAGCTTCAGAAGCGCCACTCAAGTCAAGGTCGAGTTCATCGGCATCCACATAACCCTTGATTTTGGAACTACCCGACAAATCCATCTCTATTTCGTCAGCCAAAACTTCGCCAAAGAAATCGGAGGCACCCGACAAGTCAATGTCAACTTCATCGGCATCTATGTCGCAATAAAAATCAGAAGCACCCGACAAACCCACCTCAACCTTATTGCCTTCAAGGCCAAATTCCGAATGGAACCCCGAAGCTCCCGACAGTTCAACACTCGTCAAGGCGGCGTTATAAGGCAGAATTACCGTCATATCCGTTCCACGGTTGGAATGCCAACCTTTGAGATAGATTTTCAAAGTGTTCTCAACGGTTTCCACCACCACATTCGGCATGACATACTCACCTGTCGTAACCGTGATTTGGGTAGCCACATCGCTAACAGTGATGTCAAACGCATCCTCCACTTCAAGTTCGGTGTAGGTTCCGGAAATGCTGAAATTCTTTGAAATGGGATCGCCTGCATATTTGCTGCAACCAATAAACGCAAACAAAACGGCGACTGATAGAATTGCCAAATACTTTTTCATTGTAAAATGTCCGCCGTTATATACCATCGGGGCATCGGTTTTATTATGGTTTTACTTGCTCATTAAACGGCTGCAAAAATAGTTTATTATCTATTT
>JAEEGI010004135.1_pt1 | contig 34191 bp, 20 predicted proteins | sample 8958751 | NCBI WGS metagenome assembly JAEEGI01 (sample SAMN16246545, study PRJNA631951) | gut metagenome | biome: gut microbiome; feature: rumen; material: KS-attached | host: Bos | place: Iran: Karaj | collected 2018-10
TAATGATACTTTTATTCTTACTCAATCTACTTTAAATTTATAACAAACAATGAGAATTATTACTTTCTCTACTAATTCTTCTGACTCAAATAAAAAAGAAATAGGTATTAATTTATTCAATAATAGTATAGACAATTTTACAACAATTTCTACTTATACACAAAATATATTTTCAAGAATTGCTGAAAATGAATTAAAAATTACAAATGATTTAGAAGTTAAATCATTATTGGTTTTTGCAAGTACTACAATATTTTATTTAACAAGAAGTTTAAAACCAGAATTATTAACTCGTAATAATTCAGATATATCATCAAATAGAAATTTAAAAGAAATACAACTATTACAAAATGAATTATCAAATTTATTAAAAAATATTCATCAAGCAAATATATATATATTTAAACATTTAGAATTTCTTCTTTCAGATTCTTCATTATATTTTCAAATAAGTGAAGATTTAATGATATCTTTTGTTGCTTGGACTTCAGATTTAACAAGTAATTCAATGTATAAAATTAAATCTCTTTCATTAGATATTCCAATATTAGAACATAATATAGATTCAGATGGACCAATCAATTATTATGTTGAAACTGCTTTTACAAATGATGTTCTTTATTCTCTTGATAAAATATCTCCTTCAATGATTGCTTATTTTTCTATGTTTAATGCATCATTTATAGAACAAAAAATATATGATGTTAAAATTACTTTTTCAATAAATAAACAGTTTTATTCTATTTTAAATGAAACATCAATTGAATTTTATAATAAAAGAGGAATAGATCCTTATAATAAAAGTAATGAAGCTTTTACTGAAGTTTGTTATAGATCTATTAATTTTGAATATGATTTAACACAAAAATATAGAAGGGAAATAGTTTATTCAGGTTATTCAATTACATCAATTTCACCTGATTGTAGTTATTTAAATTATAATTTAAGAGAAAAAAGATTAATTTTATTTTGTGAAGAAATTAATGATGATAATTATAATATTGGTTATGAAACAATTTTAGAACCTTTAAGTAAAAGAAAAGTAGAAACTCTTCCTATTAAATGTGTGAAAAAATTCTCTGGAATTGAACAAAATATTGCTTTTTTCTTATTTTTTTCTTTATATATTGTTTATATTATTGCTACTATATTTTTATGTACTACTGATTTAAAACAATATTTATCTAAAGCTTTAGATAATGATAATATTATTTTACTTGAAGAATTTGGTAAAAAAATTCCTAATACTGAAAAAGGAAATGAATTTAAAACAGAAGAAACTATACCTGAAACTAAAAATAAAAATTTATCACAAATTTTTGTTAAAAATTTATCTACTCTTCATCCTTTATTTTCACTTTGTAGTCCTTCTGTTTTATGTCCATTATATTTTAATATAGGAATTTTTTTTAATGAAATTATAAATATTTTAGGTTGGAATTCTGTTTTTTTTTCCGAGGAAAAAATTGAAAAAAGAATATATGATAATAAAAGAGATCATTTTGTTTATCCTTTTGTTAAAGAATTTGATAGAATTGTTGTTTCAATTCTTACTTCTATTGTTTTTACAGTTTTATTAAAAGTTATGAATTTAATTACTTATGAAAGAAAAGAATCATTAAGTAAATTATATAAAGATGATATACCTGATGATATTGATAAAGAAAAAGGTAAATTAAGATTTATTAGTTATATTATTATGACATTTTTCTGGGCTTTCTTTTGGTATTATTGTACTATTTTTTGTTCAATGTATGTTAATGCACAATATGATTGGTTATATTCTTCTATTTGGTCTTTAATGTTAATATATTTTCTTTTTTCTCCGGTTTGCATTCTGGTTGTTTCAATTTTAGATTTTTCAGGATTTGAAGTTACTACTTTTTATATGAAGAGACTGTTTATTTTTTAATTCAATAATATATTTTAATTTTATTCTTAAAATACTATATCTTATTATTTCAATTAAATATTATAATTTCAAATATTCATTTAAAATAAATTAATTATTATAAATAATAAAAAAAATTTATAATATTAACACAAGTAATAACCTAAAAAGCAATAAAAAAATCTCTTTTCCAAAAAAAAATATTAAAAAATAAAAAAAAATGTACACGAATTCAATGAAATCACTTCTAGACCACTTAGTTCAAAGTAAAGTTATTCAACACGAAAAAGTATACAAAGCAATGCTTCAAGTAGATCGTGCAGATTTTACAGACACTTTCCCATATGTAGATAACCCACAATATATAGATTACAACGCGACGATTTCAGCTCCTCACATGCACGCATATGCTTTAGAATACCTCTCTGATTATCTTGTCCCTTCATGTCATGTGCTAGATGTTGGTTCAGGTAGTGGTTACTTGTAAGAATAAAAAAATTTTATTAATCCAATTTAAAAAATATTTAGAACAATAGCATTATCAAAAATGATAAATGATACAGGTATTGTTGTTGGGGTTGAACATATTAAACAATTATACGAGATGAGTATTAAAAATATTAGTAAGCATCATGAAAATTTGTTAAAAGAACAAAAAGTAATTCTTGAAAATTGTGATGGGAGAATGGGATATAAAAAATATGCTCCTTATAAAGCTATTCATGTTGGAGCTGCAGCTCCATTTATTCCTGATGAATTAATCAATCAATTAGATAAGAATGGAAGAATGTTTATTCCTGTTGGAGGCCAAAATGAAGGTCAATGGATTTATATTATTGATAAAGATTCTAAGGGGAATCTTAGTCAAAATAGAGTTTTATCTGTTAATTATGTTCCTTTAACTGATGCTGAGAAACAACTAAGAAATATTAGGAAGAAATAATGAACCTTTTTAAAAAAGGTTTTTATTCTTTTTTTTTCTTTTTTTTATTTTGGTTTTTATATTTTTTTTTCTTTTGTTTTATTTATTATTTTTTCAATTTTATTCATTCTTTTTTTATTTTTATGGTAAATTTTTATTATAATTTTTTTTATTTTTTTTTAAATTTTTTTAAATGAATAGAGTACCTTATTATGAACAAGATCAATTTTCCAATCAATTTGATAGAGAAGAATATATAAGAATGCAAAGACAACAACTTTTTGCTCAACAACAAAGAGAAGACTATGAAAATTATATGAGAAAAAAACAACAATATATTCAAAATATGTATTATGATAAAAGTGGAATGAATACTCCAATTAAAATAACTGAAGATAAAAATTATAAAAATCAAAGGAAAATATTAGATAATGTAAATGATAATTTAATTACCAATTTAACTAAAGAAAATCAATATACTAATTATCATAATCAATATATAGGAAATTTAGATAATAATGATATTAATATTAAACCATATAATCAACAATATAATCAAAATAATCAACAAGAAAATCCAATTCAAAAATATAAAGAAGAAGAATATCCAAAACCAAATTATCATTTAAGAAATCAAAATCCTGAAAATTATCCAAATAATAATAATTATGAAAATTTAAATATTCCTCCTGAATACATTCAGCAATATCAATATCAAAATCAAAATTTAAATCAACAACAACAAATGGAAATTCCAGAAAATTATTATAATAATATCCCAGAGCAAAAATACTATGAATATTTACAAAACGAAAACTCTCAAAATCCAAATTATCAATATTATAACGCTCAAAATTTAAATTATCAAAATTTAAATAATGAAAACCTTCAAAATCAAAATAACCAAAATTATAATAACCCAAATTTACAAGCAATAGGTGAATATCCAGCCCCAAAAATATTCCCAGAATCCTATATTCCAAATTCAGAAATAATAGATAAATATACTTTAGAATTACAAAATGAAAAAATAAAAAAACAAAACGCCTATGATAAATTAGAATTACCATTATATCAATATGGAAAATATTTAACTCCTGCAATAGATCCAATATTAAATAAGAAAAATAATCCGAATTTAAAAAAAGGAGAATTACCTTTTGATAGAAGATTAGAAGAAAGACATGAATATTTAGAAAATAAAATGAAAAATAATGCTACTTATACTAATTTAACTCATCAAATGACAAATAATATTTCTTTAAAATCTATTCCTTTAAGACCAATTAATGAAAGTGATAAAGAAAAAATTTATCAAATGCAATTAAAAGAAGAAAAAATGAGAAAATATAAAGAAAGTTTAGATAATCAAATTAAAAATAAACCTATTAATGCGTATACAAAAGAAAATAATGATATGAAAAAAGAAATTCCTCCTGATCCTTTTTCTGGAAGAAATAATGGTTATTTTAAGAATATTCCTTATAATAAATAAAAATATTTTTAAATATTAAAATAATAATTAATATTAAAATAATATTTATTTATTAGTTTTAAACAAAAAGAAAAATTAAATATAATTTATAAAAACATAAAATGGGTTTTTCAGAAAAAACAATGAGGAAATTAAGTATTATTAATGGTTTGTTTTCTCAAATTGCAATGACTTTTATTAATAATGTTTTTTCTTCTGTTATTTCTTTAATAATATATAAATTTCATAAAAACGAAGGTTTACCATCAATGGATTTTTTCAAGAAAAAAAGTTTTTCTTCAATATCAAATTTATATACTCCAACAAGTATTATAGGAGGATTATTAATAAGATATTTTGGAATGAAAAAGTAAAAATAAATATTTTATAATAAAATAGAGTTCAAATTACAGTTTTTATATCTCAATCAATATGTTTAATCCTTTTGGTTATTCAATATGAACATTTAAATTTAATATCTTTATTAATATTTTGGTTTGTTTTCTTTTTTGGAATTGGATCAGTAAGTCAAATATCATTAAGAAATTCAGCATTACATTATAGAAAATATCAAGGAACTGTTTCAATATCTTTATTAATGTTTGGAGATGGTTTTGTAACTCTCATTGGACATGCAATTAAAAATCGATTTCCAACTAATAGTAATAGAGTATATGATCAATTAATTATTATATTTTTTTTATATCTTATTCCTATGTGGATATCACTTTTTATTATTATATATTTTGATTTTGAAAAAGATAAACATGATAATACACAACAAGTTGAATTAACTTTTAAAGAGTATATGGAAGAGTTATATGATCTTTATTCTTATCAAGGTTTATGTGCTTTAATGTTAATTGAATTTGGAATAACTATTTTATCTTTTTTTTTAGTTCAAATTAATTATAATTTTGCAGAACATTTTTCAGAAATAAAAAATCATTGTTTTAAAGCCAAAAATTATAAAGATTATTCAATTTGGAGAAATGTAACTTTGATTGGATGTATTTTTTTTGCTTATTTAGTAGATAAAAATATTAAATTTATAACAATGGTTCGAGTTATAAATTTTTTAGGAGGAATTTTAGGTGTGGTGGTGATTATTTTTTCTATTATTAACATTGATTTTTTTTGGGTTCAAATTATTTTTCTAGGTAAATATATTTTAATATGTGGTTTCTATTCTGTAATTTTAGGTAAAACTCTAAAAATATTTTCTCCTGCTAAAATGATGGAAGTAACTGGATTTATTGGAATAGCTCCTGCATTTAGTAAAATCATAAGAATGTTATTTGAAGAATATTATGGAAGATTATTTCTTAACAATGATATAAAATATGAAGTTCAAAAATTTTGCGATAAAATAAATTATAATGAAAGTTATGATTTATTTGGTGCTTGGTTATATTTTAAACTTAAAGATTCATATAAATTTTATTTAATTGGAGGATTCGTTACAATAGTATTAAATATTATTGCTATTTATTATATTAGATTTATTCCTGAAATTGAAGTTCCTTTAGATGTTGCTACTCCTTCAGAATTAAAACAAAATATTGAAAAAGTTAAATCTAGTAAAATTGAATTTCTAGTTAGTGAAGATGAAGCTGATTAATAATTTAATTTATATTATTAGACAATTAGATTTATTTATTATTATTTAAATATTATTAATTAATTAAAATATTTTTTCAAGTTAATTTAAATATTGTATTTATTTTATCTAAAAATGCATAATGAAAAAAGATTTTTAAATAAAAAACCTTGATAACAATTATTATATATTTTCTTTATATTAATAATATAAATAATAAAACAAAAAACATTTAATTTGGAACCATAGCATTATTACTACCATAATTTTCCATTTCATTAGCTCTTAAATTTTGATTAGACCTATCATTATCATTAATATTACTTCTATCATTATTATTATTATTTCTAGCATTTTGTTCCATAACTGCATTTTGATTTATTTTCCACATTAAACCATCTCCATCAGGTCTTCCAGCTTCACAAAAAATAGGAATAAACCAATAAAATTTATTAAATCCAAATACTTGAACCCAATTTTCATAATAATTTAACCTAAATTTAATTGTATCATTTTGATTATCCTTATCTAAATTTTCAATAGTTGTTGAATTATTTAAAACTAATTGAATATGAAATTTAAAAAAAAAAGTAATAACAATAGTAAAAATAACCACAAATAAAAAAGATGAAAAAACAATAAAAGCATGAAATTTATGAGTATAAGTAAATTTATTATAATAAATATCAGTTCCAGTTAAATAAACATAATAAACAGAAGTAAAATCAACATAATATAATAAAATACTTAAATAAAAAAGTAATTGCATAAAAAATTTTCTATTATAAAATCCAATACAATTATCAACCCAAGGACAATGATGATCCATATTTAAAATACAAACATTACAAATTGAACAATGATGTGATCTTTCAGGTTTAAAAGCATTACAAATTAAACAATATCTTTTTCTTTTATAATCATCGTCCCCTATATAAAAACCCCAATATAATGGAATTTCTCCTGGATGAGTATTCATTGTTATAAAATATGCCCAAAGCATCATTGCTACTAATAAATTAAATATTAATAAAAATAAATATATTTCATTTGATTTTTGATTGTTTATATTTGGGAGAAGAATATGAAATGTGTATGAATAATATTCTATTATTAATACTATCATTACTATTATTACAAAATATTTCCCATGATATCTTTTCTGCTTTTTTTTTACTTGTTCTTGATTTTGGTTATTTTGATTTATATTATTTATATTTGTGTTTAAGTTGTCTTGGACTTCATCCCCTCCTTCCATATTTTTAAAATTTTAATTTTAATTTAAAAACAAATTAATAATATAATTTCTTTTAAATATTTATATTTATGTATTACATCGATTTAAAAAAAAAATAAAAAATAAAATTAGTTTTTTAATTAAATTAAAAATTATTATAAATTATTAATACAACCAATAAATAACATTAAATTATTTCCATAAATATCTTTAATTCTCTTATCTCTGATCATATAAATAAAACTATGATCAACATTCATTTTTATAATTTCTTCAAAATGAAAAGCAGTGGCTCTTACCATAATAACAGCAGTGACTGCAGCAGCTTCAGTTCCTAATTCATCAACTTTAATATAAGTTTTATGAATAATATCATCAATTTTTAATCTTATATTCTCATTTATTTTACTAAAATCTGCATTATCTGTGAAAGCTTCTTTCATATTCATATATATTAATGAATCTTTTAATGATGTTTCATATTCTAATTCAAATTTTGGTAAATTTAATATTACATTATTTTTCATTTCTAATTTATTTATTAATTTAGTAAAATCTATTTTTTCTTTATTTATATAATCAAATGATGAAGTGTATTTTTCCTTTGAAGGTAATATTATTATCATACTTAAATTATCATCTTCATATGGTAATTCTATCATTTGTATTTTTTCATCTTGATAATACATTATATCATTAAATTGTTTTGACATCATATCAACTTTACTAATTGAATTATTTTCATTATAAAAATCTTGTTTTGAAGTTCCTTTTTTTTCAAAAGGAAATCTCCAATTATATTTAAAATAAACAGCATTTAATAAAATTAATTCAATCCCTTTTATACTATCTATTATTTTCTTTATTTTACCATGTGTTTTTTCTTCACACCATTTATTAACTTGTTCTACACTTTTTAAAATTGAAAAAAATGCTTTATATCTTTTACTCATCAAAGAAAATTGTTGAGAAATTGGAATTTTTGTCATTATTGCATTTGCTATTGATAACTTTTCATTATTATCATATAATTTTATTATTTCTTCATTATTTAAATTAAGGTTTATTTGAATTTTATTATCTAAGTTTTGATTTTGAATTAATGCTTGTAATATTTCTTTTTGAGTATTTTTATTTGCTCCATTTGATACTAAACTTATAATTTGATATATTGATATTGGAGAAATACATATATTTTGTTTTTTGTATTTGTAATTTGAAAATGAAGTTAATTTATTATATGTTAATTGATTTAAATTTTCAAAAATTTTGGCTTGGAAAGTTAAATTATCACAAGAAATAAATGAAATAATATAAATTATAAATAATAAATTCTTCATTTTATTATTATATTATTAATATTTAATTTAAATAATTTATTTTTAAAAATTAAAATTTAAATATTAATCAATTTATGATTATAATTCAATTTTAATACTATTCCAAAATAAATATTAAATTATATGAATATTGTTTTTATTTAAATAAAAATTTGAATTTTTTTCATTATGTTTCAACTTTAAAATTCGTAATTCCTTCTTCAACGGTAACATTTTTTTTAATTTCCTTATTAATTCTAAAAGCTCTTTTAAAAACATTAATTTTATCTTCAGAATAATAAGCATAATCTTCCCAATCAACATCATGAAAATATTTAAAATTATCATTATTAAAAGAGAAGACTTTAACACATTTTCCTTTAGCCAAATAAAATAAATCTCCATTATCATCTACAAAAACATCTAAAATTTTCATATCAATTTCAATAGAATTAATTAATCCTACAATTAATTTTTTTTCAATATCAACAATAAAAATATTCCCTTCTTCTCCACAAGTTAAAACTTGATTATTTCCAATATCAATAACTTTAAATAATTTCATATCACTAATTTCTAAAATAGTTCTTTTTTCATTAGATTTATCAGAGAAATCATAAACAGTTAAATGTGAATCTTCACAAATAACAATATTTCCATTTTTAATTTTACAAATATCTCTCACTGCAAAAGTAGTTTTTATTCCATAATTAGGAACATCAATATTATTATATATCATACCTCTTAATTCATTATATTTAGTAGATAATATTGTCATTTGTGCAGAACCTACTATAATATTATTTCCTCCATCTATACTATATAAACTATATACTGTTCCATAATGTTTTTCTAAAGTATAATGTTTCCTAAAATCTAATAAATTCCATATTATAATTTCATTTGTTCCTGAAGCTAATGAATAATTATTTATTTCACATATTGTATGAACTGGTTTAGGATTATTTAATGTTGTTATTAATGAAAGGGATTTTTCTGATAAATTATTATCTAAACTTAAGGAAAATAATTTTATTGTTTTATCTAAAGATGATGATGCTATAGTTATATTATGTTTACTATCTTTTGATAAACAATATATTTGAATTATTTTAGTTATATGACTTTTATGAACTTTTATTTTGAAAGTATTTAATTTTAATAATTCATAATTATTTATATAATTTGTATTTATTAAAATTATTTCTCCTTTTGAATTCCCTAAAACTACAATATGAGAATTATTATTTGGAATTAAAATTGTTTTGGTTAATTCATTCATAATTGGATTATATATTATATATGATTTTAAAGGAACATAATTGTTTATTTGTAATAAAGATAATTGAGTTAGAAATATTATATTTCTAATTTCTGTTTGACTTTTTCCATATTTTAATTTTAAAAATTCAGCAAATTTTTCTTTATCTTTTTCTTTTTTTTTATTTAATTCTTCGATAGTTGGAATGGTTGGAGCTAAACCTTCTAAAATTTGTTGTCTTTTTTGGAGATCATTTTCTTGTGTATTTTTATATAATCCCATATATTCATTTATAATTTTTTCATTGTCAGAATCAATTTTACAAACTGATACCTTTGAAAGATTTTTGTAATAATCAATAACTCCTTTTACAATTTGTATAGTTTTTATTGTTATATTATTGATATCACTTAATTTTTTATTTCCTTTTGATAAAAGAAGAACTCTTCTATAATCTATAAATGAAAATATATCTCTTAAGATTGATTTATTTATTTTTGTAAACATTTGCAAAAATAATTAATTTCGAATATAAAAATTATTTTGTTATCTTTATTTTTTTTATTCATAAATTTGGAAAATTGAATTAAAGTAAATATATATCTTTTTTTATTATTTAATTATTTATAAATCTATCATTCTATTTTTCAATTCTTTATAATATAAATAACCATTTAATAATCATTCTTTAATTATTTGTAAAACTTCTTCTATTTATAAATTTTCATCAAATCTTTTTAAAAAAAATAAAATTTGTTAACAGAAATATGATTTTAATTTATTAAGAATTTTAATCTTACTCAATTTTTGAATCACTTAATATGTTATTAAAAATATTATCAAAATTGATTTTACATTAATATGTTCTTTTTTATTAATAAATCTTAAACAAAAAAATTTTAAAGTTTTCAACAATTATTTTAATACTAAAATATCAATTAAATTATCTTAATCTTTATCAGAATTATTCAATATTATTTTAATATTAAATTACTGAAAAAAAATTAAAAATAAATAATTTGAAAATTATATAAAATATTATTTATTTAGAAAAAAGTTTTTTATTCTTTTGAAAGTATTTTTATGTGTGATTCATGTAAATTATTTGAAGGATAAATAATTCCTTTAAAATAATCTGAATAATTTAATCTATCTGTTGAATATTTATTTATTGATTTATTATATTCTCTCTTTTTTGTATATATTATATTCACTGGAGAATATTTATATTTTGCATATTTTTCATACATTAATTTGATAGCATTTGATTCTAATTCTTCATATTTAGGAATAATTTTTTTTCCTGTTTTTGGATTATAACTCATTAAACTTTTATCTATATTTAAAGGCATAGATAAATTTATATCCTTTAGATTATTTGGAAGTGATTTATTTATTTCTTTCATGTTTTTTTTTATTTTTTCTTTTGTTGAAACTTTAAAATAATTATCATCATAATTTTCTTTATTTTGAATTTTATTAACATTATATATTGAAGCACCTTCAAATACATTTGTATTTAAAAAATGTATTTTAGAATTTTTAATTTCTTTATTTGTATTTTCTGGAAATTTGAATATATTTGAGAAAGATTTATTATCATATGATAATAATCCTCTTATTTCTTCAAAAGTATTTTGATTTGATTTATGTTTTTCAAATTCTGAATAATCAATTATATTTTTTTTACTTTCTGTTGAATTGTTGTTTTCTTTATCTTTTCTTAAAGATGAAATTTTTGAATTAGGTATTTTTTTATAACTTGAATTTGAATTTTTTAATTCATTTATTTTTTTATTTTTATTTTTAGGAGTTTTACCAATATCTTTAAAAAATTGGATATCAACATTATTTGGGTCTTTAATAATTGAATTTTTATGTGCCTCACTGAAAAAATCATATTCTTCTTTATTATTTAAGTTATTTTTAGGATTATTTATTTTCATATGTTTATCAAGATAATTATTTAATTCTTTCAGATTCACTTTTTTTTCTTCTTTTTTTTCAATTTTATAAAAATTCTTATATGAATTATTTTTTTTCTTTAAATTTAATGATTTATTTTCTTTAATATTTTTATCAATTCCAAACAATATATCTTGATAATTTGATTTTTTATTTTCTTTTTCTCTTTCTATTGTATTTTGAAATTCTTCTTTTCTAAAAGTTATATATTTTCCTTCTTTATTATTTCCATAATCTAATAAATCAATTTGCTCTTTTTTTTCGCCATTGTTGTCATTAAATAATTTATCTTTTGAAACAATTGGACTAAGTTCATTATTATTAAATAAATGATTATTATGATTAAAATCCTTTGAAAGATCTTTTTCTTCTTTTTTAACATTTTGATTTTTATCTTCTGAAGTTTTATTTTTTTGAATATTTATATTAATATTAGAAAACAAATTTTTGTCTTTTATAATATTATTATAGTCAATATTGTTTTCTAAAGAATTTATTCCTTTTTCATCTTTATTTAAATAATCATCATTATTAACATATATATTTTTACTATTTTTTAATTTATTAATTTCAATTTTATCACAATTTGATATTTGAATGTTTACTTTTTCAACAACATGAGAAATTGAATTTATATCTTTTAAAATATTTTTTTTATCTAATTTTTCCTCTCTATTTGTATCAATTGATGTTGGTATATTTTCATCTTTTTCAATTAAAATATTTAATTTACAAGGTTCTTCAATAATCAAATTATCTTTCTTATCTTTTGGTTTTAAATTTATTGAAAAATTATTCTTTGATAATGAATTATTATTTTCAGTTTTTTTATTTCCTATAATTTCTAATTTAGTTATTTGAAAATCTTCTTTTAATTTCTCATTATTTAATTTATTTTTTTGATTTGAATTAATTTCTTTATTAGTTCCTATAAAATCAATTTGAATTTCATTAAAAGAAATTTTATTTTTTGAATCATCAAATTTACGATTTATACTCTTTTCATTCATTTTTTCCTTATTATTATCATTTAAACTGAAGTTATTATTTATATTATTAATTTCTTCTTTTTTTACGTTTTCAAAATTATTAATACTTGGTTTAATACTTAAATGACAATTATTTACAATTTTAGAAACTTTATTCCAATCTTCAGCAGGAGTTTCAACAATAATTTCATTATATTTAAAATAAAGAATATTTTCATTAATTTCTTTTCCTTTAATATTAATACTTTTATTTTTTTCACTTATAATATTATTATTATTATTAAAGTTCTCAGACTTATTTGAATAATTATCATCATATTCAACAGAAGCTAAATTTAATTGATTTCTATTATATTGATAAATTATTTTCTTAGCATTTTTCAAATCAATTGGTCTTTTAGAATATTTTTGAATAATTTTCTCAGATTCACTTCTTTCCATTGAAAAAAATAAATTTAAAAAACAATTTAAAAAAAAACAAAAATAAAAATAAATAAAAACACCAAATAAAATAAAAAAAAATATATAAAAAAGTCCAGAAAAAAAAATATAAAAATGTCAACAGAAGCAAAACAAGGGTATTTTTCATATGAGCAATATAAATCAGTAAACAAAGTAAATAAATGTTCTTACATAAATGACAATTTAAAAAACGTAATATTTTACTTATGTGCTTGTAACACTGAATTTTCTCCAATTTGTAAAGCATGTGCATTAGAATGTCACAGAAAGCATTTAGGAAAAGTAAGAATTGTAGGTAATTACACTTGTATATGTGGAAAGCAAAATCATTTAGTGAAAAAATTACAAAAAAAAAAAAGAGGTAATGTTTGTTTCTTTGCTAAATTATTTGAAATAACTCCAAATAGAGGATTTTATAAAAATCCTATTAATAACAAACAATATTGTTCTGTTTGTCATGATTCAGAAAGTTGTTTAGATAGAATTGGGAAAAAAAAAAGTGATAATAATTCTGAAAATGAATCTGAAGAATCTTCAGAAGAACTTTCTGAAGATAATAATAATAATATTAACAATGAACATGAAAGTGATAATGTTAATCTTGTTCATTCTAGAAATCAAACTGGAAGTAGTGAAATTGATTCTAATACTATAGAAATTATTAAAAGTCAAAATGAAGGTTCTAATGAATTTAGTGTTGAAAGTAGTAATAATGAAATTAATAGAAGAAGCATTAAAAAAATAATTGAAGATATTAGAAAAAAATTAATTTATGTTCCTGATTCTAATAATATGATATGTATGTGTAGAAATAGAAATCATAATTTAAACGCTATTTCTCTTCATTCAGATTTAACTTCTCATAAAAATTTAAATATTTATATGAGAAGTTTTAATGTTAATATTTTATTTAAAATTCAAAGTTCTAAACAAACTTATATGGAAGGAATTGTTAAATTAATTGAATCTTTTAATAATAATCCTACTTCAATTCAAAATTTTGAAATATTTGTTGAATATACTAATAATTCTATTTTTAAAACTCTTAGTTATTTTAATAAAAGATGGAAAAATAAATATGTTTATATTAATCCCTTTTTAGATAATTTTACTTTTGAACAGTTAATTAATTTTCTAAAAATTCATAAAGATACTCAATTTCAAAATCCAATTTCTACTAATTTATTTTTTACAGGAAAATTTTTCTTTGCTGAATTGTTATTTAGTTATTTTATTAAAAGTCATATTGTTAGACATAATCATTTATTAAATATGAAAACAATATTAAATTTAGATATTACTCATAGAATGTTATTAGTTAGAAATGCTAAAACTTATTTTAAATATAATTTAGATAAAGAAAGAGCAAATCAAAAGGATAATACTGAATTTATAAATGTAGAATATATAGATATTCTTTCTAAAGAATTTTTAAATATTTTAAGAGAATTTACCCAAAGAGCAAATAACTTTGAATCACAAGATTTTAAAGCTCCTTTAAAAAGTATAACATATATTTTTAAATATTTGATAAAATATAATTTAATTGATTTTAAATTAATAGATGAGTATTTTGATCTTATTTTAGATTGTTTATATTCTTTTATTAAAACTGAAAAAGATAATAATTTAACTGAAGGATATGAAAGTATTGCTTTATATTTAATTAAATCAATTATTTATTGTATTGTTTATAGAAATGATCAAATTATTATAGATAAATATGTTTATGATAAGAAAAATTCAGATGATTTTTTCTTTAAAATCAATGATACAAATTTAAGATTAATTAAAGTATTTTTTGTTATTTTCCCTTATTTTAATAAAAAATTAGAGTATAAAAAATGGATAACATTTGATTTTTGTGTAAGGAAATTAATAGAATTTGGCTTATTTGAAAAAGATTCTTATTCTCAATCATTAAAATTAACAAAATATATAGGAATAGATTTTTTAAAAAAATATAAATCTTTTAAAATTAATCCAGAATTATATATTCTTGAAGAAGAAAAAAAAAGCATTTATTTCCAAAATTTATATAATACAATTGCTAATTTTACAAAAAAAATAGGAAATGAAAATAGATTGTATTTTAATTTTGAAATACCATTTAGATTATATAATAAAAGAATAAATTATTTGTTTCAAGATTTTAGACAATCAGTCAATGAAATAAAACAAATAATAAGAGCTGATTTAGAAAGCAAAAATAATATAATTGATGATATAAATAATTCTCTAAATATTAGTTATAGAACTCTAGATTCAAATAAAGATAAAGCAGATAAAACATTTATTAATATTTTCAAAAAGATAATTTTATTAACTGACTTAATGGAAAATTTAGAAGAATTTATATATATTTGTTCAAAAGGAATAGAATATAGAGAAACAGAATTTGATTTAGAATCAGAAATAATAGATATTGATATGGTTCCAAATTATTTATTAAAATTATTTACTGAAATAATAGAAGATGGAGATCCACGTTTAATATTAATTATAACTAATATAAAACCAGAAATTTTTGTTCCTGCTTTAATTAGAAAAGAACATGAATTAAATGAAAATGAAAGACCTGATATGTTGAAGAAGGATAAATTAATTAAATTTTTAGAAAAACTTCTTGAAACAAGTAAAAAATTAAAAGTACATATTGATATTTTTCCTTTTTATTTAGGTTGTATAAGAGAATTAATCTTTCTAAAAGGTTTAGATAAATCTTGTTTTTATTTAACTCATATTTTAAATTTAATTGCAAAAGTTATGAAAAAAGCTTTTGAAAATGATTCAAAAATAATTTCTATTATTGCTTTAGTAAATGATCTTTTTAAAAAGATAAAAGGTGATCAAAAAAATTTCAAAAATATAAATAATTTCTTTAAGGATAATGTTCAAAATATTGATTTAGAAAATTTTTATCAAAAATATTTTTATTTTATGAGTGAATTATTATTAAATGATATACAAGTTTTAGATGTTTTAACTCATGAATTAGTTTCAATTGAACAAGTTGAAGATTTTATTATGAATATTTTAAATAATGAAGATAGACATGAACATAAAAGCTTAAATTACTTAATTATGCGTTATTACTTTTTAAAAAAATTATCATTTAACATTTCACAAAATGAAAGTGATGATATAATGGCAAATTTATTTAATAGAAATTTTAATCCAAATTATGATATTTCAATATTAAAATTAACTGCAAAAAATACAATAAAAGGCGAAGAATTTCAAAATGATTTAGAAAAAAAATATACAGAAATTTGTAATGTTTTAACAATATTAAAATCAATATTATTAAATTATTATAATCCAAATAAAGAAGAAATAGAAATGGGAAGTGAAGAAGATATACATAATAAAGAATTCTTTGATAATATTTTAGTAGATTCTTTAAGAAAAATCCTCCATATATTATTATTATATGATAAAATTGAACAAGATTTAAATGTATTATTATTTAATGATTGTATACAAATATTAAATATAAAAAGAAATATATTTGAAGAAGAAAATGAAAAATTAGTAAATTCAAATATAGCTTCAAGTAAAACTTCTTCTAATCCTTCAAATTCAACAAATCAAGTAGTTCATACTTCTATGATGTATCAAGATCCCAATGGTAATACAAAAGTAAAACTATCTTATTTATTTATAAAATTTAATGAACTTTTCCCCTTTCATAAAAGTCAAGATTCTTTAAATGATGATGATGAAGAAGAAGAAGAAATAAATGAATATTTAGATTATTATGAATCTGAAAAAGAAAATATTAAAAATGATAATTTAACTTTTATTGAAGGTTTTAAAATTTTACAAAGGGAAACTGGACAAGATTATAGAAAATGTTTTGTTAATTATTTAATTCATAAAAATTTTGATCCTTTAAATGAAAATTATATTTTACCTACTTTTATTCAAACTATTAATAAAGATCTTGTTACTCTTGATGATAATTATAAACAAAAAATTCAAAATAATTATATAACTGATGTTTATTTACCTGATAAAATTGATGATTTTGATGTTTCAAATAATTATCATAATCCTAATTTTGAAAATGCTTATTCAATTTTAATTCTTAATAAAATGTTAGAAAAAGATTCTTCTAACTTTCAAAGAGTTTTTGAAAGTGTTTTTCTTAATGAAGAAGGAGAAGAATATAAAACAATATTTTTAAGTTATATTATTAAAAAACTAATTTTCACTTGTGTAATGCTTCAATGTGAAAAATATTATAATATGAAAGATATAACTAATAGTCCAATATATTTAACTGGAATTTTTTCTATTAATTTCATTCAAAATTTATGTGAAGGACATAATCAAAACAGTCAAAATTATTTTTATAATTCAAATTTCGTTAATAAAAGAAAGAAAGGAGATATTTTGAAAAAAAAGAAAATAGATAATAAAAACAATTCAAAACATTATGATTATTTATTAGTATATTATTCAACTCAAAGTGATAGGAAATCCATAGGAGATTTTAAAAGAAGAAAAGAACAAAAAATGAATGATATACAATCAGATTCTTCATTTTTTAATTTTTTATTTTTTATGCTAAGAATAATAATGAATACAGTTTATCCTTTAAGTGGACATTCAAAAATATTATTAAGAAATATTTCATTAACAAATACAAATGGTTTAGATGAATTATATACTGCAATAACAGAATTAATAATTGAAATGTTACAAGGATGTGCAAAAGTAAATTATAAATATTTATATGAAATTACTTCAGATGAAGTTTTTACTATTCTTACTGATTTAATTAATAATGGTGAAAATTATAATCCAAATCCAAAAATGAGACAGTATTATCAACCTATGATTAATTTATATGAAGTTAGTCAATTAATTTTTAAAGGAGCTTCTTCTTTAAAAATTGTTTTTAAAGATCCTAGTAAATTTAAATATAAAGTTCCTAATGATATTACATTTGATAATAAAAATGAAATGCTTAGATTTACTGAAATTTGCTTATCTTTTAAAAACAATCAATTTAAATTATTAAATAATATTGTTTCTCAAGGTTTCTTATTAGAAAGTCAACAAAAGTTAATTTCTATGATATATAATTATAATAATTTAACTACTGTAATAACAGATTTATTAGTTGGAATTTATAATAAAAGGATAAATAATTTGAATTGTGAATGTAAAGAAATAAATTTAACTCCAGAGAAAAAAAAAGAATTAACTGAAATGTTTAAATATGGAAATTTATCAGAAGATGAATATTTTAATTTAGCAAGTGAAATGTTTTTATTTATGACAATTATGGCAGAAATGTATCATATGAAAGATGCAAGAGAATGTATTGATAAAAGAAATTTAGAATATGATGAATCAAATGAAAGAGAAGAAAATAATAAAATTATTACTTGTCAATTCTTTAGTGAAATTATTAAAAGTGTTGAATTTAAATTACCTACTATTGATTCTCTTTCTTTAAAAACAATATATTTTATTGTTAATCCTAAATTTTATAATATTTCAAAATCAACTATACAAAAATTCTTAGATAATGTTGATAGAACTAATTCTTCAACAAAATTAGGAGAATTAATTAGAATTTTAGATTTTTTAATGAATGAAGCTTCTCTGATTAAAAATCCTAATGAATTAATTGATTTTGGAATTGTTATTTATTATAATTTTATTGCTTCATTTTTTATTAATACTATATTACTTTTATATCACAATGAATTACCTACTAATCAATTTTTACATTCATTTATTGAAATTTTTTCAATTAGTCAATTATTAATTAATATATTATTATTATATAGATTTTTCCAAACTAAATATTTATTTTATGTAGAAATTACTAGGAATAAATATGATAAAATTATTACATCATCACCATATGAAAAAATAATAAACTTTATTCATATATATATTCTAAATTCATTTTTATTTAATGAAGAAATATTACTTTTAAACTTCATAATATTAATGGGAATATTTGGAATAATATCAAAATATTATTTATTCTTCTATGTTCTTCAATTATTAACAGTAATCAATTTCACAGATACAATATTTGAAATAGTCCAAGCATTTTATATTCGTTTTACTCAATTAATATGTATGATTGGTTTCCTTGGTATTTTAATATTCTTTTTTTCGAATATGGGTTTCTTTTATTATATAGATGAATTTAATGCAACAATAAATAATGAAAATACAAATTATTGTAATTCACTTCTTGATTGTTATATATTATATTTTAATCATGGAGTAAGAGCTGGAGGAGGAATAGGAGATGTTTTACCAGAAAAAAGTTTTTCTAATTTATATAGTTATTTTATAAGATGGCTTACTGATTTAATTTTTTATATTGCTGTTATTTTACTTTTATTAAATATGATTAATGGTGTTATTGTTTCTACTTTTTCTCAAATCAGAGAATTAAGTCAAATTAAAGAAGAAGATATTAATGGTAAATGCTTTATTTGTGGTCAATCACAGGAAGATTTTGAAAAAAGAAGAATTGATTTTAATAAACATGTTACTAATGAACATAATATTTTAAATTATATTATGTTTTTTGTAAAATTAAAATCTATCAAAGAAAAAGATTTAGATTCTGATCAATCTTATATTGCTCAAAAATTAGAAGATTTAGATATTGCATTTTTCCCTGTTGGTGAAACTCATGCTGAAGATGATTTTTAAATATATTTAATGGTTATTTTATCTATTTTTTTTAAAATTAAAAAATAAAAATATTTTTATTTCATATTTTCAAATAATTAATATTCAATTTGAAAATGATTAATACAAAAGAATATAATGATATTTTGGAAATTTTTAAAGAACTAATTTCAAATAATGAAATAACAATAACTGAAGAATCATTTTCAATTTCTTATATTAAATCTTTATTAATATCAAATCCTAAATTTCAAAATGCAATTATTTCTCTTCAAGAAAAAACAAACAATCAAAGCGATAGGAATAAAAATATTTTTTCTTTAATTAAAATGTTAAATAAAAAAAAAGGAAAAGAAGCAAGAATTCTTTTAAATAATTTAAGTACAAATTTTTCAATTTTTTATAATGAACCTAATTACATTATTGATTTAAATAAAAGAATATATGATTCAATTTTAGAAGATATTAAATCAAAGAAAACAAATTATAAAATGATATCAATAATAAATGGAAATTTTTCAGAAGATTTATTTAATATGAAAAGTGAATTTTACAATAACACTAATTTTTCTCATTTAAATTACGAAACGATTTTAGAAAAAATATATTCAACAAAAAACGATAATATATTATTTGAATTAAATCCATCTCAATTTAGATTTAAATTAAATTCATATACAATGAGTTCATTAAGAGAATTATATAGTTCAATGATTCATTCTTGGAATGAAATATCAGAAGAACAAATAAATACAAAAAAAAGAAAAGATCAAATAACAAAATTAATTCAAGAAAATAAAAGAATTCAATTAATAGAATTATGCAAAGGAGGAATACCAAATAGTTTACGTAAAAATATATATTCAATATTATTAAATATAGAAAATGAAAATAAAATATCAATAAATCAAAATGATAATATATTAATATTTGATTATTATCTTTTAAGAGATGTTCATAGAATAACATCAAGTGAGAATTATTTTTTATTTGAAGAAAATTTAATAAGATTATTATGTTTATTAATAAGAGATACAGAATTATTAACTCAAATACAAGAATCAAGACCAATATTAACTTTAAAAATAAAAGAAGATTCAAATGAATTAAATTCAACATATATTCCTTTTCCTCCAAGTGGAATGTTTCCTTTTCAAGGTTTAGCTTTTCAATTAGCAACTTTTACATATATGTCAAATATCATGGAAGATTATTATCCTATTGCTAAATTTTTTTACGCTAAATATTTATCTTATACTACTTCATTTACTACTAATAAAAAAAGTATTTTATCACTTCTTTCTAGTTTTAATAATATTTTTAATAAAATTGAAATTTTTTCTTTTTTAAAAAAACATTTTAATGATTGTAGATTTGATATTAATTCCCAAGTTTTATATTGGTTTTTAACTGCTTTTGCAACTGTTCTTGGACCACAAAGTGTTTTTTGGTTATTTGATTTAATAATTCTTAGTGATAATATGGGAATTTTTATACTCTTTGCTTTAGCTCTTATTAATTATAGAAAATCACAATTATTAACTTTAAATTCTAAAGATGAAATTGAAAGTTGTTTTGAAAATATTATGTATGATCAAATTAATTGCTTGAAAATTTTAAATGATTTTTTAAATGATATTAATTAAAAATTTTTACTTTTTTTTTTCAATTTTTTAATATAAATTTACTAATTTATATTGATTGTTCTTTTTAAAATAAAAAAATATATTTGAATAGTCAATATTTTATTTAAATAAAATGAAAAAAGGACATGGTCATCATAGTTCAACTAAATTATCAACAATTACTGATGAATTATTAGAGAAATTAAATAAAAAATTAAAATTTGTAATTGGTTCAAGTAGATATTTAACTCAAGATCCTGATATTAACGATTATTATCTTTTATCAAATTTAGAAGAATTAAATTTAAATAAAGAATTATTATTAGAAAAAGTATTATATTGTTTAACAAAACCTCAAAAAATTGCTATTGATTATGAAATAATATATGATTATTTATTTTTTATGAAAGAATTTTCAAATTTATTAAAAAAACAAGCAAAAACAAATCCAAAAGAATTACTTGAAACAGTAGCTTTTTATTTAGAATATAATAAATATCCTCAAAATACAATAATTTGTAGATTTGGAGATAAAGGTGATAAAGCTTTTATTGTTTTAAAGGGAGATGTAGATATATTAATTAAACAAAAAAAGGTTGTTAGATTAGAAGAGGAAAATTTCCATTTATATTTAGCTACATTAATTAAATATAAAGAGTTTTCTATTTTATTAAATGTTATTAAAGATAATTTTGAAACTTATCCTTTTGAAATTATTATTGATGAAACTGATAATGAAGATTATAAATCAGAACGTAAATCTCCAATAAAATCTCCATTTAGATCTCCCAAAAAATATCATCCAAATATGAGAAATAAATTAATTAATTTAGAAAAATCATCTCCTATCAAAAATAAATTGACAACTAAAAATTATTTATCATATTATTTAAATCAATTAGAACCTAAATATAAAGATTTAACAGATAAACCAAAAATTAAATTATCATATTTAAATAAATTATTTTATAAAAGAAATAAAGATTTTAATGAAATGACAGTAGATAATGTATCATCAGAAAAATATATAGAAAGATTAAAAGTATATAAAAATTTAGAAGAAAATATTCAAATACCAAATAGACGTATTTCTCAATTTATAATATATGATTATTTAAAAATAATAACTAAAAGTACAGGAAGTTTAATTGGAGAAATGGCTTTAAATGATGCTTCAAGTCAGAGAAATGCAACAATGATTGCAAATACTAATTGTGATTTTGGTGTTTTAAAAAAAAAAGGTTATGAAATTTCTATTAAGATATATACTGAAAAGCAAAGAAGACAAAATATAAATTTTTTATTAGGATTTCCAGTTTTTAAAAGTATTACTTATTATGCTTTTAACAAAAGATATTATAATAATTTTATTTCTATTTCTCTTAATAAAGGGAATAAAATTTTTTCTACAAATGATTATATAGAAAAACTTGTTTTTATTAAAGAAGGAAATTTTGATATTTCTATTAGATTATCATTTAATGAATTAATTGAATTTATAAAATATTATTTACATAAAATAGATGATTATACAAAAACAACACAAATTAAGGAGTTTTTAAATTTTGAACATTTACAAGTTTTAGCTGGATTAAGAGCTTTTTTTGGTCCTGAAAAAAATAGAAAATTTTTAGAAGAGAAAAGAACTATTAAATTATTTTCTGTTACAAATCATGAAATTATTGGTGGTGAATATTTTATTAATTGTAAAACAAAAAAATGCTTTTTTGAAGTTGAATGTTCTTCTATTAAAGGAGAAATATTTACTTTACCTTATGATTTCTTTGATTCTATAAAAAATACTTTTAAAATTGTTAAAGAAAATGAATATCATTTAAATCAAGAAAAATATTATAAATATGTTCAAAGATTGTTAATTATTAGACAAAGTTTAATTAATACTTTTTATGCTCATGAATCTAAAGAAAATGGTTCTACAATTGAAGATGAAATTTCTATGGAAATTGAAAGGGAAAAACATTTTAAAAATTTATTTTTTGGTAAAAGGAATTTAATGTTTAATAAAACCAATTATAATTTTAATCAAACATTACCAATTAAAATTTATACTAGAAAAGATATAAATAAAAAGAAACTTCTTTTTGGAAATTCTTTTGAAAGTAAAAAAATTAATTTAAATAAAAATTATATTAAAGATAAATTAGAAAGAACTAGAAATCAAAAAAGTAAATTGAATTTGAATTATGTAAATAGTTATAGTTATAGAAATAAAAGTACTAATGAAAGGTTAAAAAATGAAATATCAAAAGTTCAACATAGTTTATATGAAACTTATAGTAATAGTTTAAAATATTTTGAAGAGAACAAAAAAAATTCTGATTCAGGTTATTTTGTTTTAAACGATATGATAATGGAAAAATTAGATAAAAATAAAAGTTTAAATAAAACTAGATCAAGAAATTATAATAATACAAGTTTTAAAACAAAAATATATCTTAATACAACAGACTCAAATAATACTAATAATAATAATACTATAAGTTCAAATGGAGATTATTATCATAAAATTAATAAAAAATATAAACCTATTATAACAAGAAATGCAAAATCAAGTTCAAAAATAAGAAATAGTAAAGAACATAAAAATATTAGAGGAAGATGTTATTATGATGAATTGAGACAACTTCAAATAAGAATTTTAAAAAAATCTTAATGATATTATTAATATTTATTTATTTATATTAATTGATTTATTTGTAGTAATATAAGATATATTTGAAGTATATTTTTAAATAAAATATTCTAAAATTGTGTATATTAAAATCAAATTTTAAACAAAATAATATTTATAATATTCTAATTTTTAGCTATTTAAAATTAACAAATTAAACTTTAATAAATAATATTTTTAAATTTATCATTTTAATGGAATCTCAAAAAAATTATCTTGGCAATAAAAGACTTTCAAAATATATTTTAAGTTCAGATGATGAGGAAAGTGAAGAAGAAATAAAAATAATTCGTAATAATAATCAAAACAATGAAATAATTAATATGATAGATTCAGATTCTGATTCACAATTAATAAAGAAAAAAAATTTAAATAATAATAATAGTGAATATACTGATAATAATAACGAAAATTCTGATAATGATAATTCATATAAAAATAATGATAATTCTGATAATAGTAATGATAATTATGATAATAATAATATTCCATATTTAAATAAGTTCGAAGAAGATGAAGAGGAATTAAAAAAAAAAAAAATGAGGAAAAAATTAGATTATCTAATTTACTTAATCAAGATATGATAAATATTGATGATACACAAGAACAAAATTCAAAGAATAAATATATAGGAGATAAAAATAATAAAGATAGAAAAGATAATAAAGTAGAATCACTATCTTTTAATCCAGAACAATTTTTTCCTTGGATAAGAAAAAAAAGTTTATCTCAAAAAAATAAAGGAATATTAAGATTACATTATGAAATAATTGAATTTTATAATTTTATAAAACCTACAAAAAAAGAAAATGAACTTTTTAAAAAAACATTTGAAGAAATAAAAAAAATAATAAATAATGTTTGGCCAACTTGGAAATTAGCAATTTATGGTTCATTTGCTACAAATTTAAATTTACCTGATTCTGATATAGATATATTAATTCTTCCTGATATAAATGAAGGAAAAAATTCAGAATTAAAAATATTAAAAAAAATACATGATATATTTATGAAGGAAGATAAATTTTCTTATGTTCAAATTATTAACGCTAGAACTCCTATAATTAAATCAACTTTAAAAGAAACAAATATTAATATTGATATAAGTATTTTTAGAAAAAATGGTTATGCAAGTAATAAAACAGTGAATTCTATTATAAATGAAATTCCTTGGATAAGACCTTTAAATTATTTAATTAAATTTTATCTTAGGCAAAAAGATTTAAATAGTGTTCATCAAGGAGGTGTTAGTTCATTTATAATATTTAATTTATTATATGCTTACATAAGATATTTTTTCAAAAATAATTTATATAAAGAAAGAAATACAAATTTAGGAACTATATTAATTGGTTTTTTTCAATTTTATGGTTTTAATTTTGAATATGATAAAGTTGGGATTAGTAATAGATTTGGAGGATTTTTTTATAAAAGAAATAATAGGAAATCTTTATTAAGTTTAGAAAATTTCCAAGATCCTACTCAAGATATTGGAAGATCATGTTATAAATTTAATAAAGTTATTGAATGTTTTAAAATGGCACGTGATGCTCTTTATTATCCTAGTAAATATGATTCTAAAAGTTTTATTGGTGAATTTATTACTGTTGATGAAAAAATGAAAGAAAGATATAAAAAATATAAAAATGAAAATAATAAATAAAAACTATATTATTTATAAATAAAAAGATTAAAATAAATTAAATTTTAAAACAATTTAATTCGTAAATTAATTTTTTAAATAAATAATAAAAATAAAATGATTTAATAAACTCCAAATCTTTTTTATATTTATGGTTCAATGTCAACTAATAATTTCCCTTCTTGTTCTTCTTTATTATATTTTTCGTAAAATGAATTCATCTTAATATTTAAAAATAAAAGAGTACATAAAATAAAAGATAAACATAAATAGAAAGGAATAATAAGAAGCTTTCCTGAATTTAATAATTCAAAAACTTTACCTCCAATCGAAGGAACTAAACAAGATAATAAAGAAATTACACTAATACAAATCATTAATAATAACATTAAATTTACAGTTCCCCAATCTTGAATATATTTTTTTTCCATTTTATTATTTCCTAAAATTGCTGTAAATAATAATAATCCTATTAATAAATAATTAATTAATTCAACTAATGCAAACAAAACAACTTCATATTTAACTACTTGAATAATTAATCCTACAATAATAAAAACTGGAAAAATAAATAAAAGTTTATATAAATTTTTCCAAGTTTTCTCATAAAAAGCAGGATCTTTTGCAATTGAATCACCATTTTTAATTAAAGAATCAAGAATACTTTCTTTAAAGTTATCTGGAATTGGAATTCTTTTTTTTTCTTTTTTATTATTTGTTTCATTAACATTAAGAGCTTCATTTTCATTTACATTTTTATCCATTAAATATAAACTAAATAAAACTGTTTCTTCTGGAATTACTTTTGACATTTTACATATTGTATATAAAGATTTTGTCCATATTAAAGGAATTTTTACTTTTTGAAGGATTCTTTCAAATTTTATATATATGTTATTTCCTTTTAATAGTAATGCATCATATTTATTTAATTTAGTTTTATCTGCTGTGTGGTTTTCTATTGTTTCTGTATCATTTTTTACTATTACTTCTTGGAATTTTTTCATTTTTTATTGAAGAATATTAATATTATATATAAAATTTTTTTAATTAAGATAATAATTATATTTTAATTTAATTGATGTTTGTTTTTTTTTAATATTTGAAATTTTATAAAATTTTTTTTTTGTGTGTTTTTTTAGTAATTAATTTATGAAAAAAAATGTATTAATAATCCATTGTTTGATACAATTGTTTATATTTATTGGGAGGATAAACGTATAAAAGTGGAGTAGATGTTTTATATTTCTCAAAATTAAAATATGTTAAATTCTGATTTCTAAAATATCTTTGACTTTTTTTAATTTGACTTTGAATTTCATAATGTTTATAAATAGGAAACATTAAAATATTATTATTATAATCATTTATACCTCTTGTAGTATAAGGACCTTTAGCAACATTATCACCATTAATAATATAAGGATTAATATTTTTTTTAATGATTTTAGTTTTATTTCCTTTATTTTTTAATCTTATAAGAATTTTATCATATTCTTTTTCACTTATTTTTAATATTTCTAAAGCATTTCTTTTCCATTTAGGAATGGTTTTTGTTTTTTTCCATTCATTTATTTCATATTTAGTTAAATCTCTATTAAATTTATCAAAATTAATTGTTTGTTCTTTACTATATTTATCATCTATACTAATATTAATTATATCTGATAATCCATTAATACATTTATTTCTTCTTTCTTTCTCTTCTTCTTCTCTTCTTATTCTATCTTTTTCTCTTAAATATTTATCATTACCTTTTAATAATATATTATTTTTCTCATCTTCTGTTAATTGTTCATAACCTTTTACTAATATATTATTTTTCTCTTCTTCACTTAATTGTTCAAAACCTTTTAATAAGATATTTTTTTTCTCTTCTTCGCTTAATTGTTCAAAAACTTTTAATAATATTTTATTTTTTTCTTCTTCTGGTAAATTTTCATAACCTTTTAATAAAATATTATTTTTTTCTTTTTGTGATAAATTATTATTTAGGGAATCAAATAACAATTTTTTCTCTTCTTCAGTTAAAGAGTCTATACCTTCATTTAGTATTTTCATTTTTAATTCTTCAGGTAAATCTTTTAATTTATCTAAAATACTTCTTTTTTCATTTTCTGATAATTGTTCAAAACCATTTAATATAATTTTCTTTTTTTCCTCATCAGATAAAGTTTCAATACCTTTTAAAATAATTTCATTTTTTTCTTCTTTAGGTAAATTATTAATACCTAATAATATAATTTTCTTTTTTTCCTCATCAGACAAAGAATCAATACCTTTTAAAATAATTTCATTTTTTTCTTCTTGAGATAAATTATTAATACCTAATAATATAATTTTCTTTTTTTCATCATCTGATAAATTATTAATAGAATCTAAGGTTTTTTTATCTTCTTGAGTAAAAACGAATTTTTTTTTATTATTATTATCAATATTACTTTTATTGTTATATTTATCATTTAATTTATTATTAATTTCTTTATTATTTTGAATAATATCATCTTTAATACTAACTTCAACTTCACTACTACTACTTTGAATATTTAAATTAGGATTTCTAAAAGATTTAACTTTTGTATTTGAAGAATATTTTTTATTTTTATATAAATTGAAATGACTTTTATTATTTGAATTAGAATTTAAAGAATCATTATTTTTTGATTTTCCTCTGTTTGTTTTAGTTAATGTTCTTAAATAATGTTTTCCATATGCTATTAATGGAGTATTTAAACCTAATTTTAGTCTTTCATTATTAACATAAGAATCTAATTTTCTTATTTTTTTGTAACTTGTTACTGAAGAAGTAGTTGAAATTTGTTCTGTATTATTTAAATTATTTTGATTTTTATTTTTAGTCTCATCCATTTTAATATATAGTAAGTTTTTTAATTATATTTTATGATGTAATTATACATATATTTTTTAATATAAATTAAAAAAAAAAAAATAAAACTCAAATTAAAATAAAAAAAATTAATGAAATAATTAAAAATACTTTATTTCATGAAGATTTAAATACAAAATAAATAAATTTCCATAATAAATTAAAAAGAAAAATAAATTTTAAATTTTAAATTTATATTAGAATGTTAAAAACAAGTCAAGAATATATATATCAACCATTAAGAACAGAATTAAGTAATACATTATCTTCAATAAATAAAAGTGAAAGAATAGATTTAGATGATTTAAACGATGATAATGAAGATGATGATTCAAGAATAATTCTTGATGAAAAAGCCGATATTCATTTACCTAAAGTTTATTTTGACAATAGTAGATATAATTCTTCTAATACTCATGAAAATTATTTACAATTAGAAAATAATAAATTTTTAAAAGATTTTTCAACTCCAAAAAAAAATGGAAAAATTGAATTAATTCCTGATGTTTTCAATTGTTCTCCTTCAGAAAATAAAAATGTTATTGTAAGTGATTTAGATATTAAATTAGTTAGTACTAATAAACAACCAAAAATAAATAATTTTAATTATTTAGAAAAAGAAAATGATTTGAAAAAAGTTTTAGAAAAAAATTTGAAAGATTATTTTGAAAAAAATTTCGAGGGAAATATTAATAATCATTTAATTAAAAATGAAATTATTCAAAATAAAACAAAAATAAAAAAACAAAGACTTATGAATATTAAAGATTCTCTTCTTTTTCATGCTTTAACTTCAGAAGGTTTAAAAAAAAATCAATCTAAGAATATTTATAAAAGCGTACCAAAAAAAGATAAAAAAATAACGTTTTATCATATTTTAGGAAAAACAAAAAATATAAATGAAAAAAAAAATAATAGTTTAAAAAAAGTTTCTTCAAGAAAAAATACAAATGATAAAATAACAAATAGTCATAATTCAACAAATTATTCTTCTTCAGGAAATAATAAAAATTATAATAATAATAATAATAATAATAATTTAATAAATCAAAAAATTTCTGATTTTAAAATATTTGATGCTCTTAAAACATTAAATAAAACAATTCCTAAATCAACTTCAAAACAAGTTACACGTTTATCATTGTATAAAGATCAAAATTTTTTTCAAACTTTTTGTTCAACTGAATCAAATAGTAAATATCCTTTATCAAGAAATAAAAATAATGAATTAAATAATAATATAAATACAAAAGGTAAAATTCATAAAAATATATATGATTTATTTTCGAATAATTCAAAAAATAATTCAATTAGAATTTCAAATAAATATAAGTTATTCACTTTTGATATATTAAATTTACAAAAATCCAAAAGAGAAAATCATAATAATATTAATGTTAATGTTTATAATAATAAAATTAATAAATTAACTCCAATTTCAAAAATAACATTGAATCTCTTTGAAAAAAAAATAGGAAAATATCCTATGAAAAAATTATGTAAACAAGCCTTAACAGAAAATAGTTTATTATTCAAAGGAAACAAAAATTTAAAAACTCAAAAAAAAACAAATCAAAAGAAAGATCGTAATTTGAAACATTTAAAATAATGAAAAGAATTTAGGATATATCTAAATAAAATTAAAAATCAATTGTAAATAAAATTAAAAATTAAGAAATAAAAAAATTAATTAATTCATTCCTTTTAAAAAGTTTATAAAAATTTAAATATTAAATTTTTCAAAAAAAACAATAAATTTTTTTTAAATATATATATTAAAAAATCATTCAGAACAAGAAATGAAATATATCAGAAAGATTAAACCCAAAAATAAAGAAGAAGAAAAAGAATTAGTTTAAAAATAGAATATCATCATTTATGAAATTTAGGGTAAAGAAGTATTAATATTAACTATGGATAATGATAATGCATAATTAACATATGAATCAATAAGATTTTTGTTTATTTTTTCATGAAATTAATAAAATTCATTTAAAATTCTGTTGATAATAAAGAATAAATGGAAAAATATTATCAAATAAAAAATTCAAAGAAATTTATATGATACTATTATTAAAGATGTTCAAGTTCAAATAAATTACAATGAATTTAAAAATAAATAGCATAAGTAAATACCTGAAATTTGAAAAGATATTATTAATCTTTATATTGTTGTATTCAAACTAAATTACAAATTTAAAAAATCAATGAATAAAATAAAGAAGAAGATTAAATTATTGTTTAATTAAATTTTTATTTATTTTAAATTATAAAATTATGTTATTTGTTGGTTTAGAGAAAAAATTAAATAGTTTTTAATATATTTATTTTCATTTTTTAAAGTATATACATACTTTTTTATTATATAATATTAACTCCTTGGATTCCTATAAATTGATCTTTAGTTTCTCTTGGTGTAAAATAATTAAAAACACTTCTTCCAATTAATTGATTTGTTCTTGGAGATTTATCTTTATTTCCTTTTCCTAATTCAGATATAATTTCTTTTGTTAATTGATCTTTTTTACTTATTTTCTTATCATTTTTATTGTGAATACTTCCAAAAACATTAAAATAACTTGATTTATTTCTTTTATAATTATTGTCTTCATCAAAACTATTTGGATTAAATTCGTTTGTAAAGCTTTTTAATTCATTATATTTTTTTTGGAAATATTTATTTATATGATTTTTCCTATTATAATTTAAAGATTCATCATTTTCAAAATCATAAAGATTATTTGATTTTAATAAATCCTTTTTAATACTTTTTATTTTTGAATTTGTACTTGTTGCCCTATAAGAATTATTTTTATTTTGAAATAAAATATTTTCAAAATTTGATATATTAAATGAATTGGGAATATTAAACAAAGTTCTTTTTCTTGATTGATTTACATTCATATTAAAATTATTATCTAATTGAGAATTCAATTTTGCAATTTTTTCTTTCATTGTTAAATAATCCATTTTATTTTCTTTTTTTTAAATTTAAATACATTTTTAAAAACTTAAAAAATAAAAAAAAAAAAATAAATGAAAAACATTAAAAAAACATTTTATTAAACTAAAATAAAAAAATAAATTATTTAAAAAAATGGAAAAATCAAAATCTACAGAGCCAGTATTTGAATGTTCAATATGTTTAGAAACAGCAAAAGAACCAGTAGTAACAAAATGTGGTCATATATATTGCTGGCCATGTTTATATAGTTGGATGGAATCAAAAGGTGAAAATTCAAAATGTCCAAATTGTCAAAATCCAATATCAAAAGAAGATTTAATTCCCTTATATACTAAAGAAGAAAATAGAAAAAATACAAAAAGATTTGAAAATATTCCTAAAAGACCAAAAGCTGAAAGAAATCCTGAAAGAAATGAAAGTAATAATAATGGTTTTGGAAGTAATTTTTCTTTTAATTTTGGTTTTATGCCTTTTATGGGATTTAATATGAATTTTGGGAATGCTAATTTTTTTAGTAATAATTTCTTTAGTGGAAATAATAATAATAATCCTATTAATAATATGATGGAAGGATTACCTGAAAATACGAAAAATGCTGTTCATAGTTTAATGATTCTGTTTTTTATGGTTACGATTTATTTTTGGTTTAATAATTTATTTTATTAATGATTAGTTGTTATAAATTTTAAATTATGTTGTTTTAACAATTTATAAAGTTTATAATTTAATTAAAATTTAATTTATTTATTTTATCAAATTCAAAAGAACTTTCAAATCTCATTTTGATTATATTCTTTTTTTAAACATATAACAATTATTTAAAATATTAAAAAAATTTATTTTTTTTTTCTTTGTTTGATAATATAATTTTCAAAAAAGAAATACTTAATAAATAAGAAATATACAATATATAAAATAATTTAAAATATCAATCAAAATTAATATAAAAACTAATAATAAAAATATAAATAATTAATATATTCTAATGACTTAAATCATTATTAGTAGCTTCATTACATTTTCGGACAAATATTTCTTTAGTAACATCACTTAATTTATCATAAGAAATTTCTTTAATAAATTCTCCAATAACATTCATTTGTGAAATTAAATGATCTTGAGGACCACTTCTTAATTCTTTATTTAAAAACATATTCATAAATTTATAATTAGACGAAAATTTATAAGGTTGAGCTTTAATAACAGCAAATTGAAAAATTGGAAGAGTATCATCAACTCCAACGAAATCATCACCATTATTAAACGCAATAATATTAGATATTTTATTTGCTACTTCTGTTAAACATCTTATTTTTTTTAAAGGAGCTTTTTCTCTATCTATATTTAATATTAATTCTTTTGTTTCTGGTAAAAAATTATCAAAATTATAATTATTATTCTTTATTAAATTTCCTGGTTCAATCCAAGATAAACGAACTGAATTTTGATATATTATTAAATCATCACCATCAGGTTCACTTGGAAATATTTTATCATATAATTTATCCATTATATAACTTGTTATGTTATAATATATATTTTGAAAACCTTTTGGATCATTTTTTAAATGAGAAAATAATTTATTTTTTTTCATTTCTTCTTTAACAAATTTAAAATATATTTCTAATTGCTCTGGTAATTTAAATTCTTCTTCTAATTCAAATAAATCATATCCTTGTTTTTGTTGGAAATAAACTAAAGGAGGAAATTTATTTGTAAATTCAAATATTGTTTTAAATACATTCGGTTTTTTTTTATTTTTAATAGCATTATCTTCAAAAAAAAATTCATTTAATATTTGATTTTCATCATTACCATAATTACATCTTAGAATTTCAAATTTTTTATTTGATAAATTCCATTTTATTTCAACTTCAAGTTTATGATTCTCAGCAAAATTTTTTATTATATTATTTGTTTCTATTTCATTAATAGCAAGTAAATTTAAATTTATATTTTTAAAAGCTCTTTCAGTATATTTTAATCTTTCAAATATTCTACTTAATTCAGCAAAGTCTAAACTTTTAATTGATTTATTTAATTCATCAGTTAAATTTTTATATATTAATTCAAAATCATTTTCTTTATATTCTTCAGGAACACTTTTTAATAATTTTAATAAAGTATGAACATACCAATCTGTTGGTATTGTATTATCTAAAACAAAACTTCCTGTTTTTAAAAACTTTAATATTTCATTTAATATACTTATTGTATTTTCGGTTGTTCCTTCTGAAAAATCAGATTTATTTAAAATCCTATAATTAAATAATAATGTCGATAAACAATTTTGAATTTTTATTAAATTATTTTTCTGAATATCTTCTTCTGAATTTAATTCTTTTAATTCAGGTATATTTATACTAGGAGATGTTTTTTTCTGTTTTATTTTTAATAATTGTGTGAATTTTTCATCATAAGAAGTATCTGATTTTAAAAAAAAATTAATAATTTTTTCTGATTTTTCCTTTTCTAAATGAAGTTTAATTTTTTCCTGATGAATTTTCATAGATAATTTATCAATAGTTAAACCAAATAATCTTCTTTCATTTTTTCTTTTTTTTGCTATTTCTTCACTTAATCCA
>JAEEGI010004136.1_pt1 | contig 34190 bp, 30 predicted proteins | sample 8958751 | NCBI WGS metagenome assembly JAEEGI01 (sample SAMN16246545, study PRJNA631951) | gut metagenome | biome: gut microbiome; feature: rumen; material: KS-attached | host: Bos | place: Iran: Karaj | collected 2018-10
CCTCCCGTAGGAGTCTGGGCCGTATCTCAGTCCCAATGTGGCCGATCACCCTCTCAGGCCGGCTACCGATCGTCGCCTTGGTGGGCCGTTGCCCCGCCAACTAGCTAATCGGACGCAAGCTCATCCCCTGCCGATAAATCTTTTGTCAACCTCCCATGCGGGAGGCCACGATATTCGGTATTATCCGCGCGTTGGCACGGCTATTCCCAAGCAGGGGGCAGATTGCTTACGTGTTACTCACCCGTTCGCCGCTATGCATTGCTGCACCGCTCGACTTGCATGTATAAGACACGCCACCAGCGTTCGTTCTGAGCCAGGATCAAACTCTTCATTGTATTTTTTATAGTCTTGTCCTGTATTCTGTTCGTATTGACTTCCAAGAAACTTTCTTGGGCCGTCACTAAGCACATCTCCGATTCCTTCAATCTGCCCGGCGGCCTCTCGGGGCCTCCGTCCCAGTCCCGTTCGGCCGTTCAGGCGTCTCGTTCGTGGGTGAGGCCAATTATAGAATTTTCAGGGAGAATGTCAAGGGGTTTTTTGAAAAAAAATGAAATTTTTTAATTTTTTTTGAATTGACCGGAAATAATCCACGTTATATCCAGCTTATCAACATATTGTCAACGTTTATCGTTTTTATTCGCATTTTCGCATTATTTGGAAACACGCCCAAACGCCAATATAATGGCATTCACAGCGAACGCAGCGACCATAAGTATATCTCCCGTGTGCGCACCAAGCGTTCCAGGCAGCGCAGGGCACAGTTTTCCGGCCAAAGCAAGCGCGCCACCAGCGACAATAGCCGCCGCAACGAACCTCGGCTTGGCTCTAAGCCCGAGAAGCCCCCATAATATAGGGACAGTGAACGCGCCCGCATATACAGCAAGCGCAAGCAGCAGCGTGCCGATGATGTCGGTAAATACAAGCGCGAGCAACAGCGCCACGATACCGTTCAAAAGGATCACGACGCGCGCACGCGCAACGCCCGCCGAGCGCTTCTCTACACCGAACAGCCCGCAAATGATCACAGAACTGCTGAGAAGCGTCGTGTCGGCACTGCTCAAGACAACGCTGAGCAAGGCAAGCGCAAACAACGGAATGAGAAACGGCGGCAATACTTTGTCTGCAATAGCAGTGATTCGCGCGCCAGACACATCGCCAAGCCCAGCACCATACACAGCCAAGAAGCCAATGACAAACGCAACCGGGATAAGCGTGCAAGCCGCAAACGCAATGCCCTTCTTCGCCGTGGCCACATCCTTCGCGCAGAACATGCGGCTGAAAATATCAGGCCCCGCCGTGTACGTAGTGCCGTATGTGAGCACCAGCAAGAACAAGTCGAGCGGAGAGAAGTTTGTACTAAACGGGAATGCCGGAGCAGAAGAACCACTCAAAAGACAATCCGCAAAACCCACCGATGGCCCACCCGCGCCAAACAGCGCAAACCCCGCCACAAGCAACAACCCGGCAATAATCAGGCAAGCCTGGAAAAAGTCCGTACGCAAAATCGAAAGCTGCCCACCCGCAAGCGTATAACCCGTAAAGACAGCCGCCGCCACAATCGCCGCCGTGGTGTAGCCCATAGGAGTAAAAGTCATCAGGAGTTTTGCCGCCGCAATGATCTGCGCCGCGACAATGCCCGTCCACGCAACAGGAATCACGACGGAGGCCACCAAACGCGGACCCTTACCGTAGAGATTCTCCACCAAATCCGGAAGCGCGTACTTCCCGTGACTATACGCCCGACCCGCGAAAGGAATCAACGCCAAGAGCCCGAGCGCCCCCACAAGCATAAACCAGCTGGCAGCCCCGCCGAGCCTTGCGCCGGAATCCACCGCACCGATCACCGCCGACCCGCCGAGAATCGTCGCGACGAGACTCCCCGCCACCGCCTTAGCCGACGCGCCCTTGCGCGCCACAAAGAAATCAGGAACATCCTTGACACGCCGCGCACTGCGAACCGCAATCAATAAAAGGAACACGAGATAGACAATCAAGGCAATAGTCATAAGAATCTCCCTTTTGCAAGAAATATGCAAAAATTCCAGCGCTCCCCGCAAAAAAAGCTATAGATTAATACATAGAAACAATATGAAACGATATATATGCACCACCCTGTTTGCCGCTGCGGCCACCTTCGCACAATCCGCGCAAGGGGCCAGCGACACCGTCTCGTTCGTCGATTTCGAGAACCGCGAAGTCGGCGTGTATGGCAATGCTGAGGCCAAAGAAGACTTCAAGCGCAACGACTACGACAAAAGTTGGTGGTACGCCATGGACAAGAACAATGGCGAAAATTCCAAAATCGTGTACGACGGCGAAGAACACGGCAACGTACTGCAGCTCAAGTACCCCAAAGGCTGCGTAGGCCCGAGCGGCAACGAAAGCCAGAACGCGCCTGCCTGCGCAGGGCAAATCATCCAGCCGCTCGTGAAAACCGCCGACACAATGTGGAGCGCCTACGACATATTCTTCGAAGACGGATTCGAATTCCAACTGGGCGGCAAACTCCCCGGCCTATGCGGCGGCAAGTGCTACACCGGCAACGCCCTGCCCGAAACCGGCGACGGCTGGAGCGCACGCATCATGTGGCGCAAAGACGGCAACGCCGTGCAGCTCATCTATTTTATGGGGCAAAGCTCCGAATACGGCGACGATTTCAAGTGGGACCTGAACGGCACCATCACGCAAAAGCAGTTCACCACCGGCACCTGGCACCGTATTGTAAACAAAGTAAGTATGAACACCATCGCCTCTCCCGGCAACGGCGACAAGAACGGCCGCGTGCAGGCATGGCTCGACGGCGAACCCGTACTCGACGTGGACACGCTCAGGCTCCGCGACTACGACACCGTGAAAGTCGACAAGTTCTACCTCTCCACCTTCCACGGCGGAAGCAGCGCCGAATGGGCACCCACCCACGACTGCTTTATCCGTTACGACAACTTCACCGTATCCACCGATTCCATCGCCGTGACCATGGCCGCACCCGACAGCGGCAACGGCAGCGAGACCTGCGAAGGCGAAAACTGCGGACAAGGCACCGAACGGATTATGCAGCGGGCACAAAGCCGCAACGCAGTCACCCCCGTCAAAATCTACCGCATCGACGGCACGCTCGTCGGCCGCAAAAACACCCTCCCCGACGCTGCCACGCACCAGCTCAAGAACGGCAAGCGTGTGAAAGTTGTGAGGTAGGGATGAAGAAGAAGGCGCTATGGCAAATCTTTCCATTTTCTCAGCTAGGCTCAAAAACGCCCGCATCATGAAGGGACTCTCCATGGACGAACTTTGCTCGGCCATGGGGAACATCGTCTCGAAAATGACCATTTCCAAATACGAGAATGGCCAGCTGGCACCGAACAGCGGTATCATCATCGCACTATCCAAGGCGGCAAGCCTGCTGCATCAGGACATTGAACAAGTCCGTAGGGATCTTGCGCTAGTATGATACAATTTCATGTAATCAAGAATCATTTTGTTCGGCAAAGATTTCCTTCTGTCGTTCAATTTCCATGTTCAACTCTTCTAGCGTCGGCATATAGGGCATATATTTCGCTTGGAAAAGACGCCTATTGCCTTTTAGCACGGAATAACGTGCGATATCCTTACTTGTATTAGACCCAAGAACAATACCTATAGTCGGATTGTCACCTTCATTTCTTTTTAATTCGTCATACATTCTGACATACATATCCATCTGGCCGACATCTTGATGGCTAACAGTTCCTGTTTTCAAGTCAAACAACACAAAACATTTCAAGATATAGTTGTAAAAGACAAGGTCAATAAAATAATCTTCGGTATCAGTCCGGATATGTTGTTGTCTAGCAACAAACGCAAACCCCTTTCCCAATTCTAGAACAAACCTTTGCAAATGATTGATTATCGCCGTTTCCAATTTTGATTCAGAAAAATCACTATTAGGTGACATATTCAAAAATTCAGCAACAACAGGATTTTTAATGAACTCTAATTTATCTTGTTGAAAAGCCTTCGTCTTGTTTCGCATCTCTCTTTTGACAGGAGCCTTGTTTTGCGATGCTAAAAGTCGATGATAATACTGCGTTGAAATATTTCTATCTAAGGTTCGAGCGCTCCATGTTTCATTTATAGCCTCCTGTATATACCATTCACGAGCATTAGCATCAAAAACACGCAAAAGGCTCCTATAATGACTCCATGTAAGTAGCGGCTGTGCCGATTTTCCACACAGTGTGTGGAAAATCTCAGGAAAAGTCTTGTAGAATTGCAAAAAACTGTACAAATTGGTTTTTGTAAAACCCTTTCCATAAATATCAGTCAACCGTTTCGACAACTCCGCAATGATTTTAACACCATATTCAGCACGAGCTTTACCCTTAATTTCTTCTTCCGCAATACGCTTGCCCAGTTGCCAGTTGCGTTCCAACATCGCCACATTTACAGCCGCGTAAGCACGATTCCTCGATGCATCAATGATATTTTGAACATCGGCAATAAAATTTGCCGAAATAATAGCAGAAGAATCTCTTTTTTGTAATTTCACGACGCTCTTTTTCATAATGCCCCTCGCTAAAAAAAGTTCACCTCAAATATATTTCCATCCATTTGACATAAAATGACAAAATGCAACTATTTTTAAGCCTTTTCAGCATCTTCCTATCTTTTTTCTTCCAGAAGGTGAGCCCGTTTCGAATTTCCCCGTCAACGAGGATTGCGGCCAACCCGAGCCACAGAAGTCATATTTTAGTGAACTAAAAAAAGGGATAACCAGCCCTAACGCAAAAATGGTATGTGCAAATTTTACACATACTAGATACAATATTATATATTCTTCATGGCTGTTCCTTTGCTACCAAAGGTAGCATTTTGACGCAGGCAGAATTGCCTTTTGTCTAGTTATGAGCAGTCCTAATTATGGGGAAGCTTACAATTATGGGGAAGCTTACACAATGACCCGCCTTTCAAATAGAACGAGGTCCTATATTTGCTTTTAGAAAGCCGAAACATCAAGCGTTCATGAAAGAACCGGATTAAAACCTGTTGGTAGTTCCCATTGCTTTTTCTTGTCTGCTCTAGCAGGCGGTTTTTTATAGATTTTGCGACATCCTTAACCATCTTAACCCCAAACCTCCAGGTACTTTTTCAGCGTAGCAGCGACTCGAAGCTTTTTTGCGTACTCTGTAAGTTTAGGGATGTTACTGCCGGGGCGTCGTAGATACGCCCTGAGGATTTCGGCACATACGTCCAACCCGATTTTGTTGCGATATTTGATAGCATCGCAAACGGAGCGTTCCAAGTCAGTAATATGAACATTGTGCCCGTGGACCTCCGCCTGTACAGTTCCAAATTCTAGCAGATGATCCGACCAGTAATACAGCGTTATCGGAGGGAATTCGGGCAGTACAAGTTTGCGCTTGCGAGGAATTGCGACGCAAAACGCATTCGGAACTTGCGTAGAAAGCTCATAATGCTCCCACGCCGAGTACATGCAAACCACGCCGCCAGGAATAAGAACATCCATATCGAGCATCGTATCTGCCAACGAGACGGGTTCCGCAAACACACCCGGACGCAGGCGAAGCAGTTCGCCCGCCTGAACCTTTTGCAGGGTTTGGTGATATTGGTAGACGCTCATGTTGTCACGAAGCATGAACCCTTCCGTGTGGCGAATTTCCTTTCCATCATATTTGGGCATATCCATAATATAACAAATCTACGGCACTTTTGCAAATATGCCGTAGAAAATTACCATTTTGTCGATAGCAATGCGTATTGTTGAGATTTCGTCCATTTTCAACATTGCCTTTTGTTGGAAGTGATGTAATAAGGGTATATTTCGTATTGAAAATGAGGCCGACAATGAAATTGAAGCTCCTGTCCATATTGTTCCTTTTGGGATGTTCACTTTCGTGGGCGTACAGCCTTCAGTACCATCCCCTATTGCTGAAGGTCAGCGACAAGAAGGGCAAGACCCTAGCGAAAGCGCTGGACGAAGTTTACGGGGACAAGATCAAAGTCAAGGACGGACGCTGCTACTTCTTTGAGAAGCAATCCAAAACGGCGAAGAAGCCGGCATCGTAATCCAAGAAAGTGAATCCGGCAAAATCGTCATACAGGAAAGCCGGTAACTATCTTTTTTTGAACTGCTGAAGTTTCTGGTACAGAGCTTCGACTTGAGCTATTGAAAGAGTCGGCTTTGTCGCGTTCATCATTTCGACAAGGTTTCCCTGCAAACGATGTCGGCGCAAAATAAACGAAGTCTCGCTATCGGCCGGGACATCCCTGAGAGAACAGCGCTCGCTAAAGACGACATAGGAATAATAGTTCAGTTCTTGACCAAGGACACGCTTTAGCGCGGAAATATGGCCGCGGTTCTGCCAAATCGGATTGTAGAAATGCCTCTTTCCACGGGATTCAAGAACCTGCGTCCATTCCTTTTGCTCCGCAGAGCCATAGATTGCACCCGAATAGTTCTTGCTTTCGAAAACGTAAATGCCCGTCTCATGAATCATCACGACATCTATCTCGGTTGGCGCATTTGCACCGTCAAGATAAAGATTCTTTAAAATCTTGAAGAAGGATTGCGTTTCCTTGCAGGCCTTCACAATCTGCTTGATTGTCAGGAATTCTCCGTACGGTCCAAGGTTATCTTCCCCAGGATGGACATTGAGCCAGTCGTTCATATTAAAAGGACTCTGCAGAATCAGCGACTCGTATTCCTGCAGATTATCCTTGATCTTATTCTGTTCTGGGAACGGCCTGTTCCCCTCCAATTTGGGCGGGACATAAGCAGGAGCGCCGGCATCCTTGTGGGACATCACCAACACGGCCACCACCAATACCAGCACTGCAAAAATTATGAAACCCAAAATGGAGACTCCTGATGGAAAGCTCACTCATCTACGTCGATTTCGACCATCGTGCGGATGTGCGTAGCCACCAGCTTCACGACGGAATCATCAAGACATTCCTTTTGTTGGCAAAATGCCGTCACAAAAGACGATTCATTCAGCAACCAGTAGTCCTTGAAATTTTCTGTGCCGTCAATATAAGAACCAATCAATATGGCCACCTTGATTACCGGCAGCTTCATATCGGTGCGGTGTTCGATTTCCTGCTCAATAAAACGAGCTTCTCCGTCAATTTGCGGAAGCAACTTCGGACACGGAAATTTCCGACCGTCCTTCATAACTCGGTAAATCATCAAACCGTCATAAAAGAACTTACTGCATATCTCGCGATTGAAGTGTTTTGTCTCTATAACGAATATTCCGCGAGTGCTGACTATAATATGGTCAACGTTGAAACGATTGCCTGGGATATCGTGAAATACAAATGTTGACTCGTTGCTGAGGCGATTCAAGGTTTCTCCGACAAGACGTTCGCCCTCAAGCCCCTTGCGATAACGCTTCAACACCCATCTTGTTTTCTTGACCTTAAAATAACCCCGAATTATCAGCAAAACTGCAATAACGGACATAAGAACTGCAGCGGGGAAATTCATTTGATAAGAGGTGATATATAGAAGCCACGCAAGAGCAGCAAGCACAGCATAAATAGCCGGCAGCATAACTTGTTCCATGACCTTAAATTCGTTATCACGGATCCTCTCTTGCAGAGACTCACCTTGGACTCTGGTACGGTATTTATGCTTCATAGAAAGGTATATGGAATGCCTATAGTAAAGAATTTGTTCGTTTTTTCGTAATATACATCTTTTTAGGCCCAAAAGAGCCAAATCTTGCATTTTCAAGCTACCGCATGGCCCCGTTTATAAGATATATTTAACCCGAAATAACCCTTATATTACTCTTTACTATATGGCCATCAAGAAAAACGAACTCTATTCTTCGCTCTGGGAATCTTGTGACAAGTTGCGCGGCGGCATGGACGCAAGCCAATACAAGGACTACATCCTGACGCTCCTTTTTGTAAAGTATGTGACCGACAAGTTTAAAGGTCAAAAGTACGCCGACATCAACGTTCCCGCAGGTGGTAGTTTTGATGACCTCGTCTCCCTCAAGAACAACAAGGACATCGGCGAAAAGATGGACAAGGCCATCGCGAAACTTGCCGAAGCCAACAACTTGACCGGTGTCATCGACAACGCAAAATTTTTCGACAACTCGAAGTTCGGTAATGGCAAGGACATGGTGGACACCTTGACCGGGCTTGTCTCCATCTTCGAACGCCCGGAATTCAATTTCAGCAACAACAAGGCTGGCGGCGACGACATTCTCGGCGATGCCTACGAATACCTGATGCGCAACTTCGCTACCGAAAGCGGCAAGAGCAAGGGGCAGTTCTACACCCCGGCAGAAGTCAGCCGCATCTTGGCAAAAGTCATCGGTATCGGAAACATCAAGAACCGCAACACGACCATTTATGACCCGGCTTGCGGCTCGGGCTCCCTGCTTATCCGCGCGGCAGACGAAGCTCCCTTCGATGTCGCCATTTACGGCCAGGAAAAAGAAACCACTACGGCGGGCCTTGCAAAGATGAACCTGGTTCTCCATAACAAGGCAAGTGGCGAAATCAAGCCTGGCAACACCTTCTCGAACCCGCAATACTTCGAAAAGGATTCTTCCGATGCGTTGAAGCGTTTTGACTTTATCGTCGCGAACCCACCGTTTTCCTTAAAAAACTGGACTGACGGCTTGCAGGAATTTGGCCGCTTTGACGGCTACGACGATCGCCCGCCCGAAAAGAACGGCGACTACGCTTGGCTCCTTCACATTCTCAAGTCGCTCAAGCCCACCGGCAAGGCGGCGGTGATTTTGCCCCACGGCGTGCTTTTCCGTGGCAACGCTGAAGAAACTCTCCGCAAGAACATTATCGACCGCGGCTACATCAAGGGCATAATCGGACTCCCGGCGAACCTTTTCTACGGCACCGGCATTCCCGCCTGCGTTATCGTGATGGACAAGGAAGACGCTGCCGAACGCGATGGCATCTTTATGATTGACGCAAGCCACGATTTTGTGAAGGACGGTCCCAAGAATCGTTTGCGCGAACGCGACATCCACAAGATTGTGCAGACCTTCGTGAACCGCATCGAAGACGATCCCAAGTATGCCCGCTTTGTCCCGATTGAAGAAATCAAGGTCAAGAACGGCTACAACCTGAATATTCCGCGCTACATCGATAGTGGCGACGCCGAAGATGAACAGTCCATCGACGCCCATTTGAACGGCGGCATTCCCGCAGGCGACGTGGATTCCCTGAAACACTACTGGGATATTTTCCCGGGCCTCAAGGCGAAACTTTTCAAGAAATTCCGCGCTGGCTATTACCAGCTGAAAGTGGAAAAAGACGAAATCCGCAACACCATCTTCAACGACGATGATTTCAAGGGATACGCAGAACAGATTGACAACGCCTTTGACGCTTGGCTCAAGAAGTCTTCCAAGAAGTTGATGAACATCGACGACAAGGTTGATGTCAAGAACTTTATCATTGAACTTTCGGAATCCCTGATTGACGAATTCCGCCATATTGAACTGGTGGACTTTTACGATGTTTATCAGGTGTTGCTCGCTTACTGGCAAGAAACCATGAGCGACGATATTTTCGTTCTCAAGTACGACGGCTACATGGCCGGTGCCGAAATCACCAAGCTTTACAAGAAAGAATCCAAGAAGGACGACGGTAAGAAAAAGGCCGAGCCCAAGGAAATCGGCTGGGAAGGCAAACTTTTGCCCAAGTCTGTCATTGAACGCGTTTACTTCGCCAAGGAACAAGCCGAAATCGAGAAGGCGGAACAGATCGTTGCCGAAAGCGAATCCAGGCTCGAAGAATTCGTCGAAGAAAACAGCGGCGAAGGCGCAATCCTTGCTGACTACACGAAGGATGACAGCGAAGATTTGGACGCAAAGAAAATTGCGGCCAAGTTGAAGGACTTGAAAAAGCAAAAGGCAAACGCCAAGAGCGAAGAATTTGAAGTGCTCGCCAAGTACGATGAGCTTGCCGCCATCGCAAAGAAGCAGGCTAGCATTGTCAAGGACTTGAACAAGGCTCTGGAAGAATCTGTAAAGAGCAAGTATGCCGAACTCTCGGAAAAGGAAATCAAGGACCTTCTCGTAAAACAGAAGTGGAGCTTCGCCATATTCGAAGGAATCAAGAGCCTTTACGACACCACGAGCATGAAAATTGCCGCCCGCGTGACCGAACTCGCCGAACGCTACGAAAACACGCTCCCCGAACTCGAAATCACCCTGGCAAACTACGAAAAAGCCGTCGCGAACCACCTCAAGGCAATGGGATTTGAGGCATGAAAGAGACTAAGTTCAAACAGACCGAAGTCGGCATGATTCCCTGTGATTGGGAAGTTGTTAGATTAAATGACTCCGTTATGTTTTTAGATTCGCAACGTATTCCGATTAAGGATTCTGATCGAAAAAAAATGACGGGACATTATCCTTATTATGGAGCGTCAGGCATAATAGATTATGTTGACAAATATATTTTCGATGATGATCTAATTCTTCTTGGTGAAGACGGTGCAAATATAATTGATAGAAGTTCAGAATTAGCGTTTGTAATTCATGGAAAGTGTTGGATTAACAATCATGCACATGTTTTAAAACCTAATGAAGATTTCAATATAGATTATTTGGCCAATTATCTTGAAAGTCTAAAATATGACCAATATAATACTGGAACGGCACAGCCAAAACTAAATAGGGATAAATGCGGAATAATTCCTATTGTAAAACCTCCGCTTGAAGAGCAAAAGCTCATTGCCCAAGCCCTTTCAGATGTAGATGCCGTCATCAGCACCACCGAAAAACTCGTCGCAAAGAAAAAAGCCCTCAAACAGGGAACAATGCAAACCCTCCTGAGCGGCAAAATGCGAATCCAAAACGGCAAGTGGATCAAAACAACCCACTTCAAACAAACCGAACTCGGCCCCATCCCCCAAGAATGGGAAGTGAAAAGCCTTGGTTCAATTACGCAAAATAGTTCATATGGCGTTGGAGCCGAAGCAATCCCTTTTAATGGAAAAGCAAAGTATATTAGAATCACCGACATCGATGACGATAGCCACAGATTTGAACCATCTCCGTTAACATCTCCGGCTTTTTATGAAAATAAGCATCTTGTGCAAGAGAATGATTTGCTTATAGCACGAACTGGAGCTAGTGTTGGCAAAACATACCTATACAACGCTAAAGATGGAAAACTCGTATTCGCCGGCTTTTTAATCAAAATGAATATTTGCGGAGCTGATTCAAAGTTCGTATTTTATAGTACATTGACCAAATATTACCAAGATTGGATTGTTAGCGAATCCGCAAGAACCGGACAACCAGGCGTAAATCTACAGCAGATGAAAAAGTTGCTAATAGCAATTCCTTCATCAAAGGCCGAACAAACCGCCATCGCCACCGTCCTCAGCGACATGGACTCCGAAATCGCAGCCCTAGAAACCAAACTCGCTAAATACCGCCAACTCAAAACCGGCATGATGCAACAACTCTTAACAGGCAAAGTAAGGCTAGTATCAAAAGGAGATTAAAATGAATTATGTGCCAGATGCTAGTGGAATACTGAGCCTTGCAGGCTTTTCTTTTCAAATAAAAGTATTTTGCTGTTATGCGTCAAAATTAGAAGAACATAAACAAATTGAATTCGAATCCCTTGATGATATTGCGACAAAGAAATCTGCCAAAGTGCAAAATTTTGACAATACTATTAATGGACAAATCAAAACACCATCATATCAGTCAATACAAGTAAAACATACGACATTAACAGATTCTCTGGCAGAGAATGTATTGATGAATTGGTTACAAATAGAAAATTCATCATACGATATACAAAAATATATATTGGTGACAGATAAAAAATACGGCAATACAGATCTTATCAAAAGCATTGATTTAGACTCCTTTATAAAAGAAGTGAGAAATTCAAACAAAAGAAAAAATGCAAACATTACGAAAGTAAAAGAAATCTTCGCAAACAAGTCAGACCAAGAATGCAAAGATTTAATAAACGCCGTTCTAGGCAAATACGAATTTCAAGAAATAGATATAAAGTTAGAATTAGAAGATTGTTTTAAAAATATTTTTCTTAAAAGTGCAAACCAAGTTCTGTTTGAACAACGACTTGAGGAATTTTTGAGCAGAATCACTGTAGAAATACTAAAATCAGTTAATTTGACGCACCCCTACATTTTGTCTTACGAGGAATTTCAGAAAATACAAAATGACATAATCCCTCGTTTTACAGTAAATGAATCATTACCTTCATACAGCAATTTCAAGAGAGTTCATGATGTTGATTTGAAGGATTCGGCAATCGCACAGTCAAGAGAATATAAACAATTGGTCCATTGTAAATTACCAGACAATATAATAAAGAAGCATCTAATTCATGAGCAATATTATCGAAAAGCACGTAATAACTATATTGATATCGGGTTAGAAACAAAATGTGAAGATGTCGAAGAAACCGCTTTTGACAACTTTGAATTCGCAAAAAATGCTTTGCAAAATAAAAACATTGACACACCAAGAAATAGATTAGACAATACTATTCAAGCAGAAAATTCCTATGCCGATACAACCCAAATCCGAGAAGGTGTTTGTATTTTCTTGACTGCTGAATCTACAAATGACAAGAAAAAAATTTCATGGAAGGACGAGTGATTTATGGATATACAACAAGAGGTCGAAGCAACCCGAATAGGAATATATTGCGACATTGTTTCATTGTTGATAAAAGAGCATGAAAGGCTTTCATTACCTAAAACAATTGTTTTCTCATTCCTAATAAAAAAAGATTCTATGACACCCAACTCAATATTTACTGCAATCAATAAGAAAGATTTAGTAAGCAAATATTTATCATTGCTATCTGGAAATTTAAGTTTTTTGTTTGTTGACTATGAATATATAATCAAAGCAATTCATATACTCATAAAAAATAATCTCATTAACTTAAGTGGACAATTTCTTTTAAAAACAGAAAAGCTGAATGCATTAAATTTCATCTACATTGAAAAAGAGTTCACAAAAAACGCCATAGAGAAATCTAAAATATTATCAGAGAAACAATTTATGCGAGAGGTTTTTTCAAATGTTTAAAATTTCAAGGCTCACATTCGAATCTCCTAAAGGCGAATCTTTTGATTATGAATTTAATAGCGGATTGAACTATTTTGTAGGCGGTAACAATACCGGTAAAACAGAATTTTATAAACTAATCGATTTTATGCTTGGAGATACACAATATTTAGAAGACATAGAATGCTATAAAGATTGTGTTGAATCGATAAAAATTGAATTGTTATATAGAGACTCCTCATTTACATGCATTCGAACAAAAGATATTGATCGAAATTTCATATTTGAAACAAGTGAGGTTTTCGATCCGTCTGATATATTATCTCATAACGAATATAGAAAGAAATTGAATAGCATATTCACAACTAGCGAAAAAAACTTACAAGATTTAAGAGATTTTGCAAACGAAGAGTTGAGTTATCGAATATTCACGATGTTTAACTTCTTAGATGAAAAAACACAAGGAAAGACGCAAGATTTCTTATCAAAATGTTCCGATTTCAAATACGCTTATCGGTTAAATATCATACTAAATTTTATTTTTAATAAAAATATAGCTGAGATTAAGCAGAAAGAAGACGAAATAACCCAACTAAAAACGGAACTTACTGATTTAATAAAATCAAAATCTAAATACGATTTCATTCTAAACACAATAAATGAAAAGTTACAAATCATTGCTCCAAATTATTATTTTACAGGAAAAAATATTGAAGAAATTAAAGGAGTCGTTACAGAAATAAAAGGGATGAATACCGACATAAAAGCTTCTGGTAAAAAAGATGTTGCTGATTTGGAGGTTATGTACAATTCATTAGCCGAGCAAATAAAAAAATATCAAAATGAAATGGCAGATATCAAAAATATAAAAAAGTACGACACAAACAGAATAACGCTCCTTTCTCATTTAAACGATTTGGTTGAAAAGCATTCAGATTTAAATTATCTTATTTCTCCCATAAAAAATTTGATTAATGATTTAAATGAAGGCATTTCGTTTGGCGATTACATTTTAAAAGACAAAACAATAAAAAAACTTCAAAGCCAATTAGAGGAAATAAAGAGAGATTTACAACGAAATGATGCTCGTTTTGAAATGTATTCTCTACCTGCTAAAGAAAAGGCCGTCGCAATAATTGAAGAATGTTTAGCATCAAACATTTCATTAATTGATGAGGAAAAAATAACGGAAATACGAAAAAAAATAAGTGATTTAAAAAAAGATATTCTTGCATTACAGAATGCCGATGATATATCCGCTATTGACAATTTCTCTAGTTATGTCACAAATTTGTATTTATCCCTTAAGGGTATATCAAGTTTTGTTTCGAAAGACGCCAATCAAAAAGGTTTTAAAATAAAGTATATTAAAAGAGGAAATGTTTTACAGCCCGTCTGCAGTGTTTCCGATAAAGATGATACTGAACAAAATTATTATCCTGGAAGTATGGCCCGACATATTGTTGTGCAGTTATGTGGATATGCCGCCTTTTTAAGCAAGCTTTTAAAAGAGAATAAATACCCAATTGTTCCCATTTTCGTAATAGACCATATATCGAAACCTTTTGATGATGAAAATTGCAAAGTAATTGGAACAATCATCTCTAGTTTATTGGAGGATGTTGGTAAGGACAATCTTCAAATATTTATGTTTGATTCTGAAAATTCGGAAAAATTAGGAATTGATAGTATGTATTCGAAAGATTTAGTTACGGAATCAAAAACCGGATTGTGCCCATTTTTTGGGAAAAAATAAAGAATCCTAAGGATATACATTTTTTCAAAAAAAAGAATAGCCTTTTCTTTCAAAATGCCAAAATAATATTGTCAAACAAAGAAATAAAAAGTGAAAGTGGACGAAAAAAGATATAAAAGAGATTTTCTCAGAACAATTATCCTTCTAAAAGAGATAACGTTTTTCGCAGATCACTTATTTAAGGAATCTATTGTATCAAATGATGCAGCAACTATGCTGCGGAAACATATAGATAACCAAATTTATCTAAAATACGATTTTATTCCTTTAAATCTTTTAAAGGAATCTCTTCCTTCTTTTAAAATATACTGCAAAGATAATCCCGAATTGGGCGCGCAGTATAAAAAGCTAAATAAAGATTTGGAATTCATTAATCATCTAAGAAATAAAGTTAGCGGTCATTTGTCAGATGAAGCTTTAGACAAGATGATTCAATGGAATCCCGATATTTATGACGAATTTACAAAGACTAGCACAACTTTTCAGGAATTTCATATTTATCGTTCTATGTTAGAAGTTGCGATAAATTCATATCTAGATGAAAAGGGACAACAAAAGCAATTTGGACAAGAAGTCGACTTTGAAATTCCTAGCGAATGGAAAATGTTTTACGATTATCTGTTGAATACGGTCAATACGGCCATATGCTTTTTAAAGAGCGTCCAAGATATTATTAGACCCAACATTAAATATATAAAGCAAGTAAAAACTTCTTTGCAAGGAAAAGAACGTTCCGATCGTTTTAGGGAAGCAATTCAGATTGTTCTTGAAATTGCAGATGACCAAACGAAAAAAGAAACATTACTTCCTCGGATGGCTGAAATTCTTAAAATGTTTGGAATAGACCCCGAGCCATATGGAGAAGCCGGTAAAACTGATTTTAAGTTTAAGCCGAGAGGCCGTTAAAAGTTCTCTAAGAATATCATTTTGCCGATGGTGGCAAAATGATATTTATCGGGAAAGCCCTACTTCTTTTTACTTGCGTCGTAAACGGCTTGTTTTTCTGCGACACAACAACTGAATTCCGCCATAAAGGATTCTGCCCCCTGACGAATGTCGTCTAAAATTTCCTTGTGTGACATTTTAGAATGTCTCAAGGAATTGTATTCACGCAGCTTGCGGATGTCTTCTGCATCAAAGCGGTTGCTCATATCGGGAGTATCCATGTTATGCTTCCTCCAGTAATGCAGTGGGTGGATAAATAAGCAAGTCCTTTCGGCCCTGCATTGTTGTAATAACTTTGATTCCACGAATTGTCTTTACATTGACAATGTGCTTGAAGTTCCAGGATATAATGATATCACAGTCATTGAGGATTGCCGCCGCAATATGCTGGCAATCGTCTAGACTTTTTTGTTTAAGTATCCCAAAATCAATGAACTTTTCGGCTAAGGCAATAGTATCTTCGGTTATTTCGACTATATTAAAATTAATTTCTTGAAGGCGTTTAAAAAACAACTCTCTTTTGTGTGAATCGTTGCAATCGTTAAGCTCTTTCAATACCACCTGGGATACATAAATGTCGTATTCCCCCTTTTTGAGGGTTTCCCAAACAGCTCTCGTATCAGCCATCTTCTCAGGAGCATCATCCTGTTCAAGGTAGCTGACAACCGAAGTGTCTAAATACACTTTGAGTTTTCGAAAGTTCAAATCCATATTTTAAATATACAATAAAAAGTGAATAAAAGTTTAAATCCAAATTTCCAGGTACTTTTTCAGCGTAGCAGCAACTCGAAGTTTTTTGGCGTATTCCGTAAGTTTAGGGAAGTTCCTGTCGGGGCGTCGTAGGTATGCCCTGAGGATTTCGGCGCACACATCCAATCCGATTTTATTGCGGTATTTGATAGCATCGCAAACAGACCGTTCCAAATCAGTGATATGAACATTATGCCCGTGGACATCTGCTTGTACAGTTCCAAATTCAAGCAAATGATCCGACCAGTAATACAGCGTTATCGGAGGAAACTCAGGCAAAACAAGTTTTCGTTTGCGCGGAATTGCGACGCAAAACGCATTTGGAACCTGCGTAGAAAGCTCGTAATGTTCCCATGCCGAGTACATGCAAACCACGCCACCGGGAATAAGGATATCCATATCGAGCATTGTATCTGCCAGCGTGATGGGTTCGGCAAACACACCCGGACGCAGGCGAAGCAATTCGCCCGTCTGGACCTTTTGCAAGGTTTGGTGGTATTGGTAGGCACTCATGTTGTCGCGAAGCATGAACCCTTCCGTGCCGCGAATTTCCTTTCCGTCGTATTTAGGCATACCCCTAATATAACAAATTTACGGCATTTTTTCAAATATGCCGCAGAAAATTAACATTTTCCTGAAAAACAAGCTAAAAACGGCATATTTTAAAACGCAAAAGCCGCCTATTAAGCGAAAAAATATATGTTTGATAGAACCATGATTGGACCGAAAATCAACATTCCCGAACGCAAAACCCAAGCAAAGGTAATCAAGTTTTTCAAAGAAGACTTGCATTACAATTACCTGGGAAATCTTTACGAAGTAGCGAATAAGAACATTCGTGAAGATGACCTGTTTGCGTTTCTGGTGGATAAACAGCATTATTCGGAAACAGTAGCTCGCAAGGCCATTGCTGAGTTGCAGCATGCCGCAGGCGATTTGCAACAGGGGTTGTACTCGGCCAACAAGACAGTATACAATCTGCTAAAATACTCCCATCCTGTCGCTGATTTGAACGGCGAGAATGTCAGCGTCTATTACATTGATTTCGAGAACCCGGCTAACAACAATTTCGCCATTGCAGAAGAAGTCACCGTAAACACCGCATTCAGTTCAAAGCGTCCAGACCTTGTCGTTTATATAAACGGCATCGCTGTCGCCGTAATTGAACTCAAGAAAAGTTCTGTTTCCGTTGCCGACGGCATTCGCCAAAACCTGACTAACCAGAAGCCGGAATTCATTGAATCCTTCTTTACTACGATTCAATTCTGCTTGGCAGCAAACACAAGCGAAGGATTGCGTTACGGAACCATCGCCACACCCGAAAAGAAATATTTGACATGGAAGCAGGAAGCCTTCCGTGAACGCCTGCAGGAACTTGACGAAAACGATTTGATTGTTGACGAAAAAAGTTCTACGTTCGGTGAAGTTCTTTTTGAGAGCCTTTATTCGCTATTCAACAAAGTTCGCTTCTTAGACCTAATCCACAACTTTATCATTTTTGATAATGGCAAAAAAAAGGTTTGTCGCTACAACCAGTATTATGCGATTCACCGCACCTACAACAGAATTCAGGCCCAAAAGAAGGGCGGCATTGTCTGGCACACGCAGGGTTCTGGAAAATCCTTGACGATGGTGTGGCTTGCCAAGCGTTTGCTGCTGAACAACCCGAGCCGGAGAATATTGATTGTCACTGACCGTGACGAACTTGATGATCAAATTGAACAGTTGTTCAAGGGCGTAGAAGAAAAGATTATCCGCACCAAGAGCGGTCGCGATTTGCTGAACCGCTTGAATTCTACCGAAGGGACTATCATTTGCTCGCTGGTTCACAAATTTGGACGCCGGGGCGGTGAAGTATCTGACGAAGATTACGAAAAATTCCTAAACGAAATCAAGGATTCTCTGCCGCCGAATTTCAGCGTAAAAGGCGATTTCGTCGTTTTCGTTGACGAATGCCACAGAACGCAATCTGGCAAGTTACACAAGGCAATGACAGCCTTAATGCCCAAGGCCATTTTTGTAGGTTTTACCGGGACACCTCTTCTCAAGAAAGACAAAAAGACGAGTCTGGAAATCTTCGGAAGCTACATTCACACTTATAAGTTCGATGAAGGTGTCCGTGATAACGTCATTCTTGATTTGCGCTACGAAGGCCGCGATGTTCCACAAGACCTGAAATCTCGCGAAAAGATTGACGAATGGTTTGATTTGAAGACAAGGGGAATGACGCCCATAGCGAAGGCAAAACTGAAAGCTCGTTGGGCAAACCTCCGCACGGTTTATTCGTCTTATGATCGTTTGAAAGCAATTGCAAACGATATCATCCTTGATTTTGCAAAAGATGTCCGTTTGGCAGAGGGTCGTGGGAACGCAATTCTTGTGGCAGATTCCATTTATACGGCATGTCGGTTCTATGAAATTTTCCAGACTCTGAGCTTCAAGAAATGCGCCATCATCTCTTCATACTCCCCGAATCCGGGCGACTTGCGCACAGATACCGTAAGCCTTGACGATGAAACGGAAACCTTCAGGAAATATCAGATTTACCTGAAGATGGTCGGCGTTGAAGAAGGTGACGATACAACCCGTATAGACAAGAAAGTGGAAGCATTCGAAAAAGAAGCCAAGCGCAAATTCGTTGATGAACCGGCCAACATGAAATTGCTTATCGTGGTCGACAAGTTGCTGACAGGCTTCGATGCACCCGCTTGCACTTACCTGTACATCGATAAGAAGATGCAGGATCACGGACTGTTCCAGGCCATTTGTCGCGTCAACCGTCTGGATGATGAAACAAAGCTTTTCGGCATCATCATCGACTACAAGGAACTCTTTGATAACGTGACCGACAGCATGCACAAGTACACGTCGGGAGCCTTCGAAGGTTACGACGATAGCGATGTTGACGGCCTAATCAAGGATCGCGCCACCGAAGCAGAAAAATATTTCAACAAGACACTTGAAGAAATTGAAACTCTTTGCGAAGATGTCAAGCCACCTAAAGACGAAGCCGATTATATTCACTTTTTCTGTGGCGAAGGCATTAACTGGATTAGCAATCCCGAAGAAAGCGAAGCGTTTGCCCGACTGCGTGAACGTTTCTACTCGTTGGCAAGCCGATTGGCCCGTGCCTTTGCCGAGTTGAAATCGCAAATTTCATCGTTGTCATATACAGACGCCGAATGGAACGAGAAAGAAAAGCTGACCAATGACTACGTGAATTTGCGCCAGACTATCATGCAGGCCAGCGGCGACTTTGTTGACCTAAAAGCATGCGAGCCAGACATGCGTCACCTCATTGACAACTACATTGCAGCTGGCGATTCTTCGAAGATTATTGAGTTTGATGACACGACATTGCTCGATATTATCGAACTCTGCAAATTTGATCTGACTGCCGGTAAAAAGAAGGTTCGTGAAAGCGCTGCCGAGAAAATTGAGAACAATATACGCCGTAAAATTGTTGACCAGATTAACATCAACCCTGCGTACTATAACAAAATGTCCGAGATTTTGGACCAGTTGATTGAGGAACGCAAGAATGGTCTGATTGAATACAAGAAATTGTTAGAACGCTATATTGATCTCGCCAAGAAGGTAAATTCCTCGGAAGCAAGCGACAATTATCCGCCTTCTATTAAGGGAAGCGCAGCAAAGCGCGCCATTTATGACAACTGCGGCAGCGACGAAAAATTGGCAAACAATATTTATGAAGCCGTCATAAGCAGCATGCAGGCCGATTTCCGCAACAGCCCCGTAAAAATCAACAAGATTAAACGAGCTCTTTCCGAGGTGTTGCAGGACGATGCCGAAGTTGACCGCATATACGAACTCATCAGCAAGCAGAGTGAGTTCTAATGCGGGTGCAAGTGTCAGGAATTGCGATAGACGTATGTCGCAAGAACATCAAGAACATCCACTTGTCGGTGATGCCGCCTAATGGCGATGTGCGCATTTCTGCTCCCTTGAATCTTTCTGATGATGCCATCAAGATTTTTGTCCGCACAAAAGTCGCATGGATAAAAAGGCAGCAAGAGAAGTTCGCCAACCAGGCACGACTTGGCAAGCGCGAATTTGTTTCTGGCGAATCTTTGTTTGTGTTCGGGAAGCAGTATTATCTGCAAGTACAATACGGGCTCAAAAATTCCCTTGAATTGAACGCAAAAAACGCCATTTTGACCGTCCGCAAAGAAAGTACTGCAGAACAGCGCGAATCATTTGTAAATGAATGGCTTCGCGAAAAACTGAAAGCCGAAATCGAGAAGAAATTGCCCAAGTGGGAAAAGAAAACCCACCTTACTTGCAATGGCTGGCAAACCAAGATCATGCAAACAAAATGGGGCAGTTGCAATCCTGAAGGCAAAATCTGGTTCAATTTACTCTTGTCACATGCCCCCGAAAGGTGCCTGGACTACATCATCCTTCACGAACTTTTGCACCTGAAAGTCAGGCACCACAACAAGGATTTTACGGCCCTGATGGACAAGTATATGCCCTACTGGGAAGAAGTCCGCAAGGAATTGAATGATTTTATACTATTGCCGATGAAATAACAAATAAAAAAACGTATTAAAGCATAATTATTTAGATTATTAAAAATATTTAAAACAAGATTATATATATTTTGTTAGGTTTTTTATTTACCCAAATTAAAGAACAGCAATATAAAAGCATCAAAAAAAAGAAAATTCAACTAGGACAATACAATGATTAACTACCTTGAAGCACTTTTAGAATACAAAACAAAAAACACTAATGAGCATGTCCTTTATAACCAATGGAAACTTGGAAAGGAAACCATTTCTAAAAAACTTCAACTTATTGATTATACATTCCCGAATTATACTGCACATAATGCTTCCCATTCAGATTCCATCCTAAACTGTTTGGGAAATCTATTTGGACGCGAAGCTTTTTATGAATTTAGCCCAGAAGATATATGGCTACTTCTTTCTGCAGCATATTATCATGACAGCGGCATGATTACCAAAGCCGATGAAATTGAAAGACTCTTGACCAACCCAGATTTCATCTTTTTTGTTAAAAATAGAGTTGACGCCCCACTATTCAAGGGTAAGAAAACTTCAGATTATATTGAAATTGTACCTCATAAAGAAAAAACAGACGACAATCATGATGTTTCTTCCTTAGAAAGGCTTTGTTTTAAGGAAAACATTATAACAAAAGAAAAAATCGATGTTTTCAGAGAGTTAATAACAGAGTACATCCGCAAAGACCATGCAAAGAGATCTGAGACATTCGTAGAAGATAATGATGCTTTAAAAGCATCAAAAGGCTTTTTAAACGATAGATTAATCAACCATCTATGTCGGGTATGTAAAGGGCATATGGAAGATTTCAATGATATCATGAAAATTTCCCCCTCAGAAAATGGTTTAGGAATTCATCATTTTCATCCTCGTTTTATCGCTTGCCTTATCAGAATTGGTGATGTTTTGGACATGGGCAATCTCCGCTTAGCTCCAGAACTCAAAACAATAACATCCGTTTGTCCTGATTTATCGGAAAGCCATCAAAAATTACAAACAAGTATTCAGAACTACGATCTTTCCCCGAATGGAGTGAGAATTAACTTCGAAACAAATGATATAAAAGTGGCAAAAATCGCAAAAGACTTGATGAAACTTATCAATAATGAATTTCAAAATCAAGCTCTTAATTGGACTCTTATAAAGCCAGCCGAATACGAAAAATTTCCTTTTATTCCCACTATTAAAGAAGTATCTGTCAAATTAAATGACTGGGATACTTTTGACGAACGTGAAAATAACAACATCATTGTTAGAAGCGACAGAGCTTTAGACCTCCTTCGTGGCGCAAACATTTACCCTGACAAATATCAAAGTATTCGAGAAATTATTCAAAATGCAATTGATGCTACATTAATCAATATCTATGTAAATAAACAAAATGAGAAAAAAATTGATTATCAAAACGAAGGACTTTATGATAATGAAATTATTGAGGTTAAAATAGATTCTAAATCTAACACAAAATACTTTACCGTATCTGTAGCAGATTATGGTTATGGAATGAATAAAAATGATATTAAAATACTTACCGAGATAGGCAGCTCTAAAAATAATAACGAACGAAATAAAATTATTGACAAAATGCCAATATGGTTTAAGCCATCGGGAACCTTTGGCATAGGCTTTCAAAGTATTTTTCTTTTAACAGACAAAGTGACAATTTATACAAGGCGAGCTAATTTTGGTAAACTTTATAAATTAGAGATTTATAGTCCACATTGTATTCAAAAGGGCTCCTTCTTAATACGTGAAATTTCTTCGGAAAGTGATTGTGAATATGCCAATAGAAAAATAGGCACTACCGTGGAATTCAATGTAGATTACACAGAATTAGAGCATATTTCATACAATTACAATGAAAAAAATACTCAAAAATTCATATACACTTTTGATCCCGTATATGAAAATCGCCCCAAATACCAGATAGGAAAAATTTTAGATAGAGCAATCAACGCTTGCAAATTTTCTCCGATTAAAACCGTAATTTCTCTTGACGGCAAAGACATTTACACTTCCAAAACAGAACCTTTTGGCAGTTTTTTCTGTCCAGAAAAAAACATTGCCATTGCATTTAATTTCCATAAAAACCCAGATAATAAAGTCAATATATATTACAGAAATCAACCTGTAGAAAGGCATAATATAAGTATTCCTTTTTTACCCCTTACCGCAAATATTTTGTCATCTAACGCTCAAGATTTTCTTGAATTAAACAGGGAATCAATAAGAGATGAAAAAGAAGAAATATTAAAAAAGGATATTATCTATTCATCCATATCAGTTCTTTTAGAAAATTGGGATAACCTTCCTGAAAATGTTAAATACACCACAAGCATTTTTATACACCATTGTCTTTTTATAGAATATTGCAAAGATACTATTTTTTGTAATGAACTAAAAAAACTCATTAAGATTCCTAACATTGAACGTTACTGGATGAATGTTGAAACGGATTCCATAACCGACGAGAACGCAAAAAAAACATTTAGCAAAGATCTTAACAAAATTAAAAGACTTTGTCAAAAAATCATCATTAATTATACAGAAAAAAAGGAAAAACCAATTTTTGACAAAGAAAATAAGACATTTACATTAAGTGACGACCGTTACAATAGTACCATTCATGACGACTACATAGTTGAATTCAAAAAATATTTCCCATATTTATGCTATAATTCAATCGATAAGCAAAAATCAATCATTCTATCAAAGGATGAAGAACCTATTATTATTCCTGTTAAATGTTTTTACACATGGCTGAAAGATTGTTATTGCAACATTTCACAGACAAGAGGCTTAATGCCTTGTTGTAAAGAATTCAAAGCTTTATGTGTAGATGATAAAAAGTTTGGCTTATATAGCAAAAAGTATTTCACTTTCTCATATTTTTTGCAACAGCCAAGTTATATGATTTGCCCAATAAAACTAGAACTCGGCAATCATGTTTATGAAGTTGAAAAATTAGTTTGGGACACTGACAACCTTGATTTGATTCGTAAAATAAAGGAATGCAATACCGATTCTAATATATCCCAAGACCAAATCATTGCCGCTTTGAATAAATTCAAATCTATGTATAACGACGCTGTCGATAAACTTAATCATGAACTAGAGGAACATAAGAAAAATTCAAACCCATACAAGTTTATTTTTAATACTTAATTGTCGTATATTCTTCAACCCGGACTTCAATGATAAATGAGGAACTTTTCGGAGTTTAAATTTTTATTCCCGCTCAAAGGGAAGCCTCTGTGATTCCAAAAATTTCCTTTCTTCTAGCACCAAGACTCACAATCCTGCCCTCATCGTTCAAGGATTGTCAAGGCACAAGAAGCGCAAATCGGAAGTTGTACTTCCGATTTTCTTATTTTTTCTATTGCTTTTCGCCGATTTTCCGCAATTCCAATGCTTAATATCACATATGCAAAATGTATGGCCAACGCACATGCTCGCTCAGGGGGAAAGTAATATATTTTTCCAATAGCAGCTTTTCGGGGTAAGTCAAATGAAGAACGTCGTTATAATCAGCCTCTTTGCCATTATTTTCACTGGATGCGCGATAACTGGTTACGATGCCACGTTTATTCCGTGGTACCAACTCGATCGGTTTCCACAAGAAGCATTTTTAAAACAAAACGAAACCCCTGCGATAATGTACGCTTCCGATATGGACGCAAAGTTCAGAGAAATCACATCTCGCTGGTACTGGTGTATCGGCGAGACCGGTTTTACCGGAGAACAGCTATATACTCCAATAGCAGAAAAAAAGATTCGTGAAATCTGTACAATGCAAAGAGCGAAAATCGCCGTTTGGAATGAAAGGCTCATCAATACAGAGCGCGGCATTTATTCTCGCCCGCACACGAACTTCCATTCGTACGCCTCTCCCTACGGCTATACTAGTACATATACAACCACGACCTATTCAGTCCATTCATACGAAATCGACACATATCATTATTCCGCCTACTTTTTCATTCCTATTCCCCCAGAATACCGGATGCAATACGCGCCGGGCTTTTCCGCAACGGACCTGACCCAACAAGATCGTCAGGCATTCAGGCAAAACACTGGCTGCCGCATAACTGTCGTGTACGAAAACACCGTCGCCTTCTATGCGAACCTTTTCCCCGGGGACATCATCACCAGAATCAACGGCAGGGATATTTACACCACAAAGGACCTGTACGAAGTAAGGAACGCTTCCAAAATTGGCGACACGTGGGACATGACTTTTGTCAGGAACGGCCAATTGTATAGGGTCGTAATGAAATACGACCTTTACTATTCCAACAATAGCTAGAAAATGATTGACAACGGAAATTATTGAAACTATATTTAGTGCACAAACGTTCAACCCTTCAGCTACATTCCGTTTGTCCGCCAGAGGTGTTGACGATGAAGAAAAAGAATACGATGCCGACAGCAACTGTCGCGCCGCAAAAAGATTTTTCCCTGATAGACGAGGCCCTGCTCAAGTCACGGATTTACATGATTCGCGGGGTCAAGGTGATGCTCGACGCCGACTTGGCCGAGATTTACGGGTATAGCACGAAAGTTTTCAACAGACAGGTCAAGAACAACCTTGATCGCTTTCCCGAAGAATTCCGATTTCAATTAAATACCGAAGAAATCAAAATTTTGCGGTGCAAATTTTGCACCGCAAATCTGAGTTCCATGAGTCGGTCAAACCCCTACGCCTTCACTGAGCAGGGTATTTATATGCTCATGACGGTGCTTAAAGGCGATTTGGCAGTTCGCCAGAGTATGGCGCTCATTCGCCTTTTTAAGCAGATGAAAGAGTATATCATCTCCGAAAATCGTAATATTCTAGGGTACGAAGGGATTGTTGAAATTGCCGTACAAACAGAACGAAACACCAAGGACATCGCTGTAATCCAATCTGACCTTCAGAAGGTCATGGAAAACTTCATCGACCCAACAACTTACAAGCATTTTTTGATTCTTGACGGTCAGAGGCTGGAAGCGGATGTGGCTTACATGAAGATTTACGAAATGGCGAAGAGATCCATCTTGATTATTGATAACTATGTGGGCATAACGCCTGCAATAAAGGCCGATTACGAAAAGGCGAGGCCCGATGTTTCTTTGAAAATTGATCGTCCAAACCGCAAGTTCCACGACCGCTATGTATTCCTAGATTATGGCACCCGCAGCGAGAAACTGTTCCTTTGCGGGGCATCAAGCAAAGACGGCGGCAACAAGATTACGACCATAATGCAAATCGAATGCCCGGAGATGTATCATCCCATTGTGGAAGAACTGAAGAAGGCGACTGCGGAGGCGAATTTTTAGGAACGCGAAGCGCAAAAATTTTCAGTTAATCACCGGGAACAGCGAGGACCATTTACTCAAAGAGTTCAATTTTCACTGAATTTCGGAAGTCGTATTTAAACAGTCACAACCATCCCGCAGCGCATTTGCTGCACGCGGTCGCCCAGCATGGCGTATATCCTCTTGCCCAGGAAGGTCGCCTCGATTTCCTTCACTATGTTGTCGGCCCCGGCGTGACTGCAGCCAGGGGGAGCCGTCCTCCTTGTTGATAAAATATAACATATATGCTATATTTTTTGATATGAAAAAAGATCAAGTCATAGAATTCATGGATTCGCTTGAAAAGAGTGACAAGAAATTGGCATCATTCGTAAAAATGTACGAAGCCCTGTCTTCGTTCTTGACTGATTTCGATTTCCTGAAGGACACCTTGGGCCTAACCCAAAAAGACATCGCCGAAAAAATGGGAACAACTCAAAGTGCCATTTCCCGCATCGCGTCACTGAAAACGAATCCGTCTTACAAGCAACTGCTGAAAATGGCCGAGGCTGTCGGTGGAGACCTGTTCATCACGCCAATGAAGGACATGACCGTTCAGGTTCCGTACGACCTGCAAGAAACCGTGCGCAAGTTGGCCACGAGCGAGAAGAAATCGACTAGCGATTACCTGGAGGGCGTGTTGCGCAATGCCATAGAGTTGGACGTGCCAGCTACATGCACCGGACACTCGCCTTGAGCAAAAGAAGGTCAAGGATGGGAAAAATATTTGGTTACCCGTGTTGGTGCCGACAAAAACGGCTATTGGAAAGTTTCCGCAATTTTGTCCAATTTTTCCATATACCCCTTCGTATAGATTTCGGGCATAATCGCGACGCAGTTGGCAAAAGTCGCGAACGAAACACTAACACAGGAGTAAAATCATGGAAAAGGCTATTCTCGGCAACGATATTTTCGAAAAATTCAACGAAGGCGAGCTCAAGCTCCCGGGCAAAACAGTCGCTTTCAAGGACATCGCCTGGTCCAAGCACCCGACTTTCGAGGGCGTAGAACTCAAGCATATCATCACCGCGAAAGAAACCGGCGGCATGTTCAGCTATCACTTGGTGAGAATTGCGCCGAACAAGAGCATCAAAACGCACATTCACGAAACCCAGCTCGAAACGCACGAGGTTATCGCAGGCAGCGGCACTTGCATCAATGACGGCGCCAAGCTCGAATACACTCCGGGAGTCATCTCGATTATGCCGGCGAAGGTCCCGCACCAGGTTGATGCAGGCGATCAAGGGCTTTATCTGTTCGCGAAGTTCATGCCGGCCCTGTGCTAGGAGATTGCGTCGCCCCTACGGCCTCGCAATGACGTATTAGTCATCCGTCTTCACGGCACGTTTATATTCCTTCGGAGAAAGGCCGACAACTTTTTTAAAGCAACGATCCATGTGGCTTTGGTCGTAAAATCCGGCGTCATACGTCACCTCGGCTGCGGGCCTTTCTTCGAGCAATCTTTGCGCCTTGCGGACTTTGCACTGCATCTGGAACTGGTGCGGCGTGAGTCCGAAGGCCTTCTTGAATTCGCGTATCATGTGAAACGGGCTGATACACGCGTCATGCGCCATTTGCTCTATCAAATAAATGTTCTCGGGATTTTCGAGAATGCTTTTTTGCAGTTCATCTAACCGCGCGACGGTACTTTCATAATCTCGCGCGCAGCCCTCGGCAACAATCTCGTTGGACTCCAAGGCGATACACAGCACCACCATCGAATAGCATTCATCATCTACGGTCTTGATTTCGTGCAACGTATTCGGCGGAATCTGGAACTGTTCCCCGGCGCCATAAATTTTCGCCTCGCCGTTCAGCACAATGCAAACGCGGCCCTCTTCAATATAGCCCACAGTCATGTGCCCGGTATGCGTGTGCGGCGGATACGACTTGCGCCAATCCTTGTAACGCACGCATTCAATATGGTCGTTCTTTTTGCTGTACGAAATCTCGCTCATTTTCTATCGCCATAGATAACAAAAAGGCGCCAGGAGAATTTTTCCTGACGCTTATTTATCCTGCTCTGGATCCTTCGCTTCGGCGCTTTGCGCCTGCGCTCAGGATGACGCTGGTTCGCTTAGAACTGCGTGATGAATTCCCAGGCGGTGGGTGTTGTCCACACCTTGCCGTCGTCGTCGCGGGGGTTGTATGAGTGACCGCCGTCGAATGTGCACCACTTCACGGGGAAGCGCGGATCGACGGTCTTGTAGTCGTAACACACGTGCTTGTCGCCAGCGTATTCCTCCGCCTTTTCGCCCCTGGCGTCGGTGAACTTTCCGTCTGCATCGGGCTTTCCGTTGTTCTTCAGGATCCTGTCGCGGGCGCTGCGGCCGAGCTCGGGCGTGCAGAGGGGGTCTTCCATGCCGACGGTTCCCATCCATGCGATGGGGAGGCCCTTGTTCTTGGGCATGTAGATGACCATGTCCATGGTCGCGAAAACCACCACGCCGCGCAGGCGGTCTTGGAAATCCTGTGCGAGAGCGTTAGAGAACATGGCGCCAAAGCTGAACCCGACGGAGAACACGCGCGAAGTGTCAATACAGAGGTTTTCGTTCAGGTAGGTGAGGAACTCGTCAAAGAAGATGTGGTCCTTGTCGTCATAGCAGCGCCATGGATTGCTTTTTGTCTCCGAGGATCGAGGATCTTTTTCGTCCGTGTATCCGTGTGGGGCGACGAAGATGGTGTTCTCCTTGGCGCCTGATTGGTTTCGGAGTCCGTAGTAGGCTTCTCTCTTCGCAACGGCCTCGGCGGAGCCGCCCATGTAGTGCATGCCGAACACGAGGCGGTAGGGCTTGTTCTTGTCGTAGTTTTCGGGCAGGGTGAGGTAGATTTCGTGCTCGATGCCTTCGCTGGTGTATACGAAGTTGTCCTTCAGCGTGTTATCTTTGCCGCAGCCCTTGCTCGGGGTGGGGGCGTTACCTATTGCATAGCCGAATGCGTATGTCTGCTCGCCAGGTTCTGCAGAAGCCGCTTTTTTGAGCGTGAGGCTCAATGCGGTGTCGAGGTTGGGCAGGGCGATTTTCAGTGAGGCGAATCCGGAAGCGATAACACTGAGTGTGTCCCCTTCACCGGGTTTCAAAAGGGCCTTGTGGCCACATCCCTGATGGATATTGGAACTAATGCGAGAGCCGTTCACGGTAAAGCGGACTGTCTCGACTGCACTACCGACGCGGACTTTCGCGAAGTATGTACCTCGGGCTGTCACGCCCTGCCTCAAGTCCACTTGGCCCGAACCAAGCAAATCTTGGCGGAGGACAAGGTTGCCCACCATGTCGAAAATACTCACCTGCACGGGAGCGTTGCTGCTCTGCGAAAAGCGGAGCACGCCATCGACAATGTCAATATGGCCAGGCACAAAACCGCCAGAATGCAGGGCCAGCTGATCTTCACTTTTTATCGTGAATTTGCCATCTTGGTCTGTAGAGGTGGAGTCGCCATTGACGAGAAGTTTGACGAGTGCGCCCGAAACAGGGCTTCCGGCTTCGTCGTTTACGATTCCGGTCAACGTAAATGCTGATGCCGTAGAGAATGCTGTCGCCAGCGCAATAGGAAATACGAAAAAGATTACCCTTTTCATTTTATACTCCTTAGCCATACCGCCATTCTGCCTATCGATTTTATTCGATAGTTATTACAAATAAATATAATGCCCAAAGAAGGGGAAAGTACAACGTAAACAAAAATTTTTATAAAATCATGCCGCAGCGCATTTGCTGCACGCGCTCGCCCAGGATTTCGCGCAATATTGCGTAGGCGCGGTCGCCGGTACAATGCCCGGTGTAAATCCTCTGCACATCCAGTTCGCGCAGCCTTTCTGCGAAGGCGCGCACTTCCGCATCTTTATAGCGAAATAGGTGAAAACCGCCCAAAATGGCGTAAATTCGCTTGTCAGGGAATGTCATCTCGATTTCTTTCACAATGTTATCTGCACCGGCATGGCTACAACTGTTCATGATGAAGAGCCCCTGTGGCGTGTCGAAAACCAAGCTCTGTTCGTGATCAAAACTGTCGTAGCGGTACGTGCCGTTTTCCTTGACGGAGAGGCCTGCCGCAAGCCCGATGCCGGCGCGGCTTTCCGGATTCATGACGTTATCTTTGTGCGGAACCAGGTACACGTTCGGGGCAATCTGCATGTCGCCTTCGGCATAACGGATGCGGTCGGCAAAGCGCTTGAGCCATCCTTTATGGATTCCGATGTACTCGTGGTAGGTCAGGCGCCCGAAGAGTTTATGTGCATGGTAGCAGTTCTCGGCGACTCCCTTGCGCAGGTAAAAAGGCGCCGTTTTGTTGAGCGCAAAAAATTTGGCAAGTCCGTTCGCGTGGTCGTAATGGGCGTGGCTCAAAATGCCGATATCCACCTTCGAGAGGTCCACCCCCATGACACCAGCGTTCTTTGCAAACAGGTGCGATGCGCCAGTATCTAAAAGATAGCGCTTGCCTTCAAATTCAACATACACAGAAAGTCCCCACTCGCCGAAGAGTTTACGGGAGCAACAATAGCCTTCGATGTTGTCTATGAGGACTTGAACCTTCATGGTACTACAATATTATTCGCAGTCAAGGCAGGTCCATTCCACGATGCCGTCGCAGCCTTCCTTGGAACCGGAGAACCTTTCGCACGAATAGCTCTCGATGTCGATGAGGAATCCGAGGTTACCTGCGTTCTGGGTGCAACATCCTTCGCAATCGCTATCGGCGCACTTGTCGTACACGACGGCGTCGATGGATTTGTCATTCTGGCGCAACCTGAAAGTTTTGCCTCTGTACTTGCCCCAGTCTTTTTCGTGGATGGAGATGATGTTGTGCTCGCTGACCCACTGCTCGGTTTGCTGGCCTTCGATGCCCGCAAAGTAGCCCGCCCATTCGCAACCGTTGTACTTGACGCACTCCTCGCTGCCGGGGTCCGGCCAAGAAATGTACCAGGTCAGGTAAGCCTTGTTCCAGATGGTGTCGGCGGGAACGGCTGCCGTGGTGGAGCTGCTGGATTCAAGTACTGCAGAGCTTTCGGGAGCCGCAGAAGACGGGTCAACTGTACCCGCAGACGTTACGGCGTCACTTGACAAAGCCGTCCCGCTCGATGCCGGCGTATTCCCTGCGTTCACATCAGTCGAGACGCTGCTGGAACTGCTGTCGGCGCAGGCAGCAAAAAAGAACAATGTCGAGAATATACAGACAAGAGAAAGGTTTTTCATAAGATACTCCGTATCAGCTATGAGCCTTGAGTTATGGGCAGAAGGTCTTGCCGTCGCTGAAGGCGTTGCCGACTCGGCGTTCCATCACATAGTAGCCGTGCCCTGCTGTGTCGTAGCATACTGGCGCGAGCTTTTCGACGGAGAGCTTGCCGTCGCTGTCCAGCACGGATTCGTCGGCAGTCACGTTCACGATTTCGCCGAGCAAAAGTTCGGATTCCTCGTCGTAGCTCACCATCTTGCATTCCAGCGCGAGTGGGAGTTCGGCAATCAGCGGGGCATCCACGTTTTCGCTCTTGACGGCGGTGAGGCCCGACTTTGCAAACTTGTCTGCGACCTTGTTGCCGCTGGTGACACCCAGGTAGTCAATAGCCTTGATGTTCTTTGCCGTCGCCATGCTCACGGTAAAGGCCTTGCGGGCAAGGATGTTCGGCATGGTCTTGTGACTCTTGGCCACGTAGATGGCAATTTGGTTCGTATCGCTGACGCTGCCCCAGGCGGCCACCATCGCATTCGGGGTGCCGTCTTCGTTGTATGTCGCGATGACGAGCGTCGGCTGCGGGTAAAGGTAAGTCTTGACTCCGAGATTTTTGCGCATAATCAATTCTCCAGTTGGTCAGGATGTTCTATTGACAAAATACAAAAAAAGAATTTAAATGGTCATTTTTTATCAAGGACAAGCACCAAATTGACTGCAATATAGCGTTAAGCATTGTCTTTTTTACATACATCCTATTGACATACAAACTATCAATTTATATTCTTATAAACAGTCCCATGAAAAGGCTATACGTCTTATTTTGATTAACTATTGCTTAAAATATTTTGGAATTTCTTTGTTTTTATATTATGGGATTGCATTCCCTTCAGAAAACAAAAGAGATCCGTCTATCGCGGAATTTTGCGCAAATATTCTGGATGTTAACAAGTATGAACTTGTTTTAACGAAAAATATTGAAATTCCAAAAAATAAAAAATGGAACATTCCAGATTCACTTGATGGAGGTTGCACTTCTTGGGAATACAATTATCTTCTTGAGGCTCCGCAATCCACAAAAGAAGATGATTTCGAGTTGTTCATGCGAAAGGGTGGACATTTCTGTTTTTCAGCGAATTCTCCAAAAAGGAGGAAAGTCGAGCCATTAAAGACAGAGTTGGTAAAAGGAAATTCCTATTTGGGTTATTTCTTGGAAAATGCGAAAGAGTCGTTGAAAAATTATTATGGGAAAAAGATAAAAGGCCAGTGGTTTGCTCAGCTTTATAATAGCAAAATAAAACTTTCTTCCAATTTTACAGCGGTAATTACTGGAGAATGTTCAGAATTTCAAAATATTGAAGAACTTGATAAAAAAAACATTTCTTCCTCAGAAGAAGTGTTTGGTGAATATTGCTTCGCAGAGGACGATGACAAAACGGATCATTGGGTTTTGGAGAAGTATAAGTCGAATAAACCGTATTTATTTTCATATTCCCAATGCTCATATAATTATTATCATTCCATACTTCCGGATTACGCTTACCTTTTTGTAGGTCCTATATCGATGATTAAGAATTCGCTATTTGACAAGGCAAAACCGGCAAGGTGTATGCCTAGCTATTATTCAGAGAAAATGGTTTATGAATCTTATGAAAAAATTTTATGGTTCTCAAAAAAATATGAACTTGAAACAGACAGCCTGTTTGGACACTACTTTAACATAAAATGGAATGTCGATTATGATTCAAGTTATGTTCGGTTAAACGCTTCCGGCTCCGCAAGATTCTACATCTCCGGTTTCTGCACCGAAGAACAGCTGGAAATGATTAGGAAACGGAAAAAAGAAAGCAGCAAATTAGAATAAACGGAAAATGCCCTTAAGGGGTAAAATGAATTTATTCTAAAATTTAGGCTTCTTCTAAAAATGTATTTAGCGCCCTTCGCGGAGGCGGAAGGCAACGCAAGCGATGTCCACTTCGCGGGGCAGGCTCATTTCGCGGCTCAGGCCCTGCGGCAGGTTGCGGAACCCGACGTTGCGGATGCTTTCGCACACCTTGCTTGCAGCAGCCGACACGGAATCGCTGGCCATGCTGTCGGCGTTGCTCGCCGCGTTCTGCAGCAGGTTCAGGAGCAAAAAGCCGGCACCCAGGCGCTGCGACTTGTCCACCAGCGTGTTGAGGCGCGAGGTGTCCGAGACGAGAAAGCCGATTTGCAGCAGGGAATCTCCGGCAAGCTTCACCTTGACCTGGCGCTCCACGGCAGAGGCGGGGCGCACGGACTTTTGCAGGGACTGCATGTAGTCGGCGAAGGCGCGGGGCGCGGGCGGCGCGAAATTTGCCTCGGAGGATTCCGCTTCGGCTGATCCGGCGGATTCCACCGGTTTAGTGGACTTGGCGCATTCGGCCTTGTAGTTCGCCATGACGACGATGTTGTCCGCGAGGTCGAGATAGTCGCCGCAGGCGCCCGCCACCAGGATAAAGCTGTAACCCGCCTGCGCAATGGCGCGAATGCGGTCGGTCAGCGGTATCAGGGGTTCGCGGTCGTCGCCCAGGAGTTTGCGGACGCGGATGTCACGGATGAGGAAGTTCACCGCCGAGGAATCCTCGTCGATGAGGAACGTCCGCGAGCCCGCCT
>JAEEGI010004137.1_pt1 | contig 34185 bp, 25 predicted proteins | sample 8958751 | NCBI WGS metagenome assembly JAEEGI01 (sample SAMN16246545, study PRJNA631951) | gut metagenome | biome: gut microbiome; feature: rumen; material: KS-attached | host: Bos | place: Iran: Karaj | collected 2018-10
ACAACCTTATCATTCTGGACGCCTCTGGCTCCATGTACAGCATCAGAAACGAAGCCATCGCTGGTGTAGTGGAAACCATTCAGACCATCCGTACGGCTCAGGAAGAAAATGCCGATCAGGAACAGATACTCAGTCTGGTCGTGTTCAACGGCAAACACATTGCCACAGTCTATGACCGTATGCCCATCACGAAGGTATCCGACTTCAACGAGAAGGATTATCAGCCTACAGACAATACTCCTCTCTATGATGCCATGGGCGACTCTATCACCAACCTGCAGCGATACATCGATGAGAAGGACAATGCCCTGGTGACCATCATCACAGACGGTTATGAGAACGCTTCGAGAGAGTGGAATCATCAGCGAGTCTTCCAGCTGGTAGAGGACTTGAAGAAAAAGAACTGGCTCTTCACCTATATCGGTGCCAATCAGGATGCTCTGGCGGTGGCCCGAAACATGGGTATTGACCATAGCATGAACTTCATGTCCGATGCTGAAGGTACTAAGGCGATGTTTATGAAGGAAAAGCGCTCACGTAAAGCATTCTACGACAAACTGCGCAGCATGAGCTTCAAAAAAGCGATGGCAGAAGAAGACTACTTCATGGATGATGACCAAGGCGGCGAGAACGGTCATGTGTAATTGCAATGACAGGAAAGGAACCATCATCCGAGGATAAGAACAACGTTCATACAACAATCCCGCCAGTTCATACAACGTGGCGGGATTTTCTTGGCCAGGTAGTATAGAAAGGCTAACTTTGCAACATCAAAAAGCAATACGAGATGAAAAAGATTCTGAAATGGACGATTATTGGAACATTCCTGGCAGTGATAGCTGTTGGAGGATTTGGGCTATGGATTCTCTTCGGCAGCAAGACGAGCAATCCCAATAACTACAAGACTATTGGTGAGATTCCTGAACCTTGGGGGTATGAGCGCATCAGTGGTGACGATGTGGCTTACACAAACTATTTGCGGAGCCTGCCGCTGAAAGAACGGGGAGCGAAAGTTCAGCTCTATACTGGTGGAAATGCCAGATTCCAGTCACTCAACTATGCCGTAGTAGATATGCCTCTGCTGTCAAATGCAGAGCAATGTGCTGATGTTTGTATGCGGTTGAGGGCAGAATACCTCTATATCACAGGTCAATACGGACGCATCCGATTCCAGAATGTGAATGGGAAGACGTTGAGCTATGGAGGTGGCGGTTCCCGCAAGTCTTTTGAGCGTTATCTGAGGAATCTCTATGGAGTAGCCAGCACCTTTTCGCTGAGCCGCGAGATGAAGACCAGACGATTGGCAGACATGCAGCCTGGTGATGTGTTTGTCTATCCTGCCCGTTATGGACAAAAGTACGGACATGCAGTCATGGTGATTGATGTGGCCATCAACAGAAGAGGCAGGAAAGCCTTTCTCCTGGCAGAAGGAAATACGCCTGCGAGGGAAATCCATGTGATGCGGAATTTTGAGAATCCCTTCCGATCTCCATGGTTTATGCTCGATGAAGATGCAGACAACCTGATACTTTCAGTATTTCATTATAAGGCTACAAACTTGAAACATTTCTGATATTAACGCATAACAAAGAATGACTATGAAATTGAATACTATTGTAGTTCTGCTTTGCGCCATAATTTGTATGGCCAGTTGCTCAAAAAAACATGGTGAGAACAGTGAACTTTCTGATGAGGAAGAAGTCAGATGCCTGTGCCCACCAGTCATACATCTCCAGCCATTTGGCAAATTCAGTCAACATGAGGCTCAACTGTTAGGGAAAGAACTAACGAAGAGAATCGAGGACATATTTGGTGTAGAATTGGAATGCGAGGTACACCCTCCATTGCCCCTTTCAGACACTTTGTTGAACGTTTTCGTTAAGCCAAATGAGCAGAATGATGCTCGCATCAATTCTGCCATGGCGAGAAAAGGTAGGATGAAATCCAACGAAGGCCATACAAGGTACAGAGCTGACAAAATCATAAGATCAATGGCTGCAAATGCTAACAGACATAACATCTACATCGGATTAACGCATAAGGATATATCATGCAGCGTACATGGCAAGAAGGACTGGGGTGTACAAGGACTTAGCCTTATCCCGGGTAACGCTTGCGTGGCTTCAACGTTCAGGGTAAAAGACAGACGGGATTTCTGGAAAGTCGTATGCCATGAGTTTATCCACACCTATTTCACCTATAACCATTGCCCTAAAGACGACCCGTCTTGTTTGATGCAAGCTGCAAAAGGACATCCTCGCTACAAAGGAAAGAATGGGCTATGCCCACATTGTAGTAGCGTACTGAAGATATAGCCTGCATATTAATCATAAAAGATTGGGGGGCTTGTTGAAACGGATAACAACTCATACAACAAACCAACAGGTTCATACAACACATCAAGTATTTTTTTCTCCTATTCAATAAGTATTCGTAACTTCGCATCGTCAAACAAAGGATTTGTAAAATGAAACAGTTGATTCTTACTTTGATGGTTGCGCTCATGAGCGTGATGGCATCAACGCCCGCTGCAGCGAAAAGCAGCAAAAACGAGTTGAAGAAGAGCGTTCCGACCAACCTGATCGTCAAGCAGACGACTCAGTTCAGTGACGGTCGTACACTGGTCATATACTACAAGAAGCAGGGCATGAACTGCGAGGTGTATTCACCATGCAGTGCTGGTGATTACAGCGTGACCGATGCATCCAAGATCAAGTCCACCAACTTCGAAGTGGTTGACAAGGTTGAGGGAAAACTCTACAAGAAGGCTTCTGTTGGGGAGGTGACACGCATCATCAAGAAACTCGTGAACCAATATCTGTAAATGGTCTATGCTGAAATTCTGTTGCTGTGTATTACCATATTGGTATTCACAGCAACTTCAAAAGACAAGGAATGATGAAACGACGTAAGAGATGGGGATGTCTGGCTGTAATACTGTTGTTTACCATCGTGGCAGCAGTGTTCGGCCTTCATTGGGCATGGAAGTACTATGGCTTGCCTGAGTGGCCAGACCGCAGGGAGTATAAGACGATAGAAGAAAGAGCCGAGAAAGCATTAGCCTTTGCCAAACGTCATGACATGAACGAGCATTATGCGTTGTTTGTGGACTATCGTATCCCATCGGGAACGCCAAGGCTCTTTGTTTGGGACTTTCATCAGAAAAAGATAGTAGCAAGCACCTATGTCATGCACGGGCCAGGTGGTGGAAGCACAGCTGAACGTCCTGTGTTTAGTAATAAGCCAGGAAGCGAGTGCTCATCATTGGGACGCTTCCTTGTCACCAAAGAACATGGCCACACGCTTAAACGCAGCTTTCGGATAAAAGGCATGGATATGGATAATCAGTCGGCTTATGCCAGAGGGCTGATGATCCATAGTTCTCGCTGGGTGGATAGTCATTGCTGGATGCGGTATATTCCCCTACACCGTGCAAGTTGCCAGGGCTGTGTCACTGTCTCTTCCAGAGGAATGAACTACTTGTGGTCACTCGTCAATAAAGAACAAAAAGCATTATTGCTTTGGAGCTTTGTTAGTAAACAAAGTTAAAAATGATGCTGAATCAGAGGAATTTTCAACAAAAATGTGTATATTTGCCGCATGGAATGGCTCAGAATATCTACCAGTACCGAAATGGTGCGAGTCGCCACGGATGAGATTGTCTATGTCCGTGCCGACGGTAACTATTCTGATCTCGTATTGACTAATGGGCAAAGACGCAAGATGACCTTCCAGCTTCACTTCTTCGATGAGGTTTTCCAGCAGTTGCAGAACAATATGTTCGTCAGAGTGGGAAGAAGCCTGATTGTCAACAAGAGATATATCTATGTCATCAACTTGACGGAGCAGCAACTCATATTGTCTGGAGGCGATATCAAGGAACCCATCGTATTTTATGGGCAGCCTAAAGCCGACAGTCCTCAGAATATATCTCTTGCACGTGAAGGACTGAGGCAGTTGAAGGAGTTACTTGAAAATGAGAAAGGGGTAGACAATGGATGATATAAACATGCAGAAACCAGAAGTGCCCATCATCATCATCGAGCGTGATGAGCAGCCACAGTCCAAGGAGATTGTGACAAAGGTCGTTGCCCCTTCCAAGAAACAGAAGTGGCTGAAGCGGTTCCTTGCCTTTGCAGTCGTTGGCTGTATGATAGTAGCAGCCATCGCAGGCTATTATCTTTGGAACTATTACTATAATATAGGCATATCCGTTTCTGTCTCTCCAGAACAGAACATCGAAAAACTTAAGATGCCTGTAAAGAAAGAGACTCCAGAGATTGTGATGACCAGCGACAGCATTCTTGGCGTAGCAATGGACTTCTATGCCATTCATGGATTGAAGGCCTCCATAGAGTTTGAGGAGCCCGATACTGCAGACACATCAGTATTCCTCTATTCCCGTTGTGCTGATCATACCGCTGACGGACGTTATTTGGGAAGTTTAGTTGCAGAGGGAGTGGAAAAACAAAGCGACCGTTCCCGCCTCGGCTATATGGCAATGGCCGACGGCAATATGGTGATAGGTATCAGCCGTAGCGAGAAAGTGAAGGATTATGTTATAGATCGTGGTGGTTCGTTCTTCCGCCAGTTCATCCTTGTGAGTAATGGCATGATTCCAAGCCGTTTCTTCCTACATGGAAAGGTGGAACGTCGTGCAATAGGACGCATTGACAACCAACTTTACTACATTGCTACTCGCCACAAAGAAACCCTTTGGGACTTTGCCGATGCCCTCCGTGAATATGGATTTATAGATGCCATATATATCACCGGCGGTGCCGATTATGTGTTCTTTCGCGATAAAGATGGACTCCGTCATGACATTGGCAATGCTACCGATTATCCCCATACAAAGTGGAAGGGCATGATTCCTTGGCTGGTGTTCAGGAAGCATCAGTGATAAGCAACACGACTCTGCGAAACGTCATAAGAAAGGTACTGGTAAACCCGTAATGGGATTTAGAATTCTTGACAGATTGGTCATGTCGGAAATGGCTATTTTCAATCCAGTTAACTCATTCGATTAATCGAGTTAACTCAAATCATCGATCGAGTTAACTCAAACGGTCGATCGAGTTAACTCAAGTTTTTGGGGCAGTTATGCCATGTGACTTTTCCTATATGATGAAATATTGACAAACTTCAATTGGATTGCAGGTGAACCACCTCAATCGGTACATTACGCACCTTGTGACTGGATCCAGGTTAATCAATGCCTGCGCAGGATTGTACCTCAGTTGGGACCCGACTTTTTCCCCACTAACTTAATTGTATGTCTTGTTGCTGGGTTCATTATTACATACTTAATTCAAATATTCAATAGCTAATGACAAAGAAATCAACTTCCATCCCCGGCCTCAGCTTCTCGTGGAAGCGAGCACTGGGCATCACACAGGCAAAGCAAAAGATTGCCAGAGAAACGGGCATCCCAACCTCAAAGGCTGGGTTGGAACGGAAAATCGGTAATGTAATACTGAAGGCGTTGTTGGGAAAAAAGTAATTTAGAATATGAGAGTTGCAGGAAAGTCAGACATCAAATCCCAGTTCGCGGGCCATCTGCTTGATGACATTCAACTTGACGGTGGACGCATCCTCCTTATCGTAAATGGTGAGCAGGGCTATGCGTCCTTCGTGCTCGGCAATGATGGCGTTGGCCGTTGATGACGCGGACACCTCCAGACTTGCCTCGTCCTTTGGACGAAATGGTCATACGAATCTTACGGATGCCTGGACAAAGTTCTGCACCTTGGGAAGGGTTCTGCTGAAGGCTTTTCTTAAAGTCCTCTGGGATTTGTTGTTCGCTGCAAAGATGCAACAAAATTTTGTAACGGTAATGCTTTAATATGAAAAAGATGGCCTCATTTCTCCTTTTGTTGCTGGCAGTCATTGTATTTGCCACATGGCAGTACAGGCTGCTCTGCTTGCTGTTGTTTGTCTGGCTGAACCGGCAGTGGATGATTCAAAAATATGGACGACACTGTTATCGGATAACAGTTCTACTGCTGATAGTGTGTATCTTCATTGCTATCCCAAACTATTTCCAGCGTGGACGGACGCAATTGGTGTATTTGGATAGTGATGGAGAACGAATCAGCACACCGTTGCCCGTGTATCTGGCCAATTCCGTCTTGCCCGAGGAGGAACTGATGAATGCGGGTATGAAGGCAACAGCAATCCTTCCCCCAGCATCGCTTAGCCCTGTTTTTAAAAATCTGGGCAGCAGGTTTGTCCGTGATGCTCAGCGCGACTTTTGGAGCGGAATGGCTTGGACGTTCTATGCTCCATATAACAGATTGTCCTTGCAGGGCAGCAATCCAGGTTCGTTTGCATATGCCCAAGCAATGAACGAGATTGCAGGAACCAACTTTGATGGGGTGTATATTACAAAACCAAGACATGACGACAAAACGGTAAAGTACCCTGTTGTATTCTTTGCTCATGGCTATCTTGGTAGCTGGGAGTTGTATCAAGGATTATTCTCTCGATTAAATGACTGCTTTGTGGTGAGTATTGGGACGCGGGACTTGTCTGGTATCTTCAGCCGTCAAGATATCAACAAGGTGTTCACCAAATACCTGCCAATGCTGAAAAACGAGGGATACAACATTGAAGAGAGTCGTCTGCATTTGATTGGTCTCTCAAACGGTGGAACTGCTTCGAACGTGGCTTTACGCAGTTTTTCGGACAAGTTCCAAACAATCACATTTATCAGTACATCGTGTGATGTCATTAAACGATCGAAAGCGAAAGTAATACTGTTCGGTGGTGGAAAAGATGCTAGTGCAGTAGGACTTCCTTCAGCCGCTCGTCACCTACAGAGATGTGGAACAATGACAGCGCTGATGTTCGACGAAAATGAAAACCACTATATGATGGTGCATCAGGCTGACGAAATGCTGGATTTCCTGAACAAGGAAATGGGATTGCTAAATGAGAAATGATTTCGTACATTAAAATGTATATTTCATACAAGTAATGAACATACATGAATGAATTCTTGATTTTTGGCTTTAACTTTGCAGAAAAGTTTAACTCAAAAAAGTATTTTTATGGGATTCATTATTGGTTGTATCGTTTATGTAGTTGTATGCGAAGGCATTTGCAAAATGCTTGAGTTGGAAGATTTCAACAAAAAGGCATGGGTATATGCAATTGTAGGCTGTGTGGGTAGTTTCTTGATAAAGGGAATGATGTAGTAAATGACTTTATGGGGAGCAGGGTACTGATCATATCGAACACAAACGAACTGGTGAGGGTGAAGCCGGAGCGGGTGGTGTATGTCGAGTCGGATGGCAACTATTCGACGATGGTGCTGCATGACAAGACTGAGCATGTGTTTACGATGAATCTGGCCCATTGTCAGGAACTGATTGAGAAGCAATTAGGCAAAGAGGCTGAAACGTTTATCCGCATTGGTAAACAATTGATCATCAATCGCGACTACATTTTCAAGATCAATGTAAACAGACAAACGCTGATCATGTCGGACATGGCACTCAATCAGACCTTTACGCTTCAGGCATCGAAGGAGGCCCTGAAACAACTGAAGGCATATATGGAAACCAAAGCAGGGAAGGAGGTTAGGCTATGAGAGATGATGAACTGCAGGTGTTAGGCGAACCTCGGAAAAAGAGCAAGCGGGAGAAATGGAGAACTGTCATAGCCGCATTCTCTCTGGCAGCTGTAATTGCTGCTATAGGAACTGTGGGCTATTCCTTATCTAAAGACGAGCAAGAAGAACAGGTAGCGAAGAACCCTGGCGATCCTACTATCATAGCAGGACTGCAGGAGTGTGTTGACTCTCTGCTAAACGAGAAGTTGAAGGAGATTGATGGTCTGCAGGGGCAGGTCATCGTGATGGAGGTGCAGACGGGTGAGATATTGGCGATGGCAGGTCGTGAGCGTAAATATGATGGGACATTCCAGCCTTGTAATAACTTCGCCTATCAGCAGGAACTGGGATCTGTAATGGAAACAGCATCACTGCTTGCTGCTATGGAAACGGGAAAAGCCCAGCTCTATGACATCGTCGATACAGGAGAAGGGATATGGACTGTGGGTAATGGTTGGATGATGAAGGACCATAACTGGCGAAGAGGTGGCTATGGAGTAATAACGTTGGGCAGGGCTTTGGAGGTTAGTTCAAATATCGGAGTAAGTAAAACCATCTGGAAGATTTTCAAAGGACACGAACAGGACTTCTATCATCTATTGGATTCTATGAGTTATGGACAGCCTGATTCCATTGACGGAATAGATGGGTTACATCCCACAAGTTATGATTCTCCTAAACGTTCTGATTGGATGGACGAATACATCCTTTGGAGTTCTATAGGCTATAACCGCAAGATTGCCCCCATCCAAATGCTGACATTCTATAATGCTATTGCTAATAATGGAAAAATGGTGAAGCCAACGCTGAAAAGTGGCGAGGTGGAGGTCATTAATCCGCAAATTGCGAGCAAGGAGAATATCGCCAAAATGCAAACGGTATTGGATCATGTAGTAAGTCAGGGACTGGGCAGAAAGGCCTGTACTCCGATTCTAAAGGTTGCAGGAAAGACGGGAACATCAACGGTAAAGGAATACGATTTTGGCTATGACACTTATGTGGATGAATATCAGCTTAGCTTCTGTGGCTATTTCCCTGCTGATGAGCCTAAGTACAGCATCATTGTGAGCATGAATAAACTGGGACTTCCTGCCAGTGGCGGAGGCATGGCCGGTGTTTTGTTCCGTCATATCGTCGAGCAGATGGTGGCCTACGGGTTGCCTGCTGTTTTCGTCGTGGATGAAGAGAAGAATGACACTGTCAGAATCACAGAAGACAATATCCAGTCAATCAACAATTCACTTAGCCGTGGAGACTATGGGTATAAAATCCACATCGGAGTCTCTGAAAAGTAATAACTTTGCAACAGTTAATATATGGAAGGTAAAAGGGGACAAGTATCCTTCCTGTTAAAATGTATAAAATCTGAGTGAAAACGTAACAATCTCGCGGGAATTACGTATATTTGCAACTTAAAACTGATGATATGGCAGGACAGGGAAAGAAATCAAACGGGAAAGTGGTTGTCAGAATTGACTATTTGCCAAGTGTAAACTATTCAATGGTGAATAGTGGCATGGATATTTGTAAGAAGCTTGTATTGGAGAATAACGACGACAAAGACTGGCATCATTTGTCTGTTGAAATAAAAGGCCAATACATCAAAACCAGCAGTTGCAGGTTTGAGATGTTGAGAAGAGGACAGTCCGTGCAGGTTTCATTCATCAAGATTGAACCAGATTTCGCCGTGCTGAGTGAGATTACGGAAGCTGTGAAGATCTCGTTCCTGTTGACAGTCGGAAGCGAGGATGGTGTGCTTTACGAACATGACTATCCTATTACACTCCTGTCGTACGAGGAGTGGGCAGGCAGCAATGTGATGCCTGAGCACATAGCCGCATTCGTGGTTCCCAACAACCCGCATTTGTCGAGAATCAAGCTTTTTGCAGCCAAGTTCCTGGAGAAATGGACCGGCTCGGCAGCCTTTGACGAGTACCAGACGCAAGACAGGAACAGAGTGCGTGCCCAGGTGGCAGCCATCTATGAATCGCTGCGTTCTGAAGGCATCGTCTATTCTGCGCCTCCTGCGAGCTTCGAACAGACGGGACTGCGAATCCGCATGGCTGATAAGGTGCTGACGGAGAAAATGGGGACTTGTCTGGACACAAGCCTGCTGGTGGCATCCTGTCTTGAGAGTGTCGGTATTTATCCTATTCTCGTGATGCTGCAAGGATATACTATGGTGGGTGCTTGGCTGACTGAGAATGTTTTTCACCAGATGATATGCGATGATGCCAGTTACCTGATGAAAGAAACGGCTGACGGCAACCATAACCTGGTTCTGCTGGATCCGACAGCCATCACTTCTTCTGAGGGCATCAGCTTTGAAAAGGCTGTCGGAAACGCCATGCAGAGGATGAAGGACGAAAGCCTGTTCCTCTATTTCGTGGATATTCACCGTTGCAGACTCGGAAACATCAGACCCTTACCCCAACTTATTGAAAAAGACGGGAAATGGATACTCGACAATGATGGTATTGATCACCGGAACTCTACAGAGAATGTTAGGAATCTCAGACATTATGATCTGAGGCTTGAGGATACGGGGATACCTACGACCAAACAGATGATCTGGGAGCGGAAGCTGCTGGATTTCACATTGCGGAACAACCTGCTGAATACGCGGGTCGGGAAAAAGGTCATCCCTTTCATTTCCTTTGAGATAGAGCATTTGGAAGACCATCTTCAGGCGGGTGAGGACTATAGCATCACCCCAACACCCGGAAAGAAACTGGAACCTAATGCCGAAGGGATGTATGACTCTGCCCAGCAGGCAACGGAATATAAGACTTACGTTTCAGAGCTGATAAGGAATCATAAGATTGCATCCTATCTGACTGATATGGAACTTCAGAACGCCTTGAAACATGTCTACAGGACAGCCAGGACTTCACTGGAGGAGAATGGTGCCAACAGCCTGTTCCTCGCCTTAGGCATGCTCCGATGGTATGAGACGACCAAAAGCGAGCAGCCTCGTTATGCGCCCATTCTTCTGCTGCCTGTAGATATCGTTCGGAAGAGCGGCAATCACTATATCATCCGTAAGCGTGATGAGGATATCATCCTGAATATCACCTTGGTTGAGCTGCTGAAGCAGAACTTCGAGCTGAATATGGACGCGTTGAAAGTGCTGCCGAAGGATGAAAGTGGGGTTGACGTGAAACTGATATTCACCTATTTTCGCAGGGCCATCATCGAGCAGAAGAAATGGGATGTGCTGGAGGAGTCGATGCTGGGACTGTTCTCCTTCAACAAATTCGTCATGTGGAATGATATTCATTCTAATGCTGAGAAGCTGAAGGAAAACGTTGTGGTGGCATCGCTGATTGACAAACGGGACAGGCAGGCTGTTGCTGACAATCCGGTAGACGCAAGATCGATAGACAAGGAGAGCGCCCCGATGGATTTTGCCATTCCACTTGATGTGGACTCTTCGCAGATGGAGGCCATCGTGGAGTCGGGACGGGGAAGGAGCTTCATACTGCACGGTCCTCCTGGAACGGGTAAGTCGCAGACCATCACGAACATGATAGCCAATGCGCTGTATCAGGGCAAAAGGGTGCTATTCGTGGCAGAGAAGATGGCGGCTCTGTCTGTGGTTCAGTCGAGACTGGAGAAGATCAACCTGGCACCATTCTGCCTGGAACTGCATTCGAACAAGGTGACGAAAAAGCATTTCTTCGAGCAGATGGACGAGGTGCTGAAGGTGACGAAGATCAAGTCGCCGGAGGAGTATGCCAAACGGTCAGAAGAGTTGTATAATGAGCGCAAGGAACTGATCAGCTATATGGAGGCTCTTCACCAGAAACAGTCGAGCGGACTGAGCCTTTATGAGTGTATTTCTGAGTATCTATCCATCAAAGAGGAAGAAATCAGCGAACAGCTGCCTCCTCAGGGACAGATAACGGCTGACTTCATTGCTCAATGCAAGGAGCAGGTGGAACAGATCAATACCGTCCTTGATATTGTGGGAACGCCGAAGCAACATGCTATGTATGGCCTGGAGCCTACAGACAACAGACAGGAGACATTGGACAGCATTCGTGCTCTCCTTGAGGAATTCAAGAAGCTATATGAGCAGTTTGCCAGGCAGTCGGGAAAGCTGAACACTACTCTCTCTATGAACCTGAAGACTGAAGCGGATCTGCACTGGCTGAAGATGTTTGCAGGGATGTTGTCTTCAGAGAAAGAGAGAGATGAACTGCATGAGTCCATCTTGTCGAGATTCCGTGAGGACATTCTCAGACTGGATGTAAAAGCATACAGAAGAGAATGGGAAGAGGTGAAAAGCAAGTGGTTCATTCCGAGATATTTTGCCAAGAAGAAGTACTTGAAGTCACTGCAGGCCTATGGAGCTGTATTCGAATCGGACGTGGAAGACACGCTGAAGCTCGTTGGGGATTATCAGGACTTCAAGAAAAGCCTGAAAGCCCAGGCTGAGGAACTCGTCTCTTATGCCCACAGCAACGGATTCAGTCATCAGGACCGTTACGAAGCTTATGTTCAATATCTTGGCAGTCAGACTTCCGGCAGACGACAGGAGTTCCTCTATGAGGCAGAGTCTCTGACATCTATCAATCAGGAACTAACCCAGATAGTAGAAAAACTAAACGGCCTGACCGTTAGGGAGAATGCCAAAGAAGATATTGCCGGGCATCTGGAAGCATGGCTTCGCCACTACGACACTGTCAAGGACTGGTATCACTGGGTAGACAAGAAACACGAACTGCAGCAGATGGGCATTCTGCCAGTGATAACGCGAATTGAGGAAGGATCGGATCCTGAGCAGACGATGAAGAGTTTCCTGAAGGGTATGTATCATACCTTGATAGAAAGCGCAATCGATGGGAACGATCAGCTGAGGATGTTCAACGGGTTGAAATTCCGCCAGAAGATAGAGAAGTATAAGCGTGATACTGCCAGGTTCCAGGAACTCAGCAAGGAAGAACTCTACAGCAAACTGGCCTCCATGGTTCCCTCTACCTCAGCTGCCATTGCCGAGGGGTCGGAGATCAGTATTCTGAAGAGAAACATTGCCAACGGCGGAAGAGGCAGTTCCATCCGTACTATCATCGACAGTATTCCTACGCTGCTGCCAAGACTGTGCCCGTGTATGCTGATGAGCCCGATATCTGTGGCACAGTTCATTGACTTGAATGCAGAGAAGTTTGACTTGGTCATCTTCGACGAGGCTTCGCAAATGCCAACCAGTGAGGCTGTGGGAGCTATCGCACGTGGAAAGGCTCTTATCTGTGTCGGTGACAGTAAACAGATGCCACCTACCAGTTTCTTCTCTTCTAATCAGGTGGAAGAGGAGGAGGCCGACATTGACGATATGGAGAGCATCCTTGACGACTGCATCACACTCTCGTTGTGTGAGCACCAGCTGAACTGGCACTATCGCAGTAAGCACGAGAGTCTGATTGCGTTTAGCAATTCGCAGTATTATGGAAACAACCTGCTGACATTCCCGTCGATTGATGACCATGTTGCCAAGGTGACGCTGGTTCCTGTCAATGGTGTTTATGACAAAGGCCGGACAAGGAGCAATCCTGAAGAGTCGAAGGCCATCGTAAGTGAAATCATACGAAGACTGTCGGACAAGGAACTTCAGAAGTACAGTATCGGCGTGGTGGCGTTCAGCAGGGTCCAGGGTGACTTGATTGAGGACGATCTGATGGATGCACTTGACAAGAACCCTCAATTGAAGGAGATTGCCATGAACGGCAAGGAACCGATCTTTGTCAAGAACCTGGAGAACGTCCAAGGAGATGAGCGCGACGTGATACTCTTCTCTATTGGCTATGGTGCCGATAAGAACGGGAAGGTGTCCATGAACTTCGGACCACTGAACAATGCTGGCGGTGAGCGACGACTGAATGTGGCTGTGTCAAGAGCGCGATATGAGATGATGGTGTTCTCTACCCTGAAATCGAGCCAGATTGACTTGAAACGCTCCAACGCAAAGGGTGTGGAAGGGCTGAAAGGATTCCTTGAATTTGCCGAGACTGGCAAACTGCCGTTTGTATCGGATTCTCATCAGGACCGGGATGCTAACATTGTGGTGGAACAGATCTGTGACGCCCTGGCGCAAGAAGGATATATCACCGAATCATTCGTAGGAAGATCTCATTTCAAGGTTGACATCGCGGTGTCTACCAAGGAGCATCCCGAGAAATTCATCCTCGGAATACTTTGCGACGGGAAGAACTACTTTGAGACAAAGACTACCAGAGACAGAGAAATAGTACAGCCAAGCGTGTTGCGTATGCTTAACTGGAGAATCATGAGAGTGTACTGCATTGATTGGTATGAAAACCGGGAAAGAGCATTGGATCAGATACTGAAAGAGCTGAAGCTGGCAGAATCGGGAAAGTCGGAGGACGAACCGGCAGAAGAAACGGCGTCATACGTGTTTGATGCAGAAAAGATAAGAGAATCGGGTGTTGACGACGATGTTGTCAGGAACGAGGCATTGATTCCATATAAGGAGTGCGAGATAGCAATCAAGAATGTGGATAAGGATGCTTTCAATCCCAGTGACGAGAAATATGCCAAGCTGATAAAAAAGATCCTGAAGGCCGAGCAGCCTGTCACAGAGAATTATCTCTGCAAGCGACTGGCAAAAGCTCTGGGGTTTGGTCATGCTGGACCTAATGTTCAGAAAGCGGTATCTCTTGCTTTGTCGGGTTTATACCAAGACCCTCTTTCTGTCGATGGCATCTGTAGTTTTTGGCTGGACAAGAAGAGCGCCAGTAACTTTAAAGGCTATAGAGCACCCTCTTCACGGAATATTACAGAGATACCTGTCATAGAGATTGCGAATGCCATCAAGGAGGTTGTCAAAGAAGAATTCTCTTTGCCCAAGGACAAGATTCCTACCATTGTAGCAAGGAAACTTGGTTTCTCGAGTGCTGGTGCCAAGATCTGCGATATCATCAATAAGACTGTCGATATGCTTGAGGGAGAAAAAGCTGTGACTGTCACCAACGGCTTGGTGTCATTGTCTCGCACTTCAGCCGTATAACAATTGTAGGTCAAAGATGTAGAATAATAGCCAAGTGCCTGTATTCGGGATGTATGGCTGCCGTTTTAGCCTGAATGGCAGCCTTGGCAGAATGGGCACAGCTGTCTATATCAGCTTGAAGTGGCGCAAAGCATTCAGGACTCCATCGTCATCAACAGAAGATGTAATAAAGTCTGCCTCTTTCTTCAGTGATTCAAGCGCATTCCCCATAGCGACACCTATACCTGCTGCTTTGATCATGGAAGAGTCGTTGCCACCGTCGCCAAAGGCCATCGTATAGTGAGGGTCTAATCCCAAGTGGGTAGCCAAAGCCAGGATCCCTTCCCCCTTGTCAGCCCCCTTTGCCGTGATGTCCGTAAATGCCGGATGCCATCGGCCGGAGGTGCAGCTTGGAATACGAGCCATCAATTCCCGCTCGTATTCTTCGGGAAAGAAAGGTGTCAGTTGGAGTATCCGTTGCTCAAGCACCGTCTCCAACGGTTTTGACAGACCGAGATTCTCGACGGCTATCTCACCACGGAAAACTCTGTCTACCTCGCCTTCGGGGTCAAGGACGGCCACATCCTTTTCTCCTACAACAATCAGCCCGTAGCGCTTTTCCTGTGCATCGCCAACCACGACTCTTACAGCTTCTTTCGGTATGTCCTTGCATCTGACCACCTTGCAGTTCTCTGATTGGGTCTGCTCATGACTGGAAATGGCAAGTGAAGTTGTGCCTTTCCCCACTAAACCACAGCCTTGACCTACAAAACATAATGCGCCATTGATGGTCACAAAACCGTCGATCAGGTGTTCTATGGCTCCTAAATTGGTAATAATCAGTGGGGGACGCCCGGTTGAGATAAACACTTTGTGTCCGTTGGCTTTAGCTTGGGTAAGAGCGAATATCGTTGAGGCTGGGATCTCATGTGTTCTGAAACTGACCAGTGTCCCGTCTATATCGAAGAAAAGGGCGTACTTGATTCCCAACTCCTTGCCGAAGAACTTCTTGAACTCGCTCTCGAAGTTCGGGGTGAAGATGTCTTTCCCCATGGCTTCCCGAATTTCCTGCATCGTCCAGAAACGGCCACCGTCCAATTCCTCTGCCGAAGGGTTGATCTCGCCGTCGCAGGTTGTACGATTTACATACACCAGCTCCTTTTCCCGTTTGCTTTCAAACACATACTTGTCAATGAACTCTGGCTTGAAGTCAATAATGCCCAATTCCTCACGGACCTCACGATGCAGGGCCTCTTCCGGAGTCTCGCCGTAGTCTATATGACCGCCAACGGCTGTGTCCCACTTTCCCGGCTGTATGTCTTTCCAGTCAGGCCTGCGCTGTAGGTAGATGTCACCTTTGGAGTTGAACACATGGAGATGCACAACGGGATGCAGCAGCTTGGAACCGCTATGGCACTCGCCTCGTGTTGCGGAACCTGTAACGTTTCCTGCTTCATCTACAATCGGGAATATCTCTTGCTGATTATCCATTTTTCTGATTCTAATTGATAGTTGCTACATGATTCACCATCTACTCTGCCAGTCATCTTGTTGGTACGTTTCTTTTTAACCGACACAACTTTGGTCTGGAACAATACCTGGATGAGCTGGTGAATTAGATTGGAACGCAAATTTAGTGCTTTCTGGCGAGAATGCCAAATATTCAATTGCGCATTTAATTATTTTTGTGAGAAGAATGTGTTTTCGAGGAGCACGTCCGACGGTATTCGACCCGCAGAGTAGTCCAGCATGCAGATAGGACACCCCATCGGGGTGCACGCCCTCGTTGCCGGTATGGTGTAGCAAACAACCCGACGCGCAATCATGGGCTCATGATTCTGGTCTTCCGGATTACGAGGCCTCTTACCGTGATTCGCCAGCCCCCGTGATAGCCTCGGAAAAATGTCGTTTGTTTTTGCGTTCAGGCGAGGAGATTTTGCGCTAAGGCACAAGGTGTTTTGCGTATAGGCGCAAGGTGTTTTGCGTATAGGCAAAAGCGTTTTTGCTACCACCTTTCTCCCGTTTGCATTGGATCTTGCACCAACGAAACCCCGTCCTCTCACCCCTGAAGCCCGACTGAGGTGGGCGGTCACGGGGTCGCCCAGCCTACTGATGGGGCACCTTTTCAGGGTGCATGTCCCAGGCTGACAACTGCTCTAACGAGAGAGTTTATAGTCGGTTCTTTTCTGCATTACCAGCACCCGTGCCTTTGTACTTACTGCGTGTGGTATTGAAGTTGTAGGTCACTTGCAGTCTGATGCCGCGTGTCATGCTGTGGTTGTTGCAGTCCTTACTGATCTCTACGCTGTGAGTGCGCATCTTCCATCGCTCCATACCGGTGTTGAAGATGTCGTTGATAGTGAGATTGAAGGCCAGTGCGCCACCAAAGAAACTCTTGTAGGCCTGTGCATTGATGTACCAGAAGGCATCCACTTCCTGCGACATATTATCGTGTGCGCGAGAATATTTTCCGCGAAGCGCCAACCAGCAAGACTTGTTGATGACAAACTTGTTGTTCAGGTCGAAGTAAAAAGCGGGACGGCGCAGATTGCTCACGTAGCCATATCGCTTGGCATCGAAGAACTGTTGATAATAGTCCATTTCCAATTGCGGTTGATACCAGCCAAATTTAGGTTGGAGCACAAGTGAGGCACTTACTTCCTGTTTATGGTCGATGTTGATCCAATGGGCGTAGGCTACTTCCTGCTCATTATAAATGTCATTCTTCCACAGCATATAGTCCTTGGTGTAGGTATAACCGAGGCTGAAGTTCAGCCATTTCCAGTTGAGCATGGCCTCCAGCATGTGGTTGATGGCAGGCTGTAGGTCAGGACTACCGCCCTCGTAGGCATAACGGTTATCGTACTGCTGATAACTGCGGAGCTGACCGTAGGCCGGGCGACGTGTCTTCTTGGCATACGCAAACTGCATCCCCCACTTCCCCTTATTCCACGATGCCGAGAGATTGGGGAAAAATCCGCTATAACGTCGGCTGACATCACCATCCTTAACGCCGTATGAGTAGTAATCGGAATGAACGTATTCATAACGTGCGCCAGCCTCTAATGACCAATGTCCCAAGTGCAGACCGTAGGAAGCAAAGCCTGCATAGTTGCTCTCCTGTATCTCGTTGTCGGATTCTGCGATATAGCCTTCAGGATTGTGGTTGTCGGCATCTACATGAGAGTGCGTCAGCTCCGTACCAAAGGAGACTTCGCCTTTAGGCAGTTTGTAGGCAACTGTCAGTTTGCCGGCATAGAGACGGCTGTCCTGCGTGGATGATGTGTTCACCGTGCGGTCTTCAAATTCTTGGCTCTGCTCGTTGATGTGCTGTCCGCGCTTGACGGTTGTGTGTACAAACGAGCCGTCGGCATTGATGTCCCATTGGCCAATCTTTCCTATATAATAGGCATTGGCATTGTGAGAAGTCACGTCAAATTTGTGATTAGCCGTCTGAGAAACAAGTCCTTGCAGGACGTCGTTGTGGTGAACGGTATAGTCAGATTGAAACGTGTTGTTGTATTTCAATGTTGTCTGATAGCGGTAGGAGGCACCGATAGAATGATTGGCATCGAAGTCATAGCTGAGTTTGAAGTCGGGAACGAAGGATTGGGTGCGGTCGGTGAAGAGACCGTGCTGCATGGTCTTCGTGTCATGGTCGGCCATGTGGAGGATGCTGCCGAAATTGTTGTCCTCGCCAGTGTAGTTGTTCACGAAATAGGGATAGAAGTTCATCTCCAGTCCGCTCTTCCGATAGGTCATCGACACGCCTGCTGCATTGCCAAACTCATGGAAGTAAGTGCCTCTTGCCATGCTATAGAGACTGAACCCGTCGCCACGCCGCTTAATGGTGTTGATGCGGATGACGGCACCGAGTTCGGCGTTATAGCGTGCACCAGGCATTATTATGACCTCCACAGATTTGATGTCTTTTGAGGTCAACTGCTCCAGTTCGCCCTTGTTGCGCATCTTCTTGCCGTTGATGTATATCTCTGGCTTACCCTTGCCGAACACATCTACGGAACCATTGGCGGTAACATTGACACGTGGTAGCTGTGACAGCACGTCAAGGGCAGAGCCTGCATCGGCCAGTAACGTGCCCTGCACATCAATCTCCATGCCGCCGGAAATCATTTTCATTGTAGGCTTATAACCCTTCACCGTCACGTTCTTCAGCGTATAAGTGTCAGGCTTTATCCTGATTACTCCGATTTCTGTTGTCTCGAATTGCTTGTAAATCGTCTTGTAGCCCACGTATGAGATACGGGCAAGAACGGGACGCTGTTCGCATGGAATAACAAAGAAACCGCTCTCGTTCGACACGCCGCCGGTAATCAGCGTGGAGTCCTGAGGTGAGAGCAGGGCGATGTTAGCGTAGGCCACAGGCTGGCCTTGCTCGTCGATGACGGTGCCCTTGTAGCGGAGGGCCGTCTTCTGCGGACACTCGACGATGATTTCCTGTTGGCTGGGATTTGCAATACCCGGCTCAACGGTCATGCGGATGGGATAGAAGCCTATCATCTGACGGATGGCATCGGGCACGGACTTACGGTGTACCGAAGTGGTGATGCGGAAGTCCTCCAGTTCGTTGTAGAGGAAACTGATGGTGTATTCATCGGTCTGCTCGTTCAGTTGGCGCAGGGCTTCGCTGAGCGACACGTTGTTGTATTCGCGTGTAATCTTTTGGGCCTGCACTCCGGCAAAGACAAGACAACAGACAAGCATTGATATGATTCTCTTCATGGCTTATTCTACTACTATCTTGTCCGACTTCAGTTCTACGGTGATGCTCTCGAAGAGGTTGAGACGATGCAGCACGACGTCGAGAGTCTCATCCTGTTTCCACACGAAATAGAAACGGAACTGACGGGCATCGGTATTCTGGAACTCCACCTCCTTATTATAATAGGCAGCTATCTGAGGTAGCATCTTATCCAATGAAACATTGTCGAAAACAATGGGCTTCACGTTGGCGGTCGTGTCTGTCTTGACTGTATCTGTCGGCAATGCCGAAGTAGGCTTGGCAGATATGGTTTGTTCTGCCTGCATAGTCTGCGGTTTGGGATCGCTAACCATACGCACGATGTGGATGGCGGCAAAGGCCATTCCCGCCGTAAAGAGTATGCCGATGATGCTTGCTGCAACCTTGTAAGGGAGTATGCCCATCAGTCTCGTAATGGTGGCAGTGCGTGGTTCATCTTTTTCAAGGGCTTCTAATTCTTCAGCGTGTTCCGTTGCGAATTTATCCCACTCATCGTCCACGGGGACGGATTCCTTTTCGACTTCGCGCTTCACAAAGGCTTGCTTCGTCAGCGCGAGCAGTTCCTGGTTCTCTGCTACCAACTGGTCAATTTTGTCTTGCTTTTCCATAACGTTTATCGTTTTGCTGTTTCTTTCTGAAAATACTCCTTGATTCGCTGTACCGACTGTGACAGGTGGTTGTAGACCGTCACTTTGCTCACGCCCGCGGCCTGTGCCACTTCCTCATAACTCATCTCGCTGAGAAACCGCAGCCGGAATATCTGCTGGCTAAGCGGTGGCAGTTCCGCCTCGATAAATTGCATCAGCCGTTCCAGACGGTCATCGTCATTCATCGAAACGATCTGGCTCTGCATCGACTCCTGCAAGAAGTGCTTTTCCACCCGTTCCTGCATCGACTTGCGGTTGAGCACGTCGCGACAGCGGTTGCGCACGGCAGTCATCAGGTAGCCTTCCGTCTGGTTCTGTTGGGGTTGATACTTCTCCCGTAACAGTCGGGCGAAGATGTCGCTTACCACGTCCTTGCTTTCGTCGGCATCATAGAGCATCGTCCTTGCCAGACGGTACATCTTGGCAAAATGCTGACGGTATATGTCTTCAAATTCTTTTTTCGTCATAATTATCACTCATACACAACAAGGACGATTCAGCGAGCCGAAAAACTAAGCAAAACGATAACTTTTTTCAAATTTCCTTCATTTTTCTACTGTCTTTTGTCATTCCGAGCCACAAAGTTACAGAAAGTCCCACGAAAAAGACCCCGACAAGACCGAAAAAGTGTCTGCCGAGGTGAAAGTCTGAACAAATGTTCAGGGGTTTAGTGAATATTTGGAATTATTTCTCCGAAAACGTGACGGCCTTGCGGATGCGTGACAACTGTTGGGGAGTGACGCAGAGGAACGAGGCGATGGCATTCAGGGGGAGATGGAGGGGATAACTAAAGGTGTGTCGGTGCGTACTGTGCAATCCGATATCCAGATGATGCGAAGCGACAAATTGGGCTACAATGCTCCCATTGAGGTGTATGACCACAAGTACTACCGCTACGCCGACCGCGACTACTCCATCTTCAATATGCCACTCTCGGCAACCGACTACGAGGCGCTGCAAGAGGCAGTCGACATGCTGCGACAGCTCGAGGAATTTGACCAGTTCAGCGAGATGGCCGATGTGGTGAGCCGCCTTCAGGACAAGCTCGCTATCACGCGCAATGGCCGCAAACCAATCGTACACTTCGACAATGTTCCCGACCTCAAGGGCCTGAAGCTGCTAAATCCGCTTTATAACTATATTGCACATCGGCAAACGTTGCGCATTGAGTATCAATCGTTCAATGCACGGCGTTCGCAAGTGTTTATCTTATTTCCATATCTGTTAAAGGAATTCCGTAACCGCTGGTTCCTCTTTGGCAGTCGCGCCAAGGACATGGTGCTTTACAACCTTGCCCTCGACCGAATAATCAGCGTTGAGCCTGCCCCCGACGTGCCTTATCAAGACAATCCTCATTTTGACCCCGAGCATTTCTTTGACGACGTGATAGGGGTGAGCAAGAATATCAACAACAAACCACGGAAAGTAAAGTTTTGGACAAATCGCGAACAGAGCAAATATGTGATGACAAAACCGTTGCACCCATCACAGCAGTTGCTGGAACGCAACACCGAGGATGGCAGCTGCATCTTCCAGATTGAGGTGGTGCTAAACTTCGAACTTTATTCGGTGCTGATGAGCTACGGAGAGGGGTTGCGCGTGCTTTCGCCACGCAATGTGGTGGCCTATATGCGCGACCGCCTGCGCCAAGCCGCTGACGCATACGAGAACAGTTAATAGTTTAGAGTTTTTGGAATCAGTGGAATCACTTGACTCACCTGACTCACTTGACTCACCTGACTCACCTGACTCACTTGACTCAGCTGACTCAGCTGACTCAGCTGACTCAGCTGGCCGCGTTGCGCTAAGATGATGGATGTGGTAGCAATATGTCAATGATCGCTTAGGAATTATACCCTTTGCAAAAATAGTGACTGGCAAATCTCAATAGCAACATTAAAAAAACACTATAAACAAACCGCCGCAAGGGATTTTCTTGCGACGGTTTTCTAGGCATGAGAATGCTATTGTCAGCTAGGTTGGCCTTTCTTGATGTATAGATACTTGGGGTAGCGGCCCAGAACGAAGAGGGTGACAGGACACAGCCAGATGTCACGCTCAAAGCCTGGCAACTCGGTGACGGTGTAGAACGAGCCGCCAGTGAGCGAGTGTTCGCCCTGCACAAGGCAAGCATAGCCGGGATGATCCTCGCGCTTATTGCTGGGGATGACGTCCACATTGGCGGTCACATCGTCTTCGCTCAAGAATGCGCAGAGTTTGTCGGCACCTGCCACCATGAGCAGGTTGTGGTGATCAAAAGGCCAATTGGGGAAGTCAACGTACCAAAGTCCGTCGGCCTCATGGTTAAACTTGAGATGATACTCTTTCTTGCGGCCAAACACGCTCTTGGCCATGGCTTGTGCGCCACCCATCAGATTATTTACTGTGTAAGTCATTGATAGTTATTTATTATTAGTTGTTAATTACTAAGAGACGTGGAGAGAGTTGAGGAATTTTACATTGTGAGGCCGAGGATTTTCCAGAACTCGGCTGGCAGAGTCACATTCTCGAGGCATATGCAATCCTTGAATAGTGGTGCCACGTCATTGACGTTGCGTCTTGCGATGCCACATCCCACGCGTGTCACGAGGAAGCGAAGCTCGGGATGCTGGCCGGCAAACTGAGTGAAACGCTGCACAGCCTCAGCTATCTGCTCTATGGGACACGTGGTAGGGAGAGCGTAACTCTGTCCTTGCAATCCCTCGCCTTGGCCCCAAATGGCTCCAAAACGTTCCATTGCTACCTTGGCAGCGCCACCGCTGTGGAAACCCTGAGGGTTGCTGCCGAAAACGAAGATTTCGCCCTCTTGTAAATTGGCAATATGACTAGGAGAAACACGGTTCTCGTAGTACTTATTGGCCATCTCACGCTTACGCTTAATCCATTCCTCTTTGCTGTGTCGGCGTCCGCTTCGGTATTCCTCATCCATCTTCCTAAAGTAATTGCGCTTTGCCGAGCTCTCTCGCGCCCAAGTGCTGCTAGTTCCCTGCACGTCGTGGCTAAACTCTATTACATTATTGATTGATAGATTGAAGCTTACTTGCTTCACATCATGTTCGCTGCCCATGTAAGAGAACGACCAGCCTTCGTTGGTAAGTTGCTCGATTAGGGCCTTGAGTGAGGCGCCAGTCCACTCGCGCGATGCGTTCTCATAGCCATCGGTTAGCACCGTCACCACTGCACTGGCATCGTCATCGTCCTTTATGTGGTTGTGCAGGGCTGTGATTGACTGACCCATAGCATCGTAGAGTGGTGTGCAACCTCCTGGTTGATAGTCCTTGAAGTCGTCAACCTGAGCGATGGGCTTGCAATCGATTATTGTGCGTATTGAGGCTCTAGCTCCAGAGTCGAAAGTCACGAGCGTGAGAAAGTGATCCTGTGTGTCGGCAAACTCGCGCTGCGCCTCGCGTATGCTGTTTATTGTTTCATTAACGCCTGTAATAGTGGCATGTTCCAATCCGTGCATCGAGCCACTCTCATCGACGATGATGAGGTTATAGATGCGGGCTTTCTTGATAATGTTTTCTTCTGCATTCATTTTTTCTTCATTTTTAGGGTTAATACTCTCGGTGTGGTTCATCTCTTGCTGACTTTTGTGTGGTTCATTACTGTTGTTAGTTCTCTCGGTAATCTCACCGCTATCTTCGGCGGCAAAATCGACTGCATGGAAACCAAGCAGTTTTTTGAAATAGTTTGCTGCAATCATATCATTAAATGTGAGATTGAAGTTTTTGCGTAATTTTTACACTGCAAATTTAGTGTGTAAATATTACACAACAAAATTTTCCTGCGTAAATGTCACACATTTAACTGATTTTAACTATAATCAAGCAAAATGTCAGCTTTTTTAATGTTTGGATGTCAAAAATGTCAGGAAAGACACAAAATTCATTAGGCAATAGAAAATCACACAGTTTTCAATGGATAAGACTTATTTTCCACGCTCTTAACCAACATTACCGATACAGAAACAATTAGGGCAGCGGTCTCGTGCGACCACTGCCCTAATGCGCTTCAAGATGGACTTGAACCAACGACCCCCTGATTAACAGTCAGGTGCTCTAACCAACTGAGCTATTGAAGCTTCGTTTAACCCTAAAATTATCCAATTATGAAAAAATTGCGCTTCAAGATGGACTTGAACCAACGACCCCCTGATTAACAGTCAGGTGCTCTAACCAACTGAGCTATTGAAGCAGTATTTTCTCGTTTTCGAGAATTGCGGTGCAAAATTACAGTCAATTTTTGAATTGTGCAACACTTTTTGCCAAAATATTTAAAAAAAATCTTGTTTAAGGGTTTTTTAAGTACTTTTTCGCCCCCTATGTCAACTATAAATAGTACTTTAGCAGTCGGAAATCAAAACATACAACACACATAACATTGAATATGAAGAAAACATTCATCACAATAGCTGCTCTGGCGACAATTATCGTGGCTGCGCTTCCCAAAATGGCAGCACAGGCAAGCGACAACAATGACAGCAGCAGCCGCGACACCCGCATAGCCCGCAACCTCGACATTTTCAACAACTTATTCAAGGAGTTGAATGCGTTTTATGTCGACACACTCGACATCGACAAGTCGATGGAAACAGCCATCAACGCGATGCTCGACGACGTAGACCCCTACACCGAGTATATCCCGGCATCGGCTCGCGCCGACTTCATGGTGATTTCCACCGGAGAATATGGCGGCATAGGCTCTTACATCTATGAGCGTGACGGCAACGTCTACATCAGTGAGCCCTATCAGGACAGTCCAGCCGCCAAGGCTGGCCTCAAACCTGGCGACCGCATCGTGATGATTGACGGCGACTCGGTGCAAGGATTGCATAGCGACAAGGTGAGCGAACGCCTCAAGGGTCAGGCGAGCACCCCACTCACACTGGTAATATCACGCAAATATGACCCCGACAGCATCAAGACCTTCACCATCACGCGCGAAAAGATTAAGGTGGACCCCGTGAGCTACTACGGTGTCACCCACGACAACATTGGTTATATAGCCCTAGAGACATTCAACGAGCATTCAGCAGCCAACGTGAAGAGTGCGTTGCTCGCCCTCAAAGCTAACCCTGCAGTCAAGAACATTGTGCTTGACCTGCGTGGCAACGGTGGCGGATTGCTTGATAGTGCAATCCAGCTTGTGGGGTTCTTTGTGCCAAAAGGCACTCAGGTGCTGCAAACTCGTGGCAAGACCAAGCAACAAGAACGCACCTACAAAACAACTGAGGAACCAGTTGACACCGAAATTCCCCTCGCTGTGCTCATCGACGGCGGCACAGCCTCGGCAGCCGAGATTACTGCTGGTGCACTCCAAGATCTGGACCGTGCAGTAGTGATAGGCCACCGCTCATTTGGCAAAGGCTTAGTTCAAGCTACACGCCAATTGCCATTCGACGCCCTATTCAAGGTAACAGTATCGAAATACTACATTCCCAGTGGACGTCTAATTCAAGAAATTGACTACTCAAAGCGCAACGATGACGGCACACCCAAGCACACTACCGACAGCACTGCACAACAGTTCACCACTGCTCACGGCCGCATCGTCACCGGTGGCGGCGGCATCACCCCTGACATTAAGATAGAAACTTCACAGACCAGCCGTTTGGTTTACAATATCGTGCGCGACGGTTGGGCATTTGACTACGCTGTGAAATACGCTTCGGAACACCCAACTATCCCCAGTCCCGAGGAGTTCACAATCACCGATGAGATTTTCAACGATTTCAAAGCATTTATCGATCCCGAGAAATTCCAATATGACAAGGTGTGCGAGACAAGCTTTGCATCGCTAAAGAAGACTGCCGAAGCCGAGGGCTATCTCAATGACGAGACACGCGCCGAGTTTGACCGCCTTGAGAAACTACTAAAGCACGACCTTGACAAGGACCTTGACCTGCACCGCAGTGACCTAGAGAAGATTCTCGCCAAGGAAATCATCAAGGGATATTACTATCAGCGCGGCCAGATGATATATGCCCTCAAGCAAGATAAAATGACTCAAGCTGCAAGCGATATCTTCAACAAGCCAGGCGAACTGGAGAAAATCCTCAATATTGCTCCCGCCAAAACTGCCAAGCCAGCTAAAGCCACAACTCCGAGCAAGAAGAAAAAATCCAGGAAATAACATCGTTATATGCCCGAGCCCATTTCCCTAAGCTCCCTCGCCAAGCAGGTGACACCGAAGGCGCGCATCGATGCCCTCGCTGCCATGCTGCGCAGTAAGCGCAACCGCATCATGGTAGTCGACGGTCTTGCTGGTTCGGCGTCGGCAATGCTCTTCACTGCGCTACCAAAAGGGAAGTCGCCCTACCTCATCATCGCCAACGACCTTGACGAGGCAGGATACATCTATCATGACTTGTGCCAACTAACAAGCGAGAGCAATGTGCTCATATTTCCCTCGGGCTACAAGCGCGATATAAAATACGGCCAGGTGGATGCTCCGCAGGAAATACTGCGCACCGAGGTGCTTAACCGATGGCATACCGACCGTGACCTGCGGTGGGTTGTTACTTATCCCGAAGCTCTTGCCGAGAAGGTAGCACCACGCACGAGCATCGAGCACGACACTATCACCCTAGAGGTGGGCAAAGAAATGGACCTCACTGCAGTAGCTGTAAAGCTGCGTGAACTGGGGTTTGAAGAGATTGACTATGTCTATGAGCCTGGGCAGTTCTCGCTGCGCGGCTCAATCCTCGATGTGTATTCCTTCAGCAACGAGTATCCTTACCGCATTGACTTCTTCGGTGACGAAATTGACAGCGTACGCACCTTCAACGTTGAGACGCAACTCTCGCTCGAGCGCCTTGATAGCGTGAGCATCATCAACAACACTTCGTCGCAGGCAGTTAATGCCGGCGTGTCGTTGCTCGACTATGTGGGTAACGAGGTGCTACTGGTTATTCGCGACGTGGCATGGCTCAGGCAGCGCATCGAAGCAATAGGCAAAGAAACTATGAGCCAGAGTGCCCTCGAGGCACAAGAGTGTGACCACGAAGCGATGCGCAAGGTTGTCGACATACAACAGTTCATGGCTTCGCTCGAGGCGATGCGTCGCCTAGAGTTCTACTACGGCGAAAGCATAGCCCAAGGTGATGCCCGTCTGTCGCTGCATTGCACTCCTCAGGGCATCTACCACAAGAATTTCGACCTCATTAGCAAGTCGTTCACCCATTTCCTGGAAAACGGCTACACATTGTATATTTTGAGTGACAGCGAGAAGCAGATTCAGCGTCTGCGCGTCATCTTCGACGACCGCCACGATGACATCGCCTTTACGCCAGTGACCCAAACCCTGCATGAGGGTTTTGTCGACGACGACCGCAAAATGTGCGTCTTCACCGATCATCAAATCTTTGACCGCTTCCACAAGTATAACCTAAAGAGCGAGCGGGCACGTTCGGGCAAACTCGCATTGTCGCTCAAAGAGTTGAACCAGATTGAGACTGGCGATTACATAGTGCATGAAGACCACGGCATTGGAAGGTTTGAGGGTCTGCTACGCACCAACATCAATGGCACAATGCAGGAGATGATTAAACTCTCCTACTTGAACGGCGACGTGATATTTGTATCAATTCACGCACTGCATAAACTCTCGAAATATCGTGGCAAAGAAGGCGTTCCGCCAAAGCTCAGCAAACTGGGCACCGGCAAGTGGGAGCGCATCAAGAGCCGCACCAAGGGGCGACTCAAAGACATTGCGCGCGACCTTATCAAGCTTTATGCCCAGCGCCGCGAGGAGAAAGGCTTCGCCTTTAGTCCCGATGGTTACCTGCAGCAAGAGCTAGAAGCTTCGTTCATCTATGAGGACACGCCCGACCAACTGCTGGCTTCGCAAGCTGTCAAAGCCGACATGGAACGCGACAAGCCCATGGACCGACTGGTGTGCGGCGACGTGGGATTTGGTAAGACCGAGGTGGCGATTCGAGCCGCCTTCAAGGCCGCCATCGACGGCAAACAAACTGCCGTACTCGTTCCCACCACTGTGCTCGCCTTTCAACACTACAACACGTTCACCGAACGCCTCAAGGACTTTCCAGTGCGCATTGACTACCTGAGCCGCGCTCGTCGCCCCAAGGACGTGAAACAAATAATAGCCGACCTTGCCGAAGGAAAAATCGACATCATCATCGGCACCCACAAACTTATTGGCAAGACTGTTAAGTTCAAAGATTTGGGCCTGCTAGTGGTCGATGAGGAGCAAAAGTTTGGTGTTGCTGTAAAGGACAAACTCAAGCAACTCAAGGTCAATGTCGACACCTTAACGATGAGTGCCACACCAATACCTCGCACCTTGCAGTTCTCACTCATGGGAGCACGCGACTTGAGCACCATCAACACGCCACCCGCCAACCGCTACCCTATCCTCACCAGTATCAACGCACTTGAGGATGATGTGGTGAAGGAGGCGATAAATTTCGAACTATCGCGCAACGGGCAAGTGTTCTTCGTGAACAACCGCATCGAACCACTATTCAACCTCAAGGCTATGATTAACCGCCTCGTACCCGACGCACGCGTGGTGATTGCCCACGGCCAAATGCCACCCGAGCAACTCGAGCAACGCATCATCGACTTCACCAATCACGACTACGACGTGTTGCTGGCGACGACCATCATCGAGAGTGGCATCGACATGCCCAACGTCAACACCATTATTATCAATAACGCGCAGAACTATGGTCTGAGCGACCTGCACCAGCTGCGTGGACGCGTGGGGCGCAGTAGCCGCAAAGCGTTCTGCTATCTGCTCGTTCCACCTGGTGTTCCACTCACCTCGGTTGCAAGACGTCGCCTCCAGGCTATCGAGAGTTTCAGCGACCTGGGAGCAGGCATCCACATCGCCATGCAGGACCTCGACATCCGTGGCGCCGGCAACCTCTTGGGGGCTGAACAGAGTGGCTTTATCGCCGACCTCGGCTTTGAGACCTACCAGAAGATTCTCAAGGAGGCCGTGCTCGAGCTGAAGACCGAGGAATTTGCCGACACCTACATGGAACAGATGGAGGAAGAAGCGGCTGTGGTAGGCGACACCGCGACTGACTTTGCCGCCGATTGCGTAATCGACACCGACCTTACTCTCATGTTCCCGTCTGACTACGTACCGCAGGAGAATGAGCGCATCTCGCTTTACCGCGAACTCGACAACATGGAGAGCCAGCGCGACGTCGACGATTTCGAGGCACGTCTGCAAGACCGCTTCGGCACCATCCCCGACGTGGGAAAAGAATTGATACGCATCGTGCCGCTGCGACGCACAGCACGCCGCCTGGGAATAGAAAAGATTGCACTGATGAAGGGACAAATGTACGCCTACTTTGTGGGCGACGAAAACAAGGCCTACTACCAGTCGCCAGCCTTTGGACGCATGCTCAACTACCTGCAGCAAAACCCGCTGCGATGCAAGCTGCGTGAGAAAAACGGCAAGCGCTCAATGCTCATTGCCGATGTCACGACCGTAGTTCAGGCGCTCGACATCCTGCGCACTATCGCCGCACTCCCAGCCGTGTAAATAACTTTTTTTTGAAAGAAAAATGCCGAACATTCAAAAACAATGTTCGGCATCTATTTTTTTTATTAAAAAAAGCGTTACTTGCTTGAGAGGGTGACGAGAGGGATGAGCATTTCCTCCATCGAGATTCCTCCGTGCTGGAAGGTGTCGCGGAAGTACTGCACATAGTAATTGTAGTTGTTGGGATAGGCAAAGAAGTCGCGGTTGTTGGCAAAGATATAGGTCGATGCCACATTGGGGCTTGGCAGTCCTACCTTGCGCGGATTCTTGATCTCATACACCTGTTTGGGATTGTAGCTCAAATTCTTGCTAACCTTATAGCGAAGGTTGGTGTTGGTGTTGCGATCGCCTATCACCTTCACAGCATTGTCCACCTTGATGGTGCCGTGATCAGTTGTGATGACAACCTTAGCTCCACGCTGCGATATCTGCTTGAAGATTTCAAAAGCATAAGAGTTTTTGAACCAGGACACTGTGAGCGAGCGATAAGCCTCATCGGTGTTGGCGAGTTCACGAATCATCTTCGACTCGGTGCGTGAATGTGACATCATATCGACAAAGTTGAATACAATCACATTGAGGTCGTTCTTGGCAAGACTCGAGAAATTCTGCAACAAGCGTTCGCCTGCAGCCGAGTCGTTAAGCTTGTTATAAGAGAATTTATAATGCTTGCGATAACGCTCGAGGATGGTTCTCACCAGTGGCTCCTCGTTAACGTTCTTTCCTTCCTCTTCGTCCTCGTCGACCCACAAGTCGGGAAACATCTTCTCAATGTCGACAGGCAGTAGACCTGAGAAGATAGCGTTGCGGGCATACTGAGTTGCGGTAGGAAGAATCGATGTGTACAGACCGTCCTCGTCGATATTGAAATAGTCGCTAAGCAACGGACTGATGGTCCTCCACTGGTCGAGTCTAAAGTTGTCGATAACGATGAAGAACACCTTCTCGTCATTGTCGAGCAATGGGAACACGCGAGTTTTGAACACCTCGTTGCTGCGAAGTGGATGATTGTCGCTGGCAAACCAGTCCTCGTAGTTACGCTTCACAAACTTCGAAAACATGCCGTTGGCCTCGGTCTTCTGCATCTTGAGCATCTCAACCATGCTGTTGTCGGCCGTGGTGAGCGTCAGTTCCCAGCGCACAAGCGTAGAGTAGAGCGCATACCAATCGTCGATAGTACGAGCCTGCGATATCATCTGACTAATTTTCATGAACTCCTGCTGATAGTCGCTGGTAGCCTTCTGCGCCACAAGGGCATCGCTGTGAAGGTTTTTCTTGATTGACAACAATATCTGCATGGGGTTCACTGGCTTAATGAGGTAGTCGGCAATTTGACTACCAATGGCCTGATTCATAATGTTTTCCTCCTCGCTCTTGGTAATCATGATAACAGGAACGTTGGGCTGCGAGATTTTTATCTGCTGCAACGCTTCCAGACCACTGATACCCGGCATGTTCTCATCAAGGATGATGAGATTATAGTTCTGGGTCGCCAAAGCGTCGAGCGCATCGCGCCCATTAGTCACCGTGTCGACCTCATAGCCCTTATTCTTTAGAAAAAGGATGTGCGGCTTCAGGAGATCTATCTCATCGTCGGCCCATAAAATTAATTCTTTGCTCATAGTTTTTTGGTTTTATGTCACAAAGATACACAATTCTAATGAACTAAAAAAGAGAGAAAACGCGAACATCAGAATTTTTAAGTATATTTGCAACATAAAATACCTACAAACAATGAGAACAAAAATAAAGATTATTATGATTATAGCGATGACACTTGGATGCATAATGGGCACAAGTGCCAAGAGAGTGAAGAAAAGCGGTGTCAACAACGTGAACCTCAAGCGTCTGGAGGCACGACTCGACTCGGTAATGCAGTCGCATTACGACCCAAAGTCGCCAGGAGCAGCGTTGCTCATCGCCAAGAATGGCAAAGCAATCTATGACAAAGGTATCGGCATTGCCGACATGGCAACTGGTGAGAAAATCGACGGCAACACTGCCTTCAACATCGCAAGCATTAGCAAGCAGTTTACTGCCATTGGAGCACTCAAAATGCAAGAAATGGGACTGATTAACCTCGACAACAGTGTAGCAAGCTACTTCCCCGAACTACAACGCGACATATGGCACAAAATAAAACTCAAACACCTACTCAGCCACAGTTCAGGAGTGCCCGATGCCCGTCCTCGCGGCGACCGCAAATTCATGCTCACCGCGACCGACGAGCAGAGTGTCGTGTACATGAAAGACCTCACTGAGCTACACTTCGAACCAGGAAGCAACTACGAGTATATCAACCCCACTTTCGACTTGTTCTATTTCCTCGTGGAGATGAAGACAGGAATGAAGTTTGTGGATTTCCAAAAGAAGTATCTCTTTGACCGCGCAGGAATGGACAATGTGCAGTATTTCACTCCCGAAGCAAAGATAGCGCACATGGCGCATGGCTACATCGTGAACGAAGATGCCGAGGTAAGCGGCAGCGACAGCGACTACGCCAAAAAGCGCGAAAAAGTTGAAAATGACTACGTTGATGGCAAGGGAGTGCACTGGGCCGAGTGCGACTACGGCGAGGAGACATTCTTTGCCACCAAGGCTGACGGCGGCATCTACACCACCACCCACGACTTCCTCAAGTGGGAGAACGCACTGAGCCGTAACATCCTAGTGAGAAAATCATCAAAGCATCAGGCCTATACCCCTCACACCCTAGTCACAGGCAGCAAGTGGAGCGGCTACCAGAACCGAGATAACACTTGGTATGGCTACGGCTGGTTTATCGACAAGACTCCCGGCCGTGAGGTGAAAATCTACCACACTGGCGACAACGGCGGTTTCCAAGCCTATGCCGCAAAATATGAGCGCAGCCGAGTCAACGTCATCATGCTCGAAAACCAGAGCACCGTCGACCGCTGGAAGCTACAACTTGAGATTGAGAGAATCTTGAGAGAGGAGGGAGTTATTTCCAACAAATACCAACAGCGCGAGATTGAGAGAATCCTGCGGTAAGAGGGTGTTCTTTCAGACAAGTAAGGACAAGTATTCTTTTTATGTGCTCAGACTCAATAGATTGAGCAGCATTTCTACTCGCATGACGTGCGCATGGGGAAGAGAGGTCAGAGTGGAGAGATGGCAGCTTCAACATACAATAAGCGCCCGAGCTTGTGCCCGAGCGCAATGTTCTTTAACTTGATGCCTGATTAGAAGCGGTAGCCGATTGCAATTTGAGCGTTGCCGTTCTTTGATTCAATCGGAAATGGAGCATCTTCAACCTTTTTAAAGGCATCTGTCAAACCCATTGTGTAACGACCTTGAACAAACACATCTTTAGAGATGTTATAGGTCAAACCAAGTCCAAGACCGAAATCAATACTTTTCGCATCAGCGTCATAGGTCTCCTTATAGTCTTTGTGACCATCTTTTCCTTTGACAGTATATTTGTGATAAACGTTAATGCCCAATTGTGGACCAAAATCAATACTCAATGATGGACATACATAGTACTTCAACATTATAGGAACATTGATGTAGTTCAAGTTTTCGGTGAAAACTGCATCAAAATATTCTGTGGGCGAAATAAACACCATTCCATCATTTTTTCCTCCCTGAGCGGCAAACACCACTTCGGGAGCGATAGAAAACTTATTGTTAAAGCGATACTCCATGAACAAACCAGCTTGATAGTTTAATTGACCGCCATGCATGGCATTCTTACCCCAGTAGTGGGTGTAGTCCACACCAATTTTAGGACCAAAAGTGAAAGTTTTCTGCGCCATAGCTGCGCCAGTGGCGAGAATCATACACATAAGTGCGATTGCAATTTTCTTCATGATTAAAAATTTTAATTATTATACATTTGAAATCTGTGCGCAAATATATAATTAATAATCAATCACAAGAAAAAATGATTTACAAGTTTTAACCCAAACTGATAGGTATGGTATGTGGAAATAATAAGATAACGCATTGGTTATTTGTTTGAATATTAATATTTTACCCCTCCCCACAAAATGTTGCTGCTTGTTAAACATTTATATATAATTAGAAAATATTACGTGTTTCTAACGTCATTTTTTGTTTTTTACAGAGTAAAGTATTGTCGTTTACTTTGCGAAATTAATTTCGATTCAGGCTGGCGCCCCCGTGAGGACATCCTTCTAATTTTAATCGTTTTGCAAAAAATCGGACAAAAAGGACCGATCACTTTGTTCGAAATTCGATTTTCTGTTATTTTTTTTCGTTTTTTGTGCAACATTTTTGCTGCTTGTTGCGTCTAACGACAAAACGAACAAAAACAACAACAGCTATGAAAAATTTCAAGACTATTGCAATCGCTTTATTAGCGTCAATCTTATTAAGTTCATGCGTGGTAATTCCAGGCAAAATTTCACAACACAAAACCGAAGTGAGCGAGTTGAACACCGAGGCATCGGTGAAAGACTTTAGCGCCATCTGTGTAGCTGGAGCAATGAATGTTGTCTTAAATCAAGGTGAAAAAAACTGTGTTCTTATTAAAGGCAATGACAAGGATATACTTGACAAGATTGTCATCTATGTCAAAAACAACACTTTGAACATTGAAAGCAAGAAGAAATTTTTGGGATTTTACGATTCCATTAATTGGGAA
>JAEEGI010004141.1_pt1 | contig 34171 bp, 35 predicted proteins | sample 8958751 | NCBI WGS metagenome assembly JAEEGI01 (sample SAMN16246545, study PRJNA631951) | gut metagenome | biome: gut microbiome; feature: rumen; material: KS-attached | host: Bos | place: Iran: Karaj | collected 2018-10
GTCCCCACCTCCACCTCGGGAGTGACGTTTTCAATGTACTCCAGCGCCAGATCCAGCGCCGGCGTCAGGCCCTTGTACAGGCCGATGTTCTTGATGTGGTCGTAAATCATAATACTTTCAAATATGTCCGGCTCAATAAAGCCATTCTGTTCCCCAAAACGTGACCAACCCCACATGACGACCCCGGGTCTTCCACGTTTCACGTCCCAGAAAGCCGATAACGTGCCAGACCTATTTCTCCCCCCCCTGTCATTCCGACCAAGCGTCGCCCATTGTCATTTCGACCGAGCGTCAGCGAGCGGAGAAATCTATATCTTCCTCACAAACGCCTCCATGGCCACCCGGCTCTCATGCATGGCGGAAGGTGCGCTGCCCTCAGAGGGATAACCCACATTAATCATGGCAACCAGTTCGTAGCCGTCGGAGCCAGGAAGGATGCCCTTCAGCAGCACGGGGTCGAAGGAACCTACCCAAAGAGTCGCCAGACCTTCATTCTCCGCCGCCAGCATCAGATAGGTGGCGACGATGGAGGCATCGACCTCAGCGCCGTTCTTGCCGTCGTAGCGACGAACCCACGCATCGGCAGGACGGCAGCCGACCGCCAGGATCAACGGAGCCCCATAATTGGACCGCGTGACGCCTTTGATCGCCTCCAATGTCTCCGGGCAAGACACAGCCCAAACATGGACGGGCTGCTTGTTCACGGCTGTGGGCGCGATTCTTCCGGCTTCCAGGATGCGGTCCACCTTCTCCTGCTCGACAGGATTCGCCAAGAACGAGCGGCAGGAGTATCTTCTTTGTAAGACGGTATTGAATTCCATAAGACAGTGTTTCGACAATCATCTGATGAACGGCCATACAATCGTGCCGATGATGGCGTAACCAATCCGGATGAGCCAATGCTGAGGCCAGTTCAGGTCCGCGTGGGCCGTCTGCCTGCGGGCGATGCCCATCGCATGCATGGCATTGTGCGCCGCCCATTCGTGCTTCAGCGACTTGATCGACCGATTCCATACCTGGCTCTCCGGATGCCGGTCGCGCATCGCCAGCAGTTCCCGCTCGAAATCGGCCTTACTAACTTGGAAGGAAGATTCCAGGTGGATGTTGGTCGGCGAGACGGTGTAATCGCGAGGCTCGGTCATTTCCGCTTATCATAGATCATATGATAGACAAGCGGCGCCAGGACATATGCGAACACCTCGAAGATCCCAATGATGAATATGCCCATGAGCACCCACTTGCCAATCTCCTCCGCCAGCGTCGCTTCCACGACCTTACCGAAGAGGAGACCAAGCGTGGCGATGACAGCGGCGACGATGATCGCCGTCCAGATGGCGAAGCGTTTGCAGAATACCCGTTTATCCATGACTTAGAGCCACTAATCCGTCACTCGTAAGATATCATCCTCTTCCAGCGGAACATACGGCCCATCCTTGACTTCCAGCAGCACCGTACCACTTTCCAGGCTCTTCAGGTTGTGCCACTGCCCGATGGGGATGTTGATGACCGTACCGCCGGGGACCATGTCAATGGTATCGGTGAGCCGGCCTTCGGCGTCGTAAAAGTACTCCTCGAAATGCCCGCGCAGGCACACCACCGTCTCGGAAGAGGCCCGATGCCGATGGATGGGCAATACCGTCCCCGGCTCGATGGCGTTCAGCATCCGTTGCGATTGGTCCTCCGGGGAATTCCGGAGATCCATATTCATCCTCAGCCGCGGAGACGCCTTCGCCTGGGCGGTCAAGCCATCCAGGATGCTCTGGTCAATGATCATACACTTTGTGTTCTAACTGAGAGACTTCCTTAATGCTACTTCGCATTATCCAGCACCTCGTACACCGAATTATTACTCTTGTACTCCGGTACGATCTGCTTCATCTTGCGGACGGTCTCCATGTTGTCGAACTGCTTGGCGATGTCCACCAGCTCATCAATCTCCCGGGAGACTTCGTCGTAGTCGTATTCCCGCACTTGGGCGATGCGGATCTTCTCATGGAAGGTCGGCTTCGTGCCTTCCAATTCGTTCAGGACCTCTTCATAGAGCTTTTCGCCTTCGCGAAGGCCCGTATACTTGATCTCGACGTTCTTCGCATTTGACAAGGCAATCATGCGCTTAGCAAGGTCCGCGATCTTCACGGGCTGGCCCATGTCAAATACGAAGATCTCTCCACCGTTGCCCTTCGTGCCGGCCTCCAAAACAAGCTTGCAGGCCTCCGGAATAAGCATGAAGTACCGCACGATCCGCTCGTCCGTCACCGTGACCGGTCCGCCACGCTTAATCTGCTCCCGGAACAGCGGAATCACGGAGCCATTGGAGCCTAGCACGTTTCCGAACCGAGTCGTCACGAACTGGGTGTAGTCTCCGCCGCTCTTCGACAGCATCGCCTCTTTCTCCAGCTTCTCGTTCAAGCTCTGCACGTAGATCTCGCAGATACGCTTGGAGCAGCCCATAACGTTCGTCGGATTCACCGCTTTGTCGGTCGATACCATGACGAACTTCTTCGCGCCATATTTCACGCTCAAGTCGGCAAGAATCTTGGTGCCGTAAATGTTATTCAGGACCGCCTCGCTTGGGTTGTCCTCCATCATGGGGACGTGCTTATAGGCGGCGGCATGGAACACGTATTCGGGCCGGAAGGACTCGAAGATATACTCCATCCTAGTGCGACGGCTGATGCTCGTCACCACAGTTTCCGCGGGGACATCCGGAAAGTCCCGATTCATCATCAGGCGGATGTCGTGCTGCGGCGTTTCGTCCTGGTCAATCAGCATCAGCTTCGCCGGCTTGAAGGCGGCGACCTGGCGGACGATTTCTGAGCCGATGGACCCGGCGGAACCGGTAATCATCACGCGTCGGCCCCGGAGAAGTTCCTCCACCGATTTCAGATCGACCCGGATCTCCTGCCTCGGCAGCAAATCTTCCACGCTCACTTCGTGAATCTGCATGCTCTCCAACTCCTCGTCACTCAGCACACCGTTCTTGACGCTCGCCTCCTTCGCGGCCTGCGACATGAAGATCTTGCATCCGGCGCCGATCAGCACATCCTGGACCGCCTGGTTCTCGCGGAACTCATCGACACGAAGCGGGCTCACGAGCACCGCCTGGATCCGCTCTTTCTGGATAATGGCCGCCAGGTCCTCATCCAACGTGTACACAGGCACGCCCAGCATCTGCATCCCCTTGATGCGCTTCTCATGCGTAATGAAGCCCCGCAGATCGAACCGTGTAGGCCGCTCGGAACGGATATACTTCGCTACGCAAGCCCCGCCGGTCAACGCGCCATAAATCAGCACCCGTATCGCCTGCGATCCGGAAGACAGGACGTCATAGAGCGTTTTGATGACCATCCGCATCACCAGCATCAGCAAAGTCGACAGAACAATCGCGGCAAAAATCTGCAGCGGATGCAACGCCCGCCAAGAATCGACCCCCAGATACTTGAAAAGGTAATAAGTTCCCAAAGCCAATGCAAAGGTCAATGCATTGGCATAACAAACCTTCAGTAAGTCCACGAATCCGGAATAGCGCACAACGCCCAAATAGGTCTTGAACACCCTCGAACTGATCAAACTCAACACCGAAAACAGAGTGGCTGTCTGAAGCAGTTCAAACCGATGCTCATAAGTCACGCCCGTCCGATGGAACGCCCAGTATGCGAATGCGCTGCACACGAACACGATGACCGTGTCCGCAAGGACGACGCACCAATAAGGAAAGACGTTCCTGCTGAAGTAATACCTGAATAATCTCTCTATCCAGTTAAGTTTCTCTTTTTCTGCCATATTATTATTTCAACCACGCCCGATGCACATGCAGGTTCTTACCCACAATCCCCCTAGCGCCTGTCGCAATCACAAAACATATCGTAAAGATAGTCATTATCCGTCAAACCTGTTTCGCGTCCAACAAAACTACCTAATTATTGCCTCTTTGATTTTCTCCACAATATACATTATATCCTCCTCACTTACGCATGGCCCAGCAGGGAGGCACATACCTGTACGGAAGATAGCTTCGGAAACTCCGTTCTCATAGGATGGTACGGCGCGGTAGACAGGCTGCTTGTGCATGGGTTTCCAGACTGGGCGGGCCTCGATGCCTGCAGCGTCCAGGAATACCCGGAGGGCTTCCACATTGTCGTTCGGCTGGCAATCCGTCGAAGCACTCTTGGCCATATGAATCACACCCGCAGCGCCGCCGACGGCCCCTTGAACGATGGTCTTGTATGCATTCTCTTGTCCGACAATCCGTACATCTGGATCCAAAGTAATCGTGCACAGCCAATAGTTTGAGTCATAATCTCCACCAGCAGGCTGAGTATGCACATGCATACCCGGGACATCTGCCAGCAGATCCTCGTACATCTTCTGGACATGCTTATGATGCGCAAGATGATCGTCAGCCACCGTCATTTGTCCACGGCCGATACCGGCGCAAACATTACTCAAACGATAATTATACCCGATTGCCTCATGATGATAATACGGATAGCTCTCACGCGCCTGTGTGGCATACCACATGATCTTCTGCCACTGTTCCGCATCCGGACAGATCAGCGCACCACCGCCAGAAGTCGTAATCATCTTGTTACCATTGAAGCTCAGCACACCGAACTTACCGAAAGTACCCAGCACCTGCCCCTTGTACCGAGACCCGAAGCCCTCGGCCGCATCCTCCACCACCGGAATTCCGTACTTGTTCGCAATCTCCATAATTCGGTCGGCCTTGTACGGCATTCCATATAGAGCTACTGGCACTATCGCTTTCGGCTTTTTCCCGGTCTTCTCGATTCGGTCGACGATCGCCTTCTCCAGCAATTCTGGATTCATATTCCAAGTATCCGGCTCCGAGTCAATCATCACCGGCGTAGCACCCAGATAAGTACTCGGATGGGTTGAAGCACAGAACGTGAAGCTCTGCACTAGCACCTCATCCCCCGGCCCTACTCCGCAGGCCAACAGTCCCAAATGCACCGCCGCCGTTCCGCTACTAAGCGCCACAACGCGTTTTTCCAGTTTGTCATTTCGACCGAGCGAAGCGAGTGGAGAAATCTCCATCTTATTCACAAAACCCTCCAAGTCCTTCTCAAACCCATTCACGTTCGGCCCCAGCGGCACGACCCAGTTCGTGTCGAACGCCTCCTGGATGAACTTCATTTCGTTGCCGCTCATATGAGCCAGGCAAAGGTAAATACGTTTATTCATTTTCTTCTTACTATTCTTTTTGTTGTTTTGATTTTCAGAGAAAGCCCAAATAATGAATCTGTAATTCTCATCCAATAAGCACTCGCCTCTCTTTTCTCACCTCAATACTCACCTTCGAGCCGTCGGAACTCAAGACGTACAAGCCGAAAAACTCAGCCCCATCATTAATGGGCAGAAAGTCCAAAGCATTGTCAGACAAATTGCTAGAGTGAGGGGCTCCATCACGAGATATGCTCTCGGATTTGACGTTATCCTTGGTCCCTAATGGCTCTTTGATGAGAGAAAAAGGACATTACTCATACGAAATTCTACCATTTCAGCTCTTCTTTAAGATCATGTTCCAATTCTTCCACATCCCTCATAATAGACGCCATATATGGTTTAAACGCCGAAGGGTCATGAATGACAATGTTTCTGATTCTGCAAGTTTTAAGCAATTGTCTAGTCAGATCGTCATTAAGGCCAAGATCTTTGATGACAGATGGGATAGATGTCCACTTATCCTTACTATCCATTCTCCTAAAATGTATGCTTTTAAGTATTGTTTCTATCTTGGCCCAATGTGAGATAAAGGACATAAATTCAGAAGTAGAAATAAAAGATGAGATATTATATTGTTCGGCATCCGTGAACACTCTATTCACTTCTTCGCGAATCTTACAACAAATTTCGTTTATAATGTCATTGTTAGGATAAAGAATAGACTTATCTATGGCCGTTTCAATATCCCAGAAAGAGTTATTCTTAGGAATGGAAAACTTTGCAATTAGCCTATTGTTCAAATCCAATTCTTTTTTAACCGCGAATTCTTTTTGAATAAAATCTTCTCCTACAAGAAAACCTTCCTGGTGATACGGCCTAAGCGCCTCTGGTGGAGCAATACTCAGTAGTCGGATATTAGTAAGATAATCTTCAGAGTCAATTGATATACGATGGTTAACATAGGGAAGGGCAAAAGCATATACATATGCACAATCTTCTCCTTCTCCTATCGGATTGTCCAGTAAAGCGAAAGAACAAGCGACTCTCAGTGATTGCGTTACATCTATCAACGGAGTAGGGACGACCTCATAATGTTGAAGGATGCTCCATTGAAGCAAGTGCTTTCTTTCTATGAGTTTTAAAGACGAAATCTTTTCCTCTCTAAGATATTCAACAAGCTTTCTTGAAGCATACTCAAGTTGGCGCCATCTTATTTCCTTCAAATCTGGTGTTAGCACTCCTCTATAAATAGTCGGGTAGAAAGATGATTCTTTCGATCTAGAATCCGCCTTGTAATCACTTTTTTGTCCTCGATAAAACAAGATATAGTCCTTATTCAGACATGATAATTGCGCCATGTGCATTTGAAGATCACGGAATGATTTAACAGGGAATCCTTGGCTAACGGCAACATCATCAGATCCTATAAATGATTTAATCTGTTCTGTAAGCTTTCCTTCAATTTTTTTCATAATACAAGCAGAAAATATTGCTTCTTTATTTTGGATACATGCTAAAAGTTTCTCAACATTCAGTTTGAACTACAGACGACTTCAAACTCACTCATGCTCTTTGACCCTCTCCCTCAATCCAGATGAGAATGATCGGATTTCTTCTTTCCACTGACGAACATCAGTCTTACTTGTATCACAAACACTCATTCTATCTTAATTTGGAAAAGCCCATCAAAAATGCCCCCTCATTCTACTGCTAATTGACAGTCCATTTTCACCTGATGAAAAAAAGCAGGTTATTGAGATGAAAAACAGTTCCAGACTGCATTCTAATATAAATATCATCATTAGGACGTTAGGGTCACTTTCAATCGGAACGAGGGGGCACTTTGCTGCGGAATCTCCATTCAACCCCTTGAACATTAGCCCTATATGTAACGACTCCAGCACTGACCAAAGAGTTGGAGAAGACAACGCTAAAGGTTACGCCTGTAGTCTAAAAACTCTTGATAATCACGGATATAGTCCTCTTCTTGATATATTTCAGAGGCAAGGACCATACATACCGCTCCAGATGAAAAATCACCTAAATCACGCCACAAACCAGGCTTTACATACAGTCCTTGATAAGGCCGATTCAGAAAGAAGCTTCGCTTGCACTTACCATCATCAAGGGTTACGGTGAATGAACCGGATGCGGCTACAATCAGCTGTTCCAATTCCTTGTGAGCATGGGCGCCACGGGATTCGCCACCTGGAACATCATAGAGATAGTAAACCCGCCTTACGTCAAAAGGCAGCGTCTTGCCGTTTTCGACAACAGTAAGATTTCCTTTCCGATCGCTATGGTGCTTATCCAACTCGACAATTGAGCAGTCGAAAACACTATATTTGGCCATTTCTTTTCATTTTAAGGAATTCATCATACTCCCGGATATAATCCTTCTCAAAATATGGGAACGACCCGAACTCCAGTGCAAATGCATTGGTGGAGAAATTTTCTATTGTTCGCCACAATCCCTTAGGAATATAGAGTCCATAATACGACCGATTGAGTGTAAAAGTCTTCTTGGAAGATCCATCATCCACCACAACATCAAAAGCGCCAGAAAGGGCGATTACAACTTCCTGGTTCTCCTTAAATGCATGTCCTCCCCTATCCTCACCACCGGGGACATCATATATCCAGTAGGTACGTTTAATCTCAAAAGGAATATGATTATTCTGCTCGGCGAAAGACAAGTTTCCGCGAGCATCCAAGAACTTGGGCAGTTCAATTATTCTTGCATCTTCGACTGTCATACGAATTCAATCTTAATCCCTATCGCGGAATGTGTCTGAATCTATTGTCTCTTTCTTCTCCTCAATCACGCGCAGGAGATACTGGCCGTATTGATTCTTAAGCATGGGCTTAGCCAATTCGCGCATCCTCTCCTCATTTATCCATCCCCTACGATATGCTATTCCTTCAAGGCATGCGATCTTAAGGCCTTGACGTTTCTCTATTACCTCAACGAAAGTCGAAGCTTCAGCCAAAGAGTCGTGTGTGCCAGTATCAAGCCACGCAAAACCGCGACCAAATACCTGCACCTTCAGCTCCCCATCTTTAAGGAACTCCTGATTCACGGTAGTAATCTCAAGTTCTCCACGAGGTGAGGGCTTGATATGTTTGGCAACATCTACAACTTTGTTCGGATAGAAATAGAGCCCTACCACGGCATAGTTACTTCTAGGGACAGCAGGCTTTTCTTCAATGCTCAAGCAATTGCCATCCTTGTCAAACTCTGCGACACCGTATCGCTCAGGATCGCTTACCCAGTAACCAAATACAGTAGCCTTACCGTTCTCCTCAGCATCCCTTACGGCATTTCGCAACAAAGCTGTGAATCCGGCGCCATAGAAAATGTTATCGCCTAAAACTAGGCAAGCACTATCATCGCCAATAAACTCCTCGCCAATAATGAAAGCCTGCGCGAGACCGTCGGGCGATGGTTGTTCGGCATATTCGAAGTGAACCCCATAATCGGATCCATCCCCTAACAAGCGTTTGAACCCGGGCAAATCGTAGGGAGTGGAGATGATAAGGATATCCCTAATTCCTGCCAGCATCAAAGCACTAATGGGGTAATACACCATCGGTTTATCATAGATGGGCAAGAGTTGTTTGCTAACACCCTTTGTAATAGGGTAAAGACGGATCCCGGAGCCGCCGGCAAGTACGATTCCTTTCATAATAAAGAATATTAAGCTCGATACAAAGGGAAATAGTGTGATGTTTCATCAAAGTTCGGATCTGACTCGCGGCGAATGCTCACCAACTCATCATACTTTTCTTGGTCAAACACCTGCTTCCCTATCGAGAACTGATAGTCAGAATTCTTATTAAATGCAGCCTTGAACTTATAGAGATTATCCTCCCCGGAGCCTACACCTCCACCCAAGTGGAACGTCTTAAAGCCGCACTCATAACCCCACAAGGCCGCTTTATACAAGAGAAGGTTGGAAGGTGCCAGATTGCGATATTCCATCATTGACCCTGAGAGATGATAATGCATCTGTTTATTAGCAAACAGCATTATGCTCATCGCAATTATCTGCTCGTCAAGCACGGCATAGAACATCTCATAGTTGTCGTGCAAGTCGTTGTGGATGGACTCATAAAACGCATCGCCGAAGTAGTAGTATTGCTCAGCATGGTCTTTGTCCATCGTGGCATTGTAGATTCGCTTGAAATCAGCGAATAACGCCAGACCCTTGCCGTGTCGTATCTCAATCCCATTCTTCTCCGCTTTCCGGATCATGTTTCGGTTCTTTCCGATGATATTATCCCAAATCAATTCAGGCGATGAGAGATCAAAAGCGATGGTTTTTCCTAGATCGATCACGTTCGAGATGGACATCATCGGCATAGCATTCTTCAGCACAGGATGATAGCGCACGAAGTTATCAACAATATGCTCCAGCGCCATCGTGGCCAAATAATCTTTCCAGAAAGCCACCTTATTCTCTTCTGAGGCATTTCCCTCGAACAACACTCCTCCATATCCATAAGGAGTCACGGAATCAAACACTCCATCCATGGATGTCTTTCTCCTCATATACACATAGATAGCCCGCAGGTTCGCCGATTCAAAATACAGTAGATACGGATCACCGTCCCCGTGTATATGGAAAGCTTTCACATAACCGCTCAGGTAATACACGTCATGCTCCGCAAAGGAGCGAACCGTTGCGTCCCACTCCGCAGATTGGGACAAGTCAAATAAACGTATCAATATTATAGAATTGATTCAATAATACTTTTCATCTGAAGGATTTCTTCCTTCGTATATCTCGCGTCGCAATGGATGGATAACATTCCTCTCGAGAACTTGAACACGTCACTGTCTGTAGGATTGGGTACGATCCAAAGTACGGCAGGGTAAATCTGATGATCTATTAGTTCCTTTCTTATCCTGTCACGCTCATTTGACGAGTTAAAGAGCAACACCAGCGAGAATGGATAACATCCTATACTCTCCGGGCGAATTACCGTAACTCCTTCTTTCTCAATGTCACTTAGCAATAGCCAGTTCGCTCTCTTCCTATTGTACCAGTCTCGAATATCAAACTGGACAAGGTATTCCTGACTCTCTCGGTCTAATGCACTGATCGGAGCATGGTCAAAATACTCTTCCGTGTCCGTAAATCCTGCACGGAAAGTAGCCTTCTCAATATCCTCTCCGGCCAGATACCGGTCTTTGAGTTTCATGGCATTCCAGCGAATAGCCGAGATACGCTCATTCTTCTCAGAACTTTTTGGTTCCTCCGGAAGACGAAGTCCGACCGGTGACCACAGCATACCACCTTCTGGTACGGGCAACGTTTTGCGCAGTGATGCTATACACCAGTCCGCCTGACTTTTGAAAGCCCAATCCCCTATCAAGTCGTGGGTATGGTCTTCCACGATGGCGGCCACAGGCAATTTTTCCGGGCTACGATATGAGCGCATCCCAAAGTAATTCACCCTAAGTAGAGCGTCCATTGGCCGAAAAAGCCCTTTCCGCCATATCGCCTCAAGTGTCTTGTCGTCATCATGATAGCTGGGGCAATCTGTGTATAACACCAGATCCAGCCCTGCCTCCATCAACGATGCGACCACATCATAGCAGAAATACTCGGGAACCCAAAGCCGTTGCCAACCCTGGCTCCGATACAGGTGTATTAAGGCCTGCCTCCCGTCTGCATAGTAGTTAGCGGATGGGAATAACGTATTAAGTGAGTTTTCAGAATGGCCTCCTGTTTTGATATAATGGAAGTCCGACCCGAATTCTTTCATTTATAATACTAGCATCTTCCCATGTCCAGGGCATATTGTTCTGCCTTTTGCAAGATGAAGAATTCTCGCAACTGATGTATCCGCTTGAGAACGATTACCTCCGGGCAATTTCGTCACGACCTTCAAGCCTGGGATGAAAGCATCACCTGTAAAGATTAAGTCGTCTGTAAAGAAAGTAAGACAACCAGGTTCATGTCCAGGAGTTGCTGCTACGTTCATCTTTGCATCCCCCATTAAGGGTATCACATCACCCTCGTCTATCTTTTCTAGATGCTTCCCCTCAAATATAATGGGATGCTCATGATATCGCGAAAGGTTTTTTTTGTCATCTATTAATGCTTCACAGTCAAATGCAGATGCATAAACAACGCACTCGGGATAGTTTTTACATAGTTCATTGATACCATAAATATGGTCAAAATGAGCGTGTGTCAAGAAAAGCCCTTTGATGATCTTTCCCTTGGGCAATAGTTCCTCCATACGCTCATAATCTCCAATATCTACGAGCCAGCATTCGTTTTGGTCTTCATCGAACACGATGTACGTATTCGATGTAAAGACCCTGTTGATTATTAGTTTGACTTGAAGCACTAGTCCATTGCGGCAAGGACATCGCCCACTTTCTTGAAAGTGCGAATTTCCTCGCCTGTAAGTTTTTTACCACATTCATCATCAAAGAGAACAATCAATGACAGTTTAGCCATCGAATCATACTCGTTAATAGATGATAATTCTGTCTCAGGAGATAAGGCGCCCGGCTCCAACTCAAGCATGTCTTCCAATAAGGCGATTTTTTCTTCGGTTGTCATAATTCTTAGTGTTTAATATTATTGAACATCCACGCTTACAGAATCACTGCTTATGATTCCATAATCTGTTTCAAAAGCTACTTTAAAATCCCACATTCCTAAACCAGACTTCTGAGCCGTATAGTCTGGAAGTTCAGTAACAACATAGCCCTTGCTTCGGTCATTATCATCGATTATCTCTGTCCAAAGAGGCATATTGTTATTGTTCGAATCACTGTGGGCAGGTCTTCTCCAAGTGACCCAAATTGGCGTTGCATTCTTAGATGCGAATGAAACTATAACGGATTTGTGCCCGATACATTCCGCATTAATCGAATAATCCGCGACAATCCAATCAACAGATTGGCTATTAGAGAAATCGTTAGTTAGATTCAGACTATAATTCCCATATGGCATAATCCCAAAATCGATTACACCACTTGTAGGAATATCGTTTTGCTCGATTAAAATGCCATTTTTATGGAGCTTATACGTTGTGAAATCTTCCTTTGACAAGATATCAATGATAACCCTTTCGTCCTTTCTCCAATTCGCCCGATCACCCCGCCGGGGTACCATAAGATTGGATGGCAGAACAGCGCCCACAATGGGTGGTTCATCCCCGACTGTTACGAAAGGAGAAGGCGTATGCTTTGTGCTATCAATGTATCTGTATCTATAGAAGACATACCCGTCTTCCAGCGTTTCCACAATATCTTCAACAGGGAAAACCGTCCTCTTCGCACAAGGCACGGTACCTTCAGATATAGCGACCTCAACTATGTGTTCTCCTTCTCTTCGGATACCTGTGACCAACCTTGTGTGCCCCTTCATTGTTGTAATAATGTCCCCTAAACGGAGTTTATCGACATCTTGGGGTTCAACTCTATCAAAGCCATCCCAAACGGTCATTTGATAGATTTGGAAGTTATACTTGATGCCTAACGCATATTGAACAAATGATGTACACACTTGACCGTAATAGGGCTTTGCCAACCCTTTTAGCAAATATGGATCTGCCGAAACATCCATGGTATAGACATAACTCCTAGGGTTCTTTAGCGAAGATATAAATGTCCACAAAGACACATTATTGGGGACAAATAAATCTTCCGCCCGTGTCGAAGAATAAATCATTCCCTTCACCTTAGCTCCTCCGCCTATCGTTCCGTTCACCCGATTGAAGTCCCATTGCGGAGTGTAGATTATGTTGACAAGCTGCTCGGCATTTAACAAGACGTTCCTGATTCCATCATTGGCTGGGATATCCCAACCATCTTCATCGGAAATAATAGGAACTTCTTCAATGTGATATGCATCTTCCTGGTATACTTCCTCTAAAGGAGTACACGCCAATGACATCAGCAAGAATAAAACGATGGGGCCCTTTTTCAAAGATCTACCTGCCAATTATCCGATACAATAAAAGACCTACCTTTCGAAGAAAGGCGCTGTGTATAAGCAGACACGAAAGGAAGGGAACTGTGAAACTGTTTTCCATCATCAGATCGACCAGTTCCTTATAAAAAAAGTTAGTATCTTGTTTACCAATCACTCTGAACAAATACTTTTTCTTGTTCGAGTAATAAGCATTCAAATCAAAGATATCCTTATAACCATCAATCCGACCCAATATTTCTAAAGTCAATAGAGTCCTCATGCATTTGTCACACTTGCCACAATTCTTCTTGGTCTTACCTTCTAGATAAGAAACGTCCTGACACTCTCCGTAAGCATATTGGGCCGCCCAGCAGACATCCAGAAACTCTTTTGTAATGTCAAACCTGCTCAAATACTCTGTTTTTTCCACCCGGGTAAGCATAGGATTGGAAAGAATAATTTCCGTATTTTCTGTCCCCAGCAAAGGGACAAAAGTCGCTTCCATATGGGATTCGTCAATGTTTGAGAATTGGAATTGTTCGATGGAGAAGGAGGATGAATACACATACTTCCCCAAAAGCTTCTGAAGTGCTAGCACGCAACTTATTGTACTGTCAATAAATCTGTTCAATAGGACAACTCTACTGTCAGTGAAGAATTCGTTGATATTGGAATCTACCACCAGGATTGGAAGACCGATCTTCTCGCTGAACGGTTGCAGAGCATGGACGGTCCTTCGGAGATTATCCTCTGCCCCGTTCAAATCGATATCGCCCAACTGACCGCAGTTGAAAATAGCTAAATGAGTAGCCTTATAGCCACTGACGACATCGGACTCCAAGTGCTTTAATAGAGATGAAAACGAATCAACCCCCAAAGAGCAGCCGACTCCGACACCTTTCCCGTGGTAATTCAAGTCATCTCCTGCTATTGAATAAACGCTAATCAATCTGTTTACCTTATGCATCTTTGAGAACAAAGGTATCAGGGTATTCCGGCAATTGAATAGGAGTCTTTTTGATACCGGTGCTTCCACCTTGATATCTTGCCCTGAAACTATCGCGACTTGAAGGACTGCCAGTAAAAAAGGATCCGCATAGTCGTTACACAGGTATTTACCATAGGTGATATCCACGGAATACCATAGCTTATAACTATGATTACGCCCTTTGTCAATCACATCTGACAGCAAGTAGCTGCCATTTTGTCTTTCCTCAATATAAGGGTGGCCAATAATAATCATATCTCAAATATTAAATACAAGCTCCACCATCAATGCAAATGGAAGTACCAGTAATTGTCCTCGTCGCATTACTTATCAGAAAGGCAATAAGATTCGCGACTTCTTCCGGATCGGACGGGCCCAAAGGCGAGTCGAAAGAGTCAGCACCTACAAGAGCGGTCATCTCCTTTGCTTTTTTCGAAAGAGGCGTATTAACGACGGCGGGCATGATAGAATTAACACGGATCCTCCGGTCGGATAATTCGAGAGCCATACATCGTACAAACGCATCCACGGACGCTTTGGATACGCAATACTCCGCCTTTGCCTTATAACCACGGATGCTGGATATCGATGACATTACTACAATGCTTCCACTGTTGTTAAAATACCTCTTCCGAGAAATCAAGCGAAGCATTTCAACAAATGAAAAGAAATTGATATCCATTAGTTTCGAGAAACCCTCCTTGCGGAGTACATTCAATGGCTTCCGACTGCTGATTCCGGCACAATGGACAAAACCATCGATCATACGCATTTCCTCCAACAACGGAACCATGTTTTCCTGAATTTCATCCACACGTGACAAATCTAACACAAGCGAGCGGTGATCCTGCCCGTCAAGCTGATGCATGGTCTCATCCAACCCGACATCCGAAATATCGATCAGCAACAATCTTGCGCCCAGTTCTGAAAAAAGGATTGCTGTAGCTTTCCCAATACCGGACGCTGCGCCGGTAATGACAACCGTTTTTCCGGTAAGCTCGATTATAGTCTTCATTCGTTAATCATCTTTATATCGGGCAGGGCGCCATATCCAAAAACCTGGTATCCAAGACTCGCGGGCGGGAAATTCAGTTCGATCAGTTCGACTCGATCTTCCAAGATGGCAATGTCCAACCCTCCGTAAATAACCTTTGGATTATGACGTGCTACACGGTCGGCAAAAGCCATCAGTTCCAACCAAGATGGTAATTGGAATCCATCCATCGGAACACCGGATGTCGGATGTTGATTATAATAAGTGTGTTTCTCATCCATCCCAGGGCATATGACCTTTCCGGCATTGACATCGATATTGTACAGGACGCCTCCACCACCCCAATTATCAACAATCGCATCCTTCTTTCCACCGGCACGCAACATAGCATTAATAAAAAACGGATCTCCATTTTTTTTCAAGACATAAGTGACACGGACAGTATTCAGTGAAGATGGATTGATTGCCTGAAGTACTTTGTGGTTCTCTAATCTTTCTTCGAGTAAAAAAGCACTATTTGTGGCTTTGGCTATCAACTCTTTGATCTTCTCATCATCTTCCAATGAAACCAGCTGAATGCCCATTCCCTGTTCAGAGGAACAGGGTTTACAGATTGCAGGATTGTTTTCATTTAAGAATGATTTAACCGATGCTTCCGAAGTATTACACTCTACAAGCATCCAATTTCTTTTGATGAAAGGTGCATAATCTTCATACTGGTTTTCCTTCTCAATGAGGCGGAAAAAGGTTTCCTTATCGAACGATTTCATCAGTGTATAATACTGACGTTTGGTAAAATATGTTTCCCTTTCTGCGTTGCTCTTCTCTTTGAATTCAAACAAATCGTATTCCAGGGGATCCATAATGCCATAACGGAGATTACACCAAATCATGTCGGCAACCGTAACAATTCTGGATCCCGGAATCTGCTTGGAATAGCCAACGACATCGTAGCAATACTTCAGGAATCGAAGTATTGAATGTTGTGGATAATAATAAAGCTTCTCTGCTCTGTTCATCATATTACATCAACTTCTGGATTAAAGCCCAAATTGCCTCTACAGAGTTGAAGTTCTCAGGATCCAGTTCATTAATGCGAATCTGGACTCCAAATTCATCGTCAATCTCTGAGATGATGGAAACCACGTCAAATGAGTCAAGAATACCGTCATCAATCAGAGCGGTTTCGTTTACGAAATCCACGTCAGGGCGAATACCCTTCAAGAGTTCTAATAACTTTTCCATATTGCAAAAATCCTATAATTTAACCATTGACAACGAAGACTTCCCCATATATTTGAAACCCTTCTTAATGTACATGCCAACAGCGGCTTCATTTTGATGCTGCACCCAAAGCATATAGCGGCTCTTCTCATCCACATGCCCCTTTTCGATTACCGCATCGAATAAAGCTTTCCCTACACCTTTTCCTCTAGCGGATTCCGTTATAGCAAAATGCCTAAGCCAATTGACATTTCTTTCCACGCCAGATTCGAAGGCACCTAGCATATTACCTTGCACATCTTTTGCAATCAACATGGCATTTGAATCAAGTAAGCTCTTGTAGTTGGAGGGTGATATATAATCACCACTCCATTTATCAAAAGATGAGTTAAATAATTCAGCCGCCCATTGTACCTCGTCAAGAGAAACTGCATCTGCAATGCAAAGATCTGATTTCGGAACGGATTCGATGATATCAGTATACCGGGCACCCATCAAATCTCGGGTAAGATGTCTCCGAAAGCCACAATGCTGAAGGTATTCTATCTGTTCCTCTGGCTCGCCTTGAAATCCTCGATACAGGATTTCAGTAACATACTCTCCATCTTCGAAGGCTACCGTCTCCGACGGATCATTCACATAATAGTACAACCGTAGAAACCCATCCTTCTGAACCAATAAAAAGGCATTCTTATCGCAGCACTGCTCGTAAAGACAGTTATTCTTGATTAAGCCCTCGGCATCAGTCTGGATATAATCATTGGACCAGCAACCCTTTTGACCATATTTCTCAACGATTTCCTTATATCGTGAGAAGGTCTCAATCATTTTCAGATTCATATCGTTTTTTCAGTTCAATACGGTCAATCTTTCCGTTCATATTGTAAGGCATCACATCCAACCGTTTTATGACTTCTGGGAACATATAGACAGGGATCTTCTCTTTAACCAAGTTGATAATATCCTGATCCTGTCCGTCAGAAGTAGTGTAATACAGTACAATCTTATCGTTAGGTTGATCGAAAACACAAGCAGCATTGGTAACGTCCGGGATGGAGTTTACGGCCACTTCAATCTCCCCCATCTCAATACGATTTCCTTTATGCTTGATCTGGAAATCTTTACGAGACACAAACTCTATCTCTCCGCGCTCATTGTACTTCACGATGTCTCCCGTACGGTAAATCTTGTCCTCGTAAAGATCGTGCAACGGATTCTGAACAAACACTTCCTGTGTTTTGCCCTTGTTGTTGTAATAACCAAGAGCAACGCCACTACCTCTGACGCACAGTTCACCCGGCTCTCCAACCTTAACGAGTTGGTTGTTGTCATTGAATACAAGAATCTGCTTATTCTTGCAGTTGCGTCCGATGGGAATAAACTCATCGTCACCAAACTCGCGGTCCACCTCGTAGTAAGTACAATCCACAGTGATTTCCGTGGGACCATACAAATTGATAAACCGTGCATTCGGCAACTTGTCCATCCACACTTTCAATTGTTTGGCAGGCATTGCTTCTCCTGCAAATGTCACCCGCTTGATATACTTAGGAACCTCCACATCAAGAATATCGCTGTTTCCTACTAGCACAATGGCGGAAGTCGCCCATAGAATTGAGGTGATATGACGATCATTGAGGAAGGGTATCAAATGCTTAGTAAAAGTGAAATACTTCTTCCCAATCACATTGAGTGTTGCACCGGCCTTCAGGCAAATGCAAATATCCTTCACCGAGCCATCGAAATAGAACGGAGTCTGATTACCCAGCGCATCGGTCTCATCAAAACCAAAAGTATTCACCAGCCATTCCGCCAAATCGATCATCCCACGATGGCTGATAACCACTCCCTTTGGGACTCCAGTAGAACCACTGGTAAAGATGGAATAGACAGGATCAAGATCAATGGACTGATCGCGAATAGCTTTCAGTCTCTCTTGATCCTTGTTATTCTGGATCACCGCTGCATAGTTGAACCTTACTCCTTCAAATTCAATCTGATCAAGTATCTTCTCATCAGCTGCCGTCACAGTGATGGCCGCTATCGGATTAAGCACATCACTGATAAGTTTTACACGCTCATAAGGCATTTTGCAGTCAATGGGAACGTAGAAGTTACCACTTTCCACGACGCCCATAAAACCGGCAAGACACTCCATCTTCCGGTCGACAAAGACCAGTACAGGCTTCCTCAACACGCAATTTGTGGCAACAGAAAGCGCCGTTCCAATTCGTTCAGCATAGTCTTTCCACTGTGCAAACGTCAAAGCGTTCTTGTCATCCGCTATCGCAGTTTTATCTGGCCAGGCAGCAGCGGAATGCTCCAGAAAATCAAGAATATTTGTAACCATCACTTTTTCTCGTAAAGCTGATTAGGGTCAGTAATAAGACCATCTTCATAAATGGCATCATCCTCGAAGATAGGCAGAATGTCTGCCGTATTGATTTCGAATGAGGTTGCCCCCAAAGAGATGCCGATTCCAAATCCACAAGCCATCACCTTGATTGTCTTATTCTCCTGCTCATGGCCATAGCGGTCACAAAGAGAGACGATAGCCGAAGCGCCTGAAGTATTGCCATAGCGATCAAGAGTGATCGGCATTCTCTCAAAATCAATCTTCGATTTCTTGGCAATCTGTTTGAGGATGTAAAGATTCGCCTGATGGAAGGCATAGCAATCATAGTCCTCGGGAGAAGTTTCTGTCTGTGCAAAGAAATCCTTGATCAATCGGGGGACATCGAACACCGTGAAAGTGAACACTGATGTTCCTTGAATGAATGAATTCATCAGCGTTCTAGGATTGCCATCTTCGCACATTACGACTTCTTCACTAGCATGAAGGTTCCGGTACCCTCCCCCAGGGACAATCATATACCTATATCCGCTGCCATCACTCCGCACAAGAGCATTAATCTCGTCATTCGGATCTTCCGTCTTTTCAAGTAGCATCACGGCTCCTGCCTCGCCGAAGAGCATGGCAGAACTGCGATCCTCAGGATAGACAGACTTGCCTGCCGTGTCTCCAACAAAAAGGAGTGCTTTCTTGATATCGCCGGTATTCATAATTGAGGCTACCGTCTGCATACCGACCACTAGAGATGAGCAACCGAGGGAGATGTCATAACAAACAGCCTCTTTGGGAATTCCTAATCTATACTGAAGGACAAATGCCGTGGCCGGTCTGCGATAATCGGGGCTATGTGATGAGAAGATACACGCGCCAATCTCAGAGGGATTGACGCCTTTATGCGCAAGTAACTCTTGAGCCGCCCGGAAGCCTAAGTCGCTACAAGTTTGATGTTCAAGAGTGCGATGAGATCCGCGAACGCCTGTCATCTGAATAAACTTCTCGACTTCTTCGTCTCCAAACAGGGACTTGTAAGCCTCGGTCTTAACTTCGTTCTTAGGAACCACGCAAGCAATGCCGGCCACACGGATGCTATTGAACTTAAAAAACGCCATATACTAATACTAAAAATCCATTTTCTTCGCAGGGTTTCCAAAAACTTTCGTTCCTGCTTTAACATTGCTAAAACAAATACTTCCGGCACAAACAAACGCATCGTCACCCACCTTTTTACCATTAAGTATTACGGCGTGGCTCCCAACAAACACTCGCCTCCCCAATTTTGCCGATGCAATATTAGTAAAACCTGTTTTTGTGCTGAAATCGCCTATTTCGGAGTCCTGGCCGATCATCGACCCCATAACATTCACGAAGTTTCCTATCTTGACACAATCTCCAACAGAACCACTGATAATACAACCTTCTCCGATAGTGGTTGTTTCTATAATGCGCGAATGAGGAGCTATCAAAGTTTCAAATCTTGCCCCTTTTGCTTTCATCTTTTGCACAATAGCCTCTTTTGTTTTCGGAGTTGAAACACCTAATGCGAAGACTTCGTTTTCAGCAGGCTCCCAATCTTCAATCGTGCCGATGATAGGTAACGCAATGCTGACACCTTCTAGTGCCTTTAGATTATCATCTATGAAGCCCTTGATGTTCCACTTGCCAATGGACTTTGCCATATAGTACACTTCCCGGCCAAATCCACCCGCACAAACTATAATTAAGTCTTTCATTTCAAATCTTATTATTGTTGTTATTAGCTCTTAATTTTACCGTGAAACCCAGGTCATCAACATCTTTCATGTCGCTTGCTCCTTCTCCGACATCTGAACGTCTCAACACATTCACAAGCGTCATCCAGATAATCTTGAAATCTAACCACAAAGAGCAATGATCCACATACCAAACATCGAGTTTAAACTTCTCACTTAATTTACAATGGTTTCTTCCATGGACTTGTGCCCAACCGGTGATACCTGGCCTCACCTCATGACGTCGAGCCTGCTCGGAAGTATAAAGAGGCATATATTGAGGCAATAAAGGCCTAGGTCCAATAATGGCCATATCACCTTTAAACACATTAATCAATTGTGGCAATTCATCAATTGAGAGGGAACGTACAATCCTTCCTATTCTGGTTAAACGTTGTGCATCAGGTAATAACTTTCCATCCCCATCCCTTTCATCTGTCATCGTCTTGAATTTAATGACACGGAATAGCTTTCCATCTTTACCGGGTCTTTCCTGGGTAAAGAAAACACCAGCACCTTTATTAGCAAAATGAAGCCAAACAGCGACAATCGCTAAGAACCACCAGATGAGCAACAATGCGACTAGAGAAATCAAAAAACTCAAAACTCTCTTAATACAGTTTTTATACATGATTCTATTCTGTTTTCCAGATGTACCCGATCACATACCACCATAATTGTCTCATAACACTATGATTGTATATCAGATGATATTTCCAACGATATTTGAAAAGATTGGTTATGATATGCCAACGGTTTGACCATCCTCCTTTTCCACTAGAGAAAACATAATCCTTATTATATAGCGTCGAATGAACAACTCTTGGTGTAAAACAACTGCTAGTTACTATGTTAGAGTCACTTACTCTTACTCCGAATAAATTTACCGCTATGTCTGTGGCCACTTCCGCAAACCGACGCAAATGATACCTATCACACACTCGATAAAACTCAGGCCAGTCAATCTTATCTGCATCTTTCTTCAAGAACACTGCCCAGTCAAGCAGCTGCTTCATCCTCATACCTTCTTCTAGGAAATGCGTCATGGCATGATAGGTCAAGAATAAGGCATTGAACAAAGGCGGTGGAAGAAGGGCATCTGTACCCCGTATCTTCTCAAACTCCCCATTCTTTAAGGCATCAACCATCAGCTGATTCAATTCCTTGCTGCTTTTCCCTTCGCGAGTATGAACAAAGAACAAGTGGTTCTCAATCAACTGGCCACGATAATGAATCTGAGAGTGTTTATACCACCCTTCATCCACATCGGCCGGAAACTCCTTAGCCAATTCATTTCCCTTGGCGTAATCGTCAAAAAGATAGCAATCTATATCTCCAGGAGCCCGATGGAAAGACACAGGATAATACGTTCCCATCGCCATTCCCTTCATAATCATCATCCGGATTCCGACCTTGCTCCACCGCTTCTGAATATCATCAATGACCGCCAACTGCTTTTGATTTCCTCCTTCATAGGACTGCTCCACAGTCATTGCCCATTTTACGATGAAACGCCGCCAGAAACGACGATCTTCAAAATGGTCGAAAGCGTCTCTTCCGCTCTTTTTGAGAATCGCATTAATACCATCTAAAACCACCCCCATGACACCCTGCCGCTTAGCAACTTCGGCAAGTTCCTCCCATTCAGACTCGGACAAAGTCAAAAGATCCGATAAATCTTCTTCCTCAACTGAACGATTCTGTAGTCCTAAACGAAGAAGTTTGAATAAGGCATTTTCCATCAGCCTAACAATTCCATTTCTCGAGCAGCCAAAACTTTGTAATCGAATAGTTTTGCTACTTCCCGTACACGGGCGCACATAGCATCATACTCATTTTCTGTCTGCTCTGCAAGTTTGCGAATGCACTCTACATATGCTTCCGCACTAAGGATGTTCCGCGAAATGCCCAATCTATTATCCTTTATCACATTGTCATATGCGATATCTACATTGCATAAGATAGGCTTTCCTGCAGCCAAATACTGGAACATTTTTCCACTGCTTACACCCCACTTGCCAAAATTCTTGTCGTAATTCATCACATTCACAGTCGCCTGACTGACAACCCATGCGCACTCGGCAAGTGGGATACGCTCTTCCTTAAACACTACATTGCTGATGCCTTGTTCCTTCACGTACTCTATCAACTCTTGACGATAAGCACCATTACCGTAAATAAAAAAACGATAATTAGGCACATCCTGCATTAGCGCAGCGGCATCAATTAGCATCTTAACATTGTTAGCTTTATTAATCGAACCAAGATAAATGACCTTTTTAAGCTTTGGATCATTCATATCCTCGTCTGGACGTGGATAGGAATCATTATCTTTGTTGAATTGTTCCAAGTCTATGCCGTTATTGATATAGTGCAGGTGAGAAGGATCGATCCTGCCACCTTGTTCCTTCAACCACCCCTGTCTTTTGAGGTAATCAAAAGCGCCCATGAAGGTGAAAACAATTTCATCCGCTTTATAATAATACTGTCTCTCAATAGCGTAAGCGACCTTCATTGCCGGATTATTTCGCCCCACCAACCCAAAAGTTACGAAGTCTTCGGGCCACAAGTCCCACGCTTCAGCGATGTATTTTGCACCCAACTTCTTCGCCATTCCCACTATGGGATAGTCAAAAGGAGGATGAATATTGTGTAGAACCACGTCCGGCTTTGGAAAGCACTTCATTTGCGTCTTAAGTATTGCTGCGAACTTCCAAATGGAGAACATTCGCTTAACACCATTACCAACAAAACGAGGGACCTTAACCTCGACAAATTCCTGGTTATCGACAGTTTTCCTTCGGAATAAAGGGGCAGTCTCTTCACTTCTGTAATTAGCATAGAAAGTAAGCACCTCGTGCCCTGCAGTCATAAAATGCTTGGCAAACTCCAAATACCTTGGATTTGAACAAGTTGGACTTGTATAGTAATTGACAATCCAGATGCGCATCACTTATACTGGTTGATCAATTCAACAACCTGCTTTGCTTCATTAAGAGTAATGGATGGTCCTATGGGCAGGCTTAATTCTTCTCTGGCTATTTGCTCTGTGATAGGCAGAGGCCAATCATTCCATTCCTTGTAACACTCCTGCTTATGAGGGGGAATAGGATAGTGAATCACTGTGCCAACCCCATTCTGATCCAAGAAAACGTGTAATGCATCACGTTTTCCACCGCCTACGAGTATCGGGAATAAGTGATAGACATTCTGATCATCGGGAAGCAGGTCTGGCAGGGTTACCAACGGATTATTAAGGTGTTCATAGTAATAATGCGCGACTTCCTTACGATGATGATTGTCCTTAACAAGATATTTCAGTTTCACATCCAATACGGCTGCCTGGATTTCGTCCAGACGGCTATTTCGGCCGGTGTATTTAAATACATATTTCTTTTGTGAGCCATAGTTTGCCAGAGCACGTATCGCAGCGGCCAATTCCGGATCATTAGTCGTAACAGCTCCGCCATCCCCCAATGCACCAAGGTTCTTGCCAGGATAGAAGCTATGGCCGGCCGCATCACCAAGAGAGCCAGTTACGCGTCCATCAATATGTTTACAACCATGAGCCTGCGCATTATCTTCGATGAGCTTGAGATTATATTTCTTGCATAAAGTCCCAATTTTATCGCTATAAGCATTTCGCCCATACAAGTGAACAATGGCAATGGCCTTAGTTCTAGGAGTAATGACTGATTCGATTGCCTCATCATCAATCTCCAAAGAATTAAGTTTCGGATCCACGAGGATAGGCCTCAAGCCATTTTCTGTGATGGCCAGGATAGTAGCAATGTAAGTGTTCGCGGGAACAATAACTTCATCGCCCTGCCTCATAACACCCAACTCGATATATGCTCTGAATATCCAGATGAGAGCATCTAAACCATTTGCACAACCAATGGTGTACTCAGTTCCGATGAACTTCGAGTAGTCAGCTTCAAACTTTTCGTTTTCTTTGCCTTGGAGGTACCAGCCTCCGTTCACAACTCGAGTTACCGCCTCGTTAATCTCAGCACCATGAAGAGCAGTAACATCTTTTAAAGATAGAAAGGGAATCATTAGAATCTATTTTTCTGTTATTTGTACCGTTTGATCAGAATAAAGGGTAATACCAGAATGCTTACCTGTTATGGTCAATTGAATCTTGTTGACATCATCTGGTACAACAAAATCGCTGCTGGACGAATCAGTCGCAAGCATCCATCTTGACGAGTTGTCATTGTAATAAAAAGAATTAGGATGAGACGAACTACGCGGGCGCTTCATCGTTTTTTGCTTTGACTTTGCAATCAATTCTCCTTGACTATCAGTCAAATACTGAATTCCAATTCGGCCTTTTGCATCCTGTCCATTGAGCATTACCCTAAAACGTTTAGTCATTGATGTATTTACATCCAGAACGAATTGGGAAGACGTTGAGGATGTGCTATAAACGGGGAACAGACCACCCATTTTCATTGGATACGTTGAACATCCTGAATAGTCTATGACCTCGGTTCCATACATAGTGTTAGCCTCGTTATCTCGGCAACTGCCTTCAAACCTGATAAACACTTTTGAACCTTCGGTCCTTGTGTCTTGCCAATGGCAGCCAATAACATTCTTCGCGTAGACGGCACAATCCTTAAAACCCTCCATACATGGTTTGATGAATAAAAGAGAATTTGCGCTATTATATGTATCACTCTTTTCGTCCCCTTCAATTCTAATAGCAACACTATTGCACTGATTCCAGTCAAAATGGCTCCAATTACAGAAACGTCCACCAATAAACACATTCTCATTACACCAACCTATTTGATTTTCTGGTTGATTCTTTTGATAAATACGGAGATGCTCATTGGAGAAAACAGATAAATTGAAAGTATATTTATTATAACAATTGCCCGCTCCATAGGCCGAAATACGGATATTGTTATTGAAATATTCCACATCACTGACTAGGACATTACAATTATTGAGATTAACGAATTCAATCCCGATAATGTGTGTCCGATTATTATTTGTATAGTTTATAGCTTTCGTATTAATGTCATAAGCAATTTTCCCATAGATATTAATAATCGATGCATTCCCTTTAAAGAACTGAAATACCGTTACACTCTTTGCCTTCCCATTGTAGATTAAATCTCCATACTGCTGATAGCAACGGATATCTTCAATCTTTATCGGGGTCTGGAAATAGAACTGCCCATCTGGGATAATTAGATTCTTGCACACCGCGCTGGCGTCATTTATGATCCGCCCCACATCAAAGCTCTTGTCATCATTCTTCAACTCAAAGACACCGATATCCAAGGGGCCTACAACACTGCCAGAAAGAGAGACATCTTTCGCAATGCCAGCCCGACCGACAAAAGAATTATTATGACACTCTAGTTTTCCGTTTATAATATGTCCACCTCTAAAATCGATAACAGCACCTTCTGGAAGCGAAATAGATTTACTCCCTAAATCGATGATGTCTGTTATTTCATAATATGAGCGTTTCTCAGAGAAAAAGACACTACCCCTAATATCATCTGGCGATTCGTTCTGCTTATTTGAGATACACAAGGCAGAGATAAGAAAACAAATGAAAAACAAGCTCATCATCTCAAATAACTATAATACATCAATCTTTTTAATAAAACGGGCAGGATTACCAATCCATAACTCCCCAGGGGGAATATCCTTTGTTACGACTGAGCCAGCACCGACAAAAGCACCCTCTCCTATAGTCAGACCTGGTAGAATTGTTGAACCAGCACCTATTGATGCTCCTTTTTTGATAATAGTGTGCAGCATTGTCCAATTGGGATTCTTAGAACGAGGGTATTTGTCGTTTGTAAATGTTACATTCGCACCTATGAATACATTATCTTCAATCGTTATTCCATCCCAAATTTGAACCCCGCTTTTTATTGTAACGTTATTCCCGATAAATACATCGTTCTCAATGAGACAATGAGAGCAAATATTGCAATTCTCTCCAATCTTACAATTAGGAAACACTACACAGAACTGCCAGATATCAGTAGATTCAGGAATATTTAAGTTATTACAGTCAGCCAACTTATGAATCATAAGAGTATAGTCTTTTACCAATTCACTTTTAGTTCTTTTAATATTCTTAATGCCAGCCAGAAAGGCCAGCGAAAAGGGCTTTGATTGCCAGGGGTATGGTTGTAAAGCCATTTTGTTACTCGTCCCATCCTCGAACGCTTGGGAAGAATATCCGCCATCCCATTCTCGTTTAAAAAAGACACCGCACTATCCGTCCATACCCCACGCACTATCGCCCCCTCCTTGATGTCTATCAAACCCATTTCCGGAATTGACTCCGAAAAAAGACACTGAGAGTTGATCTTAATACTATGCTGTTTAATATAGGGTATTATCTGGCGTTCAAATTCCCAGCCAGACCATCCATCAATAAGTAATTCTTTTATTACAGCTACACGCCAAATAGCCATTGCCGTATTAAATGAATACCGGATATTCAATGGATTCTCACAATAGATTGATTCGCCGATTCGATAATTATCTCTCAAGACATCACTACATATCTTTAAGTAGTCTACTCCATTCTCCTCCATATACCTTATATGCTGCTTAATAGCTGCATTATTCACAGGATTATTAAGCCAGTAATCCTCTTGAAAAAAAATAACATAATCAGTACCAATCACGTCTAGTCCTCGTCTTGCAAGCGTGCACCAACTTCGTTTATCATCTCCCACTTTTACAAAATTGACATTCATGATGCTAGAATCATCATCGAAATTAGTTACTAAATATCGAGGGTACTCACAATCGGGCCAATACTTATCGAGTGAAAAAAACATCGGTTTCCAACAATCCTTATACGCATCGCAGGAAGTAATCATCAATGCAACACTTGAAACCATAAATAAAACATTTTTATAGACTATTCTGATAATACCGTTTCAATATAATGCTTAGCAACATTATAGTCCGATAATTCCATTGCTGTTTCTCTAGCTTTGTCTGAAATAGCTTGTTTTTCTGATGCACTAAGAGCATTTATATGCCGTATGATAGCGGCTAGTTCATTCGGGTTTCCCGCCTCACAAAGAAATCCGTTATAGCCATCTTGAATTATGCCCTCCATCCCTTCGCCTTTAGATGCGATTGTGATACAACCTCGAGCCATTGCTTCTAAATAAACAAGTCCAAATACCTCATCTTTACTAATTAAGATAAAACAATGGTTAGAGTCGTATTGGTTGATTATTTCGTCCCGAGGGATTTTTCCAGCAAATGTTACCACTTCACGAAGACCGTTTTCTTCAATAAAAGTTTGTGTATCAGGGTATGCGATATCCTTGGAACCGACGTATGTTAAATGAAAACCTTCTTTCCCATAAACCTTATATAGTGCTTCAATAGTCTGCACAGGGAATTTTCGCCTAATTGTCTGGCCGACATAAATGAAACGGGACATCGGACCATCATCAAAATGACGAATACTAGAGATAGGGGTATTCAGATACTCTTGCGAAGTACCTGACCAACAAACAAAACTCCTCCTATGCGAACCAAACTGAGATTCAAAACGCTGCTTTATTGGAACTGATCTAAAACCGATCAAATCTATGCCATCAAGGATTCTTTTGCAGTCCGCACCATAACACTTTGTTAACACAGAAGCGCTCAATTCATGTAATGAAACACACGTATGAGCCTTAGGAAATACACATTTCAAGGCACCAACAATCTCCAGTTGAGGATTGTGGAAATGCCCAACAATTGCATCCGGAGTAAAGCCCACCTTTTGTAATAAAGCTAAAAGAAAAGATACTTGCTTCCTGATCTCTCGTTTAGGGTATCGTCCGTGCGGGATGTACTTAAAGATAGGTACACTATAAACAGGGATGCCTTCAATAGTGGTATTTACAACATTCATGTTTCGATCCATCTCCACATGATTCCCAACACACTTTGAAGCGAGTTTAGGGAATACTCGAGCAGCTATAGTGAAAATAACGGGGAACATCGACCGATAATGAATAACCAGAACATCGTGCCCCATAAACACCCACTGACGTGTAAAATAGTGACATACAGGAGTGCCAGGGCGCAAAGAATTCGGATACATCGTTGTCAAAAAAAGAATCTTAGCCATAGTGACTACGGAAGAGATAGATGATTGTTATCAGAGACGAAGCGACGAGGATTAGACACAAAGACAAATGAGAAAGAGAACCAAAACAAAGGTTCCTCCATATAAGAAGCGCTAAACATAAGCAGAGTCAAGGTATACACTAAAAAGGGAGTAATAAGGGGTGATAATAAACCTTGCTGTCTTAGTCTATGATACTTGCGCAAAAGAAAAAACAACGCAAAAGAACACAGTAAACAAAAAATAATACCTCCCTGAACCATCCATTCTAACAAGAAATTATGGGGATAAGACTGACCGACAAATGGTTGAAATGTATTTTTATATGAGAAGAGACCTGCTCCAAATGGATGTTGCCCAATATACTGTAAAGAACGAGAATAGACATAATCGCGACTCGAAGTTTGGGTCATGTCAATTCCTTCGGATGTGATATAAGAGAAGACACGCTCGCTATTTCGTCGGATATCACTTAAAAAACTGTTCGACCCAAAATCGTATATCATCGTTGCGAGTCCAAAGCCGAGAAGTAATAGGAACCCTCCCAGTAACAAATTGGTTCTTCTTTTCTTCTTTCCTGAAGTAAGTATATAAACAACCAATCCGACAAAAACAACCACAAAACCACCACGCCCTCCTGAGTATAGAATAATAACAGGATAAGCCAGCAGAAAGATTAGCCCCATGAAACGAAAAAACTTTGATTCAAATATCGCAAAACGCTTATAGTCTTTCCCATAGCTCAATAGATATAAGTCAAGAACAAATGCCATTGCTGCATTATAAGATAATGACTGAGAATAATAGCTATCACCAGAAGCTATTGAACGCGACAGGTTCATAGCCGAATAGGCAAGTGAGAGAGTCAAAACCAATAAGATGATGTCAAACCACTTTACCATTTCTTCAAAGCTTCCGCGATTCCCATAATAAACACCAATGCAAGTAGCGGGAATGCTAAAAGCGCCAAAACATAAGAAAGACTTATCTGACCACAGTCCCGAGGCTACACCGGAAATCAGATAAACTAAAACAATCACAAAAACTATAAGATTCGAACGTTCCTTCTTTTGCGGCAAATAATAAAGGCCAAACGTTAATAATGTTATGGCGAAGATGACTATGCAATAATATCGCAAAAGATTGCTTTCCGCATCGCCCAGATACGAAATGCCTAATATTGCAGTGGTTGAAAAAAACAGCACTGAAGAGAAGAGGCTGAACGCAAAAATGAAGTGTCTCATTTGTCAGATACAAAACGAAGTCGATGTAAGAATGAGATTACAATCCCTTTGACGGAATCACGCTCTCCAACCGTCAATCCCCACTGATAAACAAAATAACCATAGAAACAGGTTGTGATTAGAATGTTGATTAGCAGATATACTAGCATACGAGGAAAGAGATGGTACATGAGCAAACAGATAAAAACACCTATCATAACTGGTGTGAAAATCTTGAATAACACAAGCCTGATAAAATCCGAAGGATTAAAGGTAGAAATTCGGCCAAGTATCACAATTCTACTGAGAGAAGCAATTGTTTCGCATATAAGAAATACCACTATCGCAACATAGGACGGGCATCCGAACCTCAACAAGACCCATGACAAAGGAAGAGCTACAATTCTAATTGACGAAACAATCATGGAGAACCATTTGATATTACCTACTGCTTGATTTGCATATACTAATCCTCGTGTAAGCTGCTCTATCATACACGCAATAATCATCAGTCTAGCAAAAAGAATCGTATCTGCAGGATACTCCTTAAGCCAGTAATGCAGTACCTCAGGCATCATAATAATTAATGGAATACCTATCAAAGCCATCAATGCAAATCCGATCTTTCCTGCAGTCAAAGCAAGCCGAAACATTCTCTTTTCTTCTCCGGCACCATAACTCTTCATCATTTGTGGCTTCATAGTTGAGATAACGGAAGACGATACACTAAACATGTGGCCTTCCAACTGCCTGGATAGTGCAAAAGACGTATTTGTAACCGGACCAAAAAATCGGTTCAAAAGAATTGCATACCCTTGCCTATTTAACAATGAACCCAAAACATCCAACAACGTCCATCCCACAAAGGAGGTAATTGACTTCAAAGAATGAATACCCGGAAAACTCAACGAGATTTGATGTGGATACTTAATCAGCGTGAAGAGACAAAGAAGAATGAAATCCAACAACGTAACTATTGACAGCAGGATACCATAAGCGATTAGTTTATCCGAAAAACAATATGTCAATAAAACTGCTATTATGAGTTTGAGAACCGAGTTTAGAAGCGCAACAAGTGAGGTATACCAAAAATGCTCATGAGAAATAATCAATGCGCTAAAAGGAGAAGATAAAATGTTCAAGAACAACGAGATAGTAACACAATGGTAGATTATTTTTGCAGCAGACAAGCGGTTTGCTGGAATGTTTAAAAAACCATTAAAAACAAAAATGCCAATCAATTCAATAAGAAAAGCCAATCCGAGAGCGATAAGGAAATGTAGCCAGATGCACGAACGAAAAACTCTTTTTGTTTCTAAATTATCCTTTGTCCCAAGAGAAACGGACAAGAACCTCATTGAGGATTGAGCCAAAGAATTACTAATAAAAGCCAGTAAAGCGATGAGGCCACCAACAACATCGTATATCCCGTAATCAATATCGCCTAACGCTCCAAGAATAAGTCGAACAGAGATAAGGCCAATTAGTATGTTTGCTACTAATTGGACATATTGGATGGCAGTATTTATAGCAACTCTATTTGCGGCTTGCATCTTCTCTCTCAAATATTACTCAAGAAATAACTACAACGGTCATTCCCAACAAATTAGCCCCAACTCTAATGTTAAAACTAAGGTATAAAATGACAAAACTATCGATGACAACAATAGTGCAACTTCAAAAGATTTTATAAAAAGCGAATGATAAGTGCATAATTGCCACGGATTCCTAAATCTTGTTCAAACGATCATGCTTGTTGAATGCCTCAATAATCCCCGCAATCGCAATACTCTCCCTCCTCCTCAACTTATACGAACTCTTTCTCCCGTTCACGATCATTGACATAAACTCCTGGATCTCGTACCGGAGCCCTTCACCGTCATAACTATAGAAAAACTTCTTGTTCTTCGTCTGATCCTCGTAGCGGATCTCGAAGAAATCCGTCAGCCACCAGGGAGCAGGGACATAGATGTAGCCCTTAGTGCCGGAGATGACCAAGTTACCTTCGGTTTTGACACCAATACCCAAAGTAATAGATGCCGTGGCGTGAGGGTAGTTGATGACCGCTTTGGTAAAGATGTCCACGCCGTTCTCCATCCGAGAGTGGAAATTGACATCCGTGTAATCGCGGCCGAGGATCTTGATGATAGAGAGTAAGGTCAGGGGCGCATGCTCATTCATGGCACCACCGGCCTGGGTGGGATCCAACTCACGAGTGGGCGGAGCGACCATCTTTGAAAGAGAGGCCTTCACGTCCACGACTTCACCGATGACGCCGCTTTTGACCATAGTAACCAGATGAGAGAATGCCGGACAGAAGGCGGTCTTGCTAGCTTCAAGTAGAACGAGACCTTTTTCGCCGGCAAGTCGATACAGTTCTTCGGCCTCCTCCGCACTAAGGACGAACGGAATCTCGCAGAGGACATGCTTACCAGCTTGAAGGGAGCGCTTGGCATACCCGTAATGGGTCAAGTGGGGTGAGGCTATATAAACGGCATCGACCTTCCGGACGAAGGAATCGAAGTCATCGTAGGCTTCAAGACCGAATTCTTCGGCGAAAGCTTCCGCTTGGGCTTTATCAGGGTTGAGTACGGAAATGACCTCAGCACCACTCACGACTTTGGTTTCTGGGACAAATCGACGAGCTATCCTACCGGAACCAACGATTCCGATTTTGCAGACATCCTGCGTTTCCGCCCGGAGCTGCGTGCTGGAAATTCCCTCGGTGCGAGGAAGATAGACCACATGGCAATACTCGTTCAGGTAATCGAATTGTCCCACCCAATCGGAACCAATTGCGAAGATATCCACGTCATATTTCTGGATATCATCAATCTTTTGTCCTAAATAATCCTCGATAATCACTTCATCGGCATAGCCGGTTGCCTTCACAGCCTCCACGCGTTCCAGAACATTGTTCCGAACATTGAGCTTCCCGCGGCCTCGGTCAAAACTGTCGCTTGTAACCCCGACGATCAGATAGTCACCGAGTTCCTTCGCCCTGCGAAGGAGATTGATGTGGCCTTGATGAAGAAGGTCGTAAGTACCGTAGGTTATTACTTTGATCATGAGTATCTTTGAGTTAAAGGGTGGTCTGTATTTACGTTCTGGGTAGTCAAATACTTCCATTCCCCATCGATAATTCCATCGACGGAGAACACACCCGCACCGGCCTTTCCTATCCAGGAAAACGGCCCAAGTTCGGGGTTCACGCACGCACGCGTAAACGTAAGAATACAAATATACGCTTTTTTTTAGCGATATCTACACTAGTTGCTATATCTAATGTATCCTTTTGACAAAGAAATCCGCCGCCGCGCGAGAGCATTCCCTTTTGACATACATGAAAACTCCTCGTGCCGCAGTGGACTGCGGCACGAAAAACACTATTCCAAGTAATACGCAGATACTGGGTATTACACCACAGGGAAAGGAACGAAGTCTCTCTACAGCCTGATGGTCATCTAACTAACCATCATAAAAAGAACGCTATCGGCCTAAGACTAGTATCAATGAGAGCTATACCTCCCATCCACCACCCCCCAATCCACAATCCCCCACAGCTTGCTCAGGTGCTCGGCCCGGCGATTCTGATAGTCGAGATAGTAGGCGTGCTCCCAAACATCGAAGGTGAGGATGGGGCGGAGGCCGCGGGTGACGGGGTTGTCAGCGCCGAGGTACTGGCCGATGGATAGCTGGCCGGCGTTATCGGCCTGGAGCCAGACCCAGCCGGAGCCGAAAAGGCCGACGCCTTTGGATACGAACTCGGCTTTGAAGGCGTCGATACTTCCCCATTGCTTGATGATCTGGGTGAAAAGGGCCGATTGCTCCGCTTGCTGCGCCCGGTCGAGATGACAAGAGGGAGGGCAGAATTGCGTGAAATAGAGATTATGATTCAAAATCTGGCCGGCGTTATTGAACACACCGCCAGTGGCCTTTGTCACAATCTCTTCCAGAAACAAGGACTCATACTCCGTGCCGGCGATGAGTTTGTTGAGGTTGTCCACATAGGCTTGGAGGTGCTTGCCGTGGTGGAAGGACAGGGTTTGAGCGGAGATGACGGGCTCGAGGGCGTCGATGGGATAAGGGAGGTCGAGCAGGTGGAACATGGGATGGTGGATTCCTTGAATGTGGTTAAATGTCAAATGCTTGTATTAATCATTCAAATATATGAATAATACTTGAGATAACGGCATGAATATGCTTCTAAATGGGGATTCCGCCTCCGGCAGGGTCCTTACGAGAGAAAGGTGGCATCGAGGTCCATGGACCTATTCGGAGGCCTTTGGCCGACTCATCCCCCTTCCAGGGGGACCGAGGGGGTGTTGCCCCTGGGGGCAGCCGCGTAGCGGCGGGGGTGAGACCAGCTTGCTGCACGAAAAAAGGACA
>JAEEGI010004144.1_pt1 | contig 34152 bp, 31 predicted proteins | sample 8958751 | NCBI WGS metagenome assembly JAEEGI01 (sample SAMN16246545, study PRJNA631951) | gut metagenome | biome: gut microbiome; feature: rumen; material: KS-attached | host: Bos | place: Iran: Karaj | collected 2018-10
TCATGTCCGCTCCAATCCGCAGACGACAATCGATACGTTAACTCTAACAGAAGCCATTGCAACAGTAAACTAGACTTTTTAGGTGATTTTCAGTTGTCAAAGTACAGGTTTAATTTTTCATTCTAGGAATCTTGTGATTATACATTACACGATAAGGTGTCCGTTAAAAATGCCTTGTTAGCAGAGCTGACTCAAAAAACTGGCCATCAGTTTCCAAGAGTAAAACCAGATGTAAAAGTATCTTGTATATCATTCTTCAAAATAACTATAGTTCTTTAAGCAGTCACTGTATTTTTTGTACAGTCCAATAAACAATTCATCAATCGATACTAATACAGTGAACCAAAAAAAGTAGTTTCTAGATAAATCATTCTCATTTCTTAGACCGTCTAGTTCCGGCAAGTTTTGTTGATAAGAAAGGGTATTATGAGCTATCCTATTTCTATTTCTATATATTTCATCTTTGTAACGCTTTTCAAGATTCTCCCCTAACATCTTGGCTTTTTTTGCTTTCGGGTCAGGCAAAACAAAGAACTGATGCAAAAACTCATTGTCACAATTCAAGAATTCATCATATTCTCTTTGTCTACAGTGAATAACCTTTGTATTGTTAAGCAACAGTTTGACCGCATCCTTGGGTTTTATTATTATCTCATTTTGCAAATCAGTAATAACATCTCTGGTATCTCTCCCTAAATATCTAGCTATCTCACTTATCAAAGCATTATATACACTATTTTTTGATTCATAATTTGAATATGTTCCCCTATTCTTTACTTCATCTACAAAAGTTATTCTATAATCATATCCGTTGGTCGCCAGTTCCCAATCGATACATTTCATCTTTTGTTCTTGAAACCCCGTCATCTTTGTGAACGTCGCTTGTAAAACATAATCCCACAGAGGATATGTCTCTATACCATCATTTATACCAGAAGTAGCTGTAATCATCTCTTCAAGAACCGTTGTTAACGGAGTCAAAATAAAAGCTTCATGCTTACTCATGCTTCAAACTCCTTACAAACATTAATAGATTCCTGGATCCTAAGCTTCAAATGTTTTAATGCACTGGGGTTTTTATAATGCAATGGATTTCCTTTATACTTTTCTATCAACGCATTAATTCTTTTTTTTAAATCCTCGTAACCATCACTCTTCATTTCTTTATCTCTAAAAATTGTTGTATATATGATTCCAAACATATAAGCATCCATGTTAATAATGGAATCATAGTTCTGAATTAACTTCATTCCTTCGATGACATTCGTTAGCTTCTGTACCCTAGATCCGTATTCTAAACCATTTATTATGCTTGACAGCTTCGCAAACTCTTTTGTTTCTTTATCATCAACAACTGCATAAATGAAGTTTTCGTAATATCTTTCCATATTTTTTGTAAAACCACGAGCCACTTTTTCTGAATCATTATTCTTGGCGTATTGGGAAAGCATTGACAAATATCTTACAAAATCCATTTTCCCATCATTTTTTACAGTGATTTTCTTCGTAAACTCAGGGGAGAACAAGCCAACCATATCACTATTCAAATAATACAAAGCGGCTCTGCTCTCCAAAGGAAGCAGTTTTTTTCCTTCAATATTGATACTTCTAAACACCTTCGAATAGAACTTTTGTTGTTCTCGTCCGTCAACTGACGCAGGTACTATAAACGAGAATCCCAAAAAACTATTCTCAAATGAAGCCTCATCTATAGATGAAGGCATATCCTCATAACCTGCAGCTATAGCGGCATCATGTATTTCTAACCGCTCTCGCAAGTTTTTTTCTTTTATCAATTTCAGCAGGTGAGTAAAATTCCAATCAATAAAATCTATATCGTCCTCATTTTCATCATCATTTTCATTGGCCAGTTTTATCTCTTCAGGGTTCACTTTGTACAGGTCTCTCTTTGGAAAGACTTTTAAATAATGTAGCAAAAGACTAGTCAATCTCTGCTGGCCATCAAGTATCAGATTTTGCTTACTTCCACTCTCGACAAAGCTGCCAATCGTAACCGGTGGAACAAACTGATTATCTATAAGTGAGTCAACCAACGATTGTGACTGATCCTTATCCCAGACGAAATAACGTTGATACCCTGGTAATATAATGTTTTCTGTTAGTATCAGATCAATCCAATGTTTTAATGTATATTCCCCATAATATACTTTGTTTTTATCTGCCATAACCTCATGCCAATTGCATCTAAAGCAACTCTTCTCCTCTTTATTTTCTCATCATTATCCTTTGTGAATAATTTGGTCTGTCAATTATAACTTCATCCATGTCAAGCTTTTCTATTAGTGCTAATAAATTAGCGAGCATTTGTTTCACATCGCGCCTATAGGGTTTTGGATCTGTTATCAACGCATTGTGCAATTTCTCCGTAATATTTCCAAAATACAAGCAACCGTCATTCTCTTTTAGAACGTTTAAAAGCCACAGGTATGCATTGCTCCATCTGAAAGCTTCCTTTAATGCTCCCAAATCCCCAGTGTATGTTACGTCGAGAAATGAAAAATACTCATTTTCCGTTAATGAAAAGTTCTCTGGAAGCTCATAAGAGAACAACGTATCTATTTTGGGATTAAATCGGTTTATTATCTCCTGGTTCCATTTATGGCTTTTTTGCTTTTCCCCTTGTTCTACAGATGAAATCTGCCCATTCATAGCATCAAGCAGAGAACGGTCAACCCTGATGGCATCTCTAAACAAACGATCTATCTTAACTAAATCACCTTGTTCAACATCCACAAAAGTAGCCATTTCCATATTTCCAGCTCCGCCTACATTTAAGCCAGAATTAGTTGCATTCGCGCTACCGATTAGACCGCGCTTATTATCCACTATGTACGTCTTAGCATGTAAATCAAAGCGTATAAATACATCCCAACCGTTTTGCAAGCCAAATTCTAAGATATCAAAATCAGTGCTGCCCTTCAGGACGTCATCCATCCTAAAGCGCACCAGTAATCTCCTTTGGCTTACGCTCTGCTTAATAACTGCGTTTAACTGCTGAAAAGTATGCTTCTTACAGTATGCCGTGATTATTTGAACAGAGTCCGAGGCATGTCCGAGTTCTTCTATCACAGCATTCATTATTTCATTTGAAAACAGAATAGCCATAAAATCACCTTCTTATGAATTTCGAGGGTTTAACTGCTCAGAAATATAGTTGTTTAATCTGTTATACCATGCTGTCATCAAGCGGTCGTTCTCTGCAGGCTGATAAGCATCAGTTTTTCTGACAGATTGAAGCAGAGATGCCAAAAACAATTCAAAAGTGGTCTTTACTTCCGCATTTGTATATATCTTACTCAAAAAAGAAGTATAGAACTTATGGCTAGTATTGATTGTAATAACCGTAGTTTTAAGCACCGGCTTATAATCAAATGCCGGACTTCTTTCACCTTTATCCGCGTAAACAAAGTTTACAGAATTGTTTATAAAAGCTATGCCTTCTTCGTCTGTCGGATTATCATAACCTAAGCCTTTCAGTTCTTCTTTTCCTGTAGCTGCAGCTTCCTCAGTAGTAGGTTCATCCTGCTCCTCTTCGTTATCATCCTCAACATCTGAAGTAGCCGGATCATTTTCAACAGTATTAATAATGTCCGTACTAGGGCTTACATTATCATCAAAGGTACGTGTCTTGCTTCTAGTCTCTTCGTTTTGAGCGTACATAGCCTTTATCGTACCGACAATTGTTTCCTGTAGCTGCTCCCAAATTGGAGGAATATCAACTTCATCCGGATCAAGATCCTCTACATCCACTTTTTTAAGTTCTACATATTGTTTGTTGTTTGCAACGCCGAACACCTCGTCCAGCTCAGGGTCAAATATAATCTCACATCCCCACCATCTGTGCTGTGGTTCATTAACAACGTTGTAAAAATCGAACCTTCTGAAATCTATCTCTCTTCGTGCTCTAACTACAGAAATACCTTCAAGCTTAGCCGCATGTTTTCCAAGCGCATAATTTCCTGGATTATAGCCCTTCGGAAAGGCAGTCTCATCATAAAACTTATCTTTTACTATAGAAAAGCGAACCAACACTGATCCTGTCACTTTTTCGCCGTTTTTGTTAATATATTTAATTGGAACAATCTCTTCTCCTGTGCATGTTCCTTTTGCAGTATATAACTCAAACGGTGCTTCCAAATTGCTTCTCTGTCCCGGCTTAAACACTGATTTAGGATCGCTCGGATCACAAAGAACACAGTTATCGGTCATAAGGAAAAGAGGATCGTTCGGTGCAATATCAATGGCCGCATCCGGGTTTTCATCACATATCACCTTTATCTTACTAACTCCATCATGGATAAAATATCTGAATTTCTGCCCCAAAGCAAATTCCAATCTCTCAGTTAACGGGCCTCGTGTTTTCGGGCTAATTCGATCGCATCTTTTCCAAATAACAAGCGTTCCAGAGTGAGAAAAATCGTACTGCTCAGTGAGTGTATTATATCTAATATAGTTGGCATAAGGCTCTGGAATACTCTCGTTAAAAGGATCATCAATTTGAGTTTGCACGCCCTCCTTAACCTTGTTGATATCAAGGTAAACCTTTAAAGCGTTTTCAACTCCGTTCTGCCATGAGTATACTTCTATCTCGGGACATGCATACAAAGAAGCTTGGGGAAGACCAACACCAAATCTCCCCATACCTTTCCTTGCTTGTCTCGTTGAAGATCCAATTCCGAGGCAGCTCCCCAAAATAGCGGCATTCATTCCATCGCCATTATCAAGAAAACCTATTTCGGAGACTACTTTTCTACCTGATGCAGCAATGTCTTCCCTCAAAATCACGAACACATTTTTAGCATTAGCTTCAATAGAATTATCAATTATTTCTGAGACCGCACTTTCAATGTTTTTATACCCCGTGTTTCTAAGTGCATCACCCATGTTTTGAATATCAACTATACTTGCTGGCATTTTACCTTATCCTCCTATATTCTCCAGTAATCATTGAAATGTGAAAAAGCAGTTTCATTATCAAATGCTTGAAGATTATCATCGACATCAATCAATAAACACTCTTCATTTCCGCCCATCATCGGGCCTCTCAACCCTCTGCCTAGCATCTGGCTATATAAAACTATCGATTTCGTTGGTCTTGTTATAAAAACACATTTTATGTTTTTTGAATCAAATCCAGTTGTTAACACTTCATAGTTTATTATGATATCAACGCCGGAGTCCCTATCCTTAAATGTATCGATGCTCTTTTTTCGATCCATCGCTTCCATTTCTCCGAGGACTAAACTATTTGGTATTTCCTCAAGTGTCAGCATGGATGATAGCATCTTAGCGTGTTCAACCGAACAAGCAAACACAATAGTTGGAATCTTCTTCAAATGTAATTCTCGAAGTTTTTGCATTATAGCAAGATTTCTCTCTTTATTCCTTGCTAGAACCTTCAGCTGATCTGAAGTATATTCCCGGTCATCAAAGCCCAAATCTCGCAATGCACTGCTCAGCACTCTAAGATCAGCATCCGTGAACTCAGTCTGATATTTCAAGCGTTCCGGGCGCATTTTTGCAAGAATTCTTCTATCTTGAAAATACTTAATTACATTTGTTTCTGATGCAGTATTTAATGCCCGCAATCTACCAAGGTTCATCTGATTTAGCGTATCCGAATCAATATAAATCAGTTTTCCTCCAAACATATTTGTAAGAAGATTATTATCATATGACGCCTCAGTAGTTCTTCCAGGTGTGGCTGTCAAACCAAGCAACGCTCTATTTTCGAAGCCTGCCGGTTTGCGCATCAAAGCTTCTATTACTCTTTGAGTCTGTGGTGCGGCAGCCTTATGAGCTTCATCGAAGACAACAAGTCGGCAATCTTTTTTTAGCCGTTCAAACAGCTCCGGCTTATTATCTGCTATAGTCATTAACTTAGATAACCCACAAAAAACTATCCCATTAAGTGGTTCATCTGTATTTGTTATGTTCTTGCTCCCCCACAGTTTATATGCGTTTATCTCACCTTCCCCAAGATGCGTCCATACACTTTCGAAAGTATCGTACGCCTGTTGCAATAGTTCTATAGTATGCGCAACCCATATTACTAAGCCCTTTCCTTTAAGCGTAAAGTTTATGTAACTTGTGATAATGTGCATGGAAGTCTTTGTTTTTCCAGTACCGGTGGGCATATGTACCAACATTCTTTCAAGCATTCGCCCAGAATTTAGATTATTCAGGACTCTCTGCTTTATATAGTATTGGTAATCCAAGAGCTCATAGAATTGCTCTTCCGGCCCAACAATTTCATTTTTAATAACCGTATCGTCTTTTTCCTTGTCGAAGACGCTTTCGGGGACTCCCCATAATTTCAAGAGATATGCGCTTACAGCGTTTTTATTCCATGGTTTATTGGCTACTATTTCGATAACCTTCAGCGGATCATTCTCGTTTTTTTCTGCCCCGCGTAAACAGTTATCCCGTATCTGCATAATCTCAGCAGGCTTCATACATTGAAGAATATCTTTCCTGAACTGCGAATTTCTCAGAATATTGGTACCATGAAGTGAGATGATCATACTGACCATACGTTGCTTGGTGAGCATCGTATCACCATTGGGTAGCCATTCAATTATTAAATCCACGATGTCATGCCCCAAATACTCTCTCAAATCCGACTGGCTGAGTTCTACCATGTAATCTACAAAACTACTCATACGCAATCTCCTTTAGTGCATCTATTAATTGATCAATTTCTTCTGTAGTAGTGAATTGGCTAATTCCTATCCGTACAGTGCCTAATGAATTCTCATCTCGGAGATATTTATGGATATAAGGTGCGCAATGATATCCTGTTCGAACAGCAATGTTATAATCAGAATCCAATATTGCTCCTATATCCTCCGACGAATACCCTCCAACCACAAATGAAATAACTCCAATGTGATTATCTAGATTGCCCGGAACAAATACCTTGACTCCTTCTATTTCCTTCAGTCTTTTTATGGCATAATTAGAAATTTCCTTTTCATGCGCATAGCAGTTTTCTTGCCGCAACACTTTTAAAGCAGCATTCAAACCAGCCACAGCGGTTATATTATGACTAGCTGGCTCATACCGATTATCCCCCGCTGAAGGCATGCTCAAGTTTAATGAATCGCTTCCTGTTCCTCCTGCAAGGAACACATCCAGTTCGACTCCGGATACGTTTATAAAGCCACCAATACCTATAGGGCCATAAATTGTTTTGTGGCCCGCAAAAGCTATGATATCGGCGCTTATCTGATCTGCTCTTATTTCTACCAAGCCCATAGATTGAGCAGTATCCAAAATAGTTACACACCCGTACTTTTTTGCCTCCTCAAAAATCTTCTTGATTGGCAAAATATAACCCGTCACATTGCTTACGTGTATGCAGAACACCGCATCGGGCTTATCTTTAATAAATTCATAAGACAGCTTATCAAAATCAATCTCAAGCTTGTCATCTAAAGGCATTTCTTTTATATGCCAATTCTTTGTTTTTGCAACGTCATGCAGTGTTCTGGCAACAGCATTATGTTCATACGGAGATACATAAACAACAGCATTATCCCTAAGATGTATCCCATGAATTATCTGGTTCATTGCTATTGTCACTGAAGGGGAAAAAATGACAGTAGAAGAAGCATCCGCATGCACCAGATCTCGCAGTTTGCTTTTGGTTTCAGTGATCAACCGACTCGCCTGCTGCGCAAGGCCGTATGACCCTCTACCCGCATTCACTGCTCCATTTCTATTCATTTGATCCATCGCAACGTACACTTCCTCCGGTTTGGGGAATGTCGTAGCGGCATTATCCAAATAAATCATCCTTCAATCCCTACTTTATTATTTTTTCTATCATCTCTAGGAGAATTGAAACCCTATCGTTTACACTAATGTCATCGTATTCGTCTAAAGCTTCTTCAATGATGTTTCTCAGGACACTTCCGGTGCTCTCGTCTGCATGACTGTACAGCTTGCTTATCTGCTCGCCATTTCGTCCCCTAAAGCTTAGTGTCAATTCACCGATGGAACCATCATCTCTTATGGCTTCGATTTCTTGCTTCACTTTAAGCAAACTTGATGAAAAATCCTCAATCGCTCCACTATTCCAGTTTTCTACGTATACATCAGTGACAGCCTTTACTACTTTTTTGGCCATTTCTTGATTGTTATTATAGGCATCGAGCGATTCAAGCAATGACATAAGATTTGTCATTCTTCCATCATAAAGCCCTTGTTTTGAACGTTTGCTCTGTTTCTCATACCATTCTTTTAGCGTAAAGAATAATTCCTGCTTCTTCTTCTTGTCCCACAAAGAATAAATCTGATCAACTGCCTCATCCATAATCCAGTCATAGTAATCATCATAATATGTTTTACAGTCATCTATGACTTTGTAAGTTTCTTCTAATGATTTGTCGCCAAAAGAATTAGGGAATATCACAAAAAGAATCTCAAACGGGTTAAACTCGACCTTTTGAATCGCTTTTTTAATTTCCTGCATCGCCCGATTTATCTGTGGATTTTTCACATAACGGTCCAAATCTACAGCATTACGCGAAACTTGCGGTAATGCTCGGAACCAACGTTGCATACAGATAAAGATATCCTTGATTCGGTTTGTTGATAGGTTTCTGTTATCTCCAACCTGAAACAGTTCATTGAGTGCACTTATATACTTTTCTTTTTCTATATCCTCTTTGGAGACATAAACAGAATAGTCTTCCGGCTGTTCGCACATATTTACAATAATGTCTGGCGTGAGTTGCAGTTCTTTATCCGCAAAATAAATGATTATATCCTCTCGTCTTTCTGAAAGAACATGGGCAAGATAAAATGGCATCACTCCAAGACGCATGCCATACGGTGCGTTCTTTAACTTATTTATAAGTGTCGATATGGGTTGCTTTTTATCAGAACAACTATCAACATACGAATTAATCTCTTCAATTATTTCGCTTAATCCACCACGGCATTCTCTATTAACGATTCCCGTCACGCAGAAAAGTGCTCTATAAATAGATGCTTCTTGGTTAGTGCCCTCATAGTAATCAGGAGTGTCTTGATGTGCCATAATCGTTTGAATAATGCTCAATCTCGACTTCTTCGTTTGCGAAGATCCTATTACTGAACGGTTAACCATTTCATTATTAATTTGCGGTGTTCTTACATATACAGCTTCACACGATTTGTTAACAGCAGTCTCTACATTACCCACTTTGGCATTCTTAACTTTTCCATTTTCAAAGAAAAGAACCAACGTGTCTGGATCATCCTCGTAAACATCAGCCAAAACCCTTTCAAGTTCTACACTCAGATCCTCAACCAAAAGCGGTAATTCTCTCTTCAGAATTGCATTGTCACTGGTAAAAGTCTGATTAGCTTTAAGTTCCTGAATAATCTCATAGTCTCTTAACTGCTTTTGTGCACCAAGCTTCTTTTTGGGACACACCACTACAAGCCTAGGATCATTTAGCATAAGTAAGTGCTTTTTAATCTGATCCTGCTTTATATTGCTAAAGCTGAACAGAGTTATTACCTTTCCATCTCCAGAACAATCACTCATAATTGCATCGGCAGAATTTATATTTACAAAGTCTTCTGCCAGCATAAATTCGTGATTAAAAAATCGAGTCATCGAATTAAGCGTATTATATCTGCGAGGAACAATATGATACCTTCCTGTTATCTCGAGAAGCGCTTTGGGATAATCTACATTTTCGCCCTTTATCTCTCTCTGACGTTTTATTTCTGCTTTTAATTCCGATCCAGCTCTAGTTTTAAATACATAAGAACCTGTCGCATTCTTACGATAAATGAATCCTTTTTCATTCAGTTCATTGATTGCTTGTATCGAATCTCCGACCACCCCAAAAAGGCTCAGAGACAAATATGTCTGTGATGCCGGAATCTCATCTTCTTTATTAACAATTAGGATGATGGCCAATGCTTTTACTAATTTCTTCTGATCATCAGTAGTCGCCCTTTCGAGAGCGTACTCAGAACTGAGCCAAATATTATGAATAAACTCATTCGCAACATCTTTTTTAAACAAAGGACTGAAATAGTCATATATCAAATCAGCCCCTATGCTCCAGGCCCCATCTGGAGTATGTTCGGAAACAAATCGCGCCATACTATTGGGCTCGTCATTTGAGATAAATGTAAATAAAGTTCTTTCGTTCTGAGCCACCTTCTCGCTGACATTCAAAAGAAGGTATGCAGCTATTGGATTAAGCGGATAGCACCCCTTTAGCACAATGCTGTCAAACTCATTAAGGAGAAAATTACTTTTAAAAGCAGGAAGTTGATAGAATTCATTCAGTGCATTATCGCTAATGAACTGAGTGCACTGCTGCGTCAGTTCCAGCTGCTTGTAATCCTTAACGATGGCATTTTTTATCAACTCATAATTATTCTTTGACGAAGTAATGAAATACTTTTCAATAATTCGACCTTCAATACCTGTAAAGGAGTTAATGATGTCTTGCGACAAATACTTCCCATATTCTTTAATGCTTTTATGAGCCACCATTGTGAAGAATATTTGCGAATTTCCAGAATCTGTTGCAAGCTCACAAATATCCTGGATCAATCTCATATTTGCTCCGGCTGCAAAGCCGTCCTGACTCTCAATAAACTTACTAAACTCGTCAAAGACAATATAAATACCGCTGTATCCATACTCTTCAACAAGTTTCTCACTCGTGCTTTTATATAATGGCAACACCTCAGAAACCGCTAACGGATTAAACTCGCTACCGGCAGTAATCTTGGGATATACTGTTTTGAAAACCTGTAATGCTTCCTTTGAATATAACTTTAAGTCTGTTTTTAGTTTTGAAATAGAAAGCCCGTAATTACTAATCTCTCGCTTGAAATTTTTGTATGTTTCAGGATAATCATTAGCCCATTCTTCTATCCTAGACAAAGCAATCGAATAGTACGTATCTGGACACAGTTCCGCAAGGCCGTCTCGCTTCAAAGCATCATTCAAACCACACAAAAAACCTTGATTAAGATCGCCCGTCGTATCCGTGATAAGTACAGGTAAAAACTTTTTGTCACTCCAAACTTTCTTGATATCTGCAACTATAGTCTTACCCAACTCATCATCTGAGCCTATTTTCTCAATAAGGTTATTGATTATTTTCTTGTTTTCTGCCGTTCTGGGCATCGATAACACAGCAAGAAGAACAAGCAACAAATGTGACTTTCCCTTTCCATAAGGTCCCACCAGTAAAGTTGCCTGCTCTCTATTATCCAAAACAGCAGACAAATAATCATCCATGAAAGTCAGCGAAGACTTTGTTGGTATATATGAATTGATTTTATCCGCACTATTCAGATTCAGATAAAGATTTATAGCGGTTCTAAAACTACTATTAAATCCAATTATTTCTGATAACGAATTAACATTTCCCATTATTTCACCTGCTAGTTATTAATATAGTAATCTTCAATAATCTGCATGGGTGGAACATGTCTTAATAAATAAATCATGTCTAACCCCGCCGTTCTATCAACACGTATATACCCCTCCGCATCTAAACGGTCAAAATACTCATTTGCCATTACTCCGGAAAGGTTATAGATTTTAGCAAGCCCATTCTCGCCCCAAATAACCTGATCAATGGAAATACTCTCTGCTTCGCTTAGTTTTTCAACCAACTCGAATAAAACAATCATCTCAGAAAAGCTTTTCTTGTTTGGCTTATTCTTAATGTACCTTCCTTCGATTTTTCTTACTAAAGTCAAACGCGCAAATGGAGAAACGCTTTTATCTTCCGGATCTGTCTTTTCCTTGTCCTTGCCATACATGTTCAAAATCGCATCTACATCATTAGCAACGGATTTTTCTGAAAAAGTCTGATTGCCAGCATATTTTCTGATTTCCCTCTGAATAATGCTTGTTATCTCATTTTTATCTAACTCGTCAGCATCACACTGATTGAAATACATATACCAACTAGTCGCATCTTCCTTATTCTTCGCGATTTTAGAATGAAGCACCCACAGTGTAAAATCCTTTTCAAGATATGGATCGTGTTCGGCAACAATCCGGCCCAAATCTGAGAGCTCACTTCCAGTAGCATTTGTTAAACCGAAAACCTTCATCCAATACCGCAGCGATTTGACCATATTACTTCCGATACCCAAGATATCAGTAGAGTCTTTCCTCGTAAATAAATCTGGTTTTCCAGGAAGTTCAATCAGTGCTTTGTTTATCCATCCCTCACGGACAGTAAACTTTTCATGGCCTTGTAGCCTTATTTTCACTTTTTCACTAGCCATCTCATGTCCTCTTAATGCCTAATACTTTTCTCATATAACAACCTGCATCAAAATGTCCTACGCACTCTGTGCAGCGCCTACACTTTTCATCATTTATTGTATACGTGACATTCCCTCTGCCATCGTCTTTAACACTAATTGCATCGTATTTGCATACACTTTCACACGCCTTACAGCCAATACACATTTGATACTTAGTCAGCTGGCACTGAATCTTACCCTCAGCAACTGATATCGTTTTTGCCCCTGCTATATGAATATCCTTAATAGTTACTTTCAATTTTGTATTGCCAATACGACCTTGCAAAATCAAGACTACCTTTCCAGCTTTGTTTAGTACATAGACTTCTCCTAGTCTCTTATTTCCAAGTTCTTTATTGAGGTATCCAAAAGGTTTAAAGAGTTCATATAGTTCTTCGGTTATCGGTCTCTGTAAATCATAATTAAAAGCATTTTCATCCGTGGCGCATGGTTCAAACGATACAATGGAGGTCTGCGCTGCAGCCAATCCGTTACCACCTTGCCGAGCTTTCCAGCCACCTTCATCGATATAATTTTCAGGATCAGGCTTACCTATCTGCTTAGCAAAATCTATCAAGAGATTGTGCCAATGTTCATATTGTTCATACATATGAATTTTGGCCAAAAACTCCGACCACCCCCCATTGTTTGGGCAGCACCAGCATCCAACTCGAGTCCATCCGAGACGATAAGCTTCGTTAAAATCTATTCCGGTGGTCAAAATATAAAGCCATACGTCGTAGTCAATCCAATCTATGATTGGAGAGAAGACTGTTTGCTTTGAAATTTTAGGGCTTTGGCTTTCGCGCTCATATTTGCTACGGCTTGCCGATTCGTTATGCCTTATTCCCTGAAAGCTTAAAATATTAGTCTTATTCTTAAATGCTGATGATATAGTCTTCTGTATTGCACCCGTCTTAAATACAGTACAACACCAGCGCATCACTCTACTTGGAGGTCCAATTACCTGGCATAAATCTTCAAAGTTTTTCTCTCGATTTTTGGCAACAAGGACTTTTACGCCATTAGCCTCGTTATCAATTTCTTTTCTATTAAATCTCTTTTTATACTCAAGAGTAAAAGGGAACTCCAACGTTGTGTCTCCAAAAACATGAAGGATGTTGTTAGATCCCAATGCTGTTCTTACGATATGCGAAGTAACAGTCGAATCTTTTCCTCCACTAAAGGAAACCATCATATCTTCAAGCTCATATCTTCCTTTATATGCCTGAACTGCTCTTGTTGCTTCTTCTGTAATTTCATTAAAGCGCGCTTTGTTCGCTTCAATAAACAACTTTTTGTATTCGTCAAAATACTCATAGGTTATCTTTTCGGCAACAGAATAATACTTATCTCTTATCCCCTTTAAGTCTAATAAAGATTTCTTGTTAAGCTGGGAAACAGATATCTTAACTTTTTTCCCGTTAACAATATAAGCATTACTTGCATACCAAACAGAATCCCGCTGATATTTAAAGGGATCTCCAGACTCAATAATCGAAAACAAAACATTTTCTTCTGGAAATACCGGACGTACATCTGTAGCTAAATATTCACCTTTACTCCCACAAACCGGACACGTGCTCTCGTACACCGGAACATTACACGTCTTACACCAATATATTGTTGAAGACATTTGCGTGATATGTCCGCACTTGGGATTAATGCAACGTTCACTGTTCATGATTACATTGCATTTAGGACATATACGTTCAATCATTCTTATCCTCTTCTTCCTCTTTATCAATTCTTTCAAAGCTCATAATGTCCCCAATATTGCATCCGAGGAATGCACAGATTTTTTCAAGCGTATCAATGGACACGCTCTCACCTTTGCCCATCTTTGCCATCGTGGCAGAACTTATATTTAACTCAGCCGCAAGATCCTTTCTGTACATATTCTTGTCAATAAGGATTTTCCATAAACCATTGTAAGAAATTGCCATTCTATCTGCCTTTCAGTCGCGCTTCTGGTCCAAAGACCGGTTACAATAATCCACCTACAAGGATACCACAGTAGCTTGCAAATGTCACGGACAATCTTTAGAAATCAAAAGTTCGGCTTTAGTGATAGAAAACGATGATTTTAAAGTCAAAAGTTCTGTTTTACATTTTCTTCACGTGCTCATACTCCACTACACTCTCTATAAAACTGACAAGTCAAACAACACTGACCGCAGCGCTTCTCCTTAATCCTTTTCTTTCGTTGGAGCCAGTAAATGATCCTTCTCATCTTCTTCTCCCTCCGCTGTTATTCATCTTCATCAGTTCTGCAAGTACCGCGAACGGAAAAATCAAAATACAAAGAATTACCATAACCTACATCTCCTCTCTTAGTGCCAATTCTGATTAGCTGACTATACATTAACTCATAAGGTGTCCATTAAAAACGCCTGCTAAAAGAACATTTTTTCGAAATCAAAAAAAGCGACAACCATTGCATTTTCTGCAACAGTTGCCACTCGTCGTTTTTCGTATTTACTTCATTGTCTCCAGAACGGTTCTCGCCCGTTCTTTCATTTCCTCAGCCACTTCTTCCGGGCCGACAATCTGAACGTCCTTCCCTAGGCCGAAGATCCAGCCGAAGAACTGCGGGCTGATGTAAACATCCACATTCAGTTCGCTATGCTTTTCATCGATGGGCCGGAAAGTGATATCCTTGCCGAAGCGATCGATGAAGACACCGGCCATTTTGTTGTGAAGGTGGATCTTCACTCTTTTCTTTTCGCCGCCGTACATTCCGAAGGTTGCTTTGGAATATGCAGCCATATCCAGATCCTTCGCCTCCTCAGCACCCTCTCTTTTCTCATTGGTCGCATGGGGCTTCAGCATCTTATCGACGCGGTAGTGTTTGATGGTTTTGCTGTAATCATCATAGCCCACCATGTAGTAATACTCATCATCCCAGGTCAGGGCCCAGGGGCTTACTACGAACCATTCCCCTTTGTTGAGAATGTACTGTGACTTGTCCGGCTGCCAGCTGAAATACCGGAACTTGATCTTCTTGTTATGCTCAATGGCATTGTGAATCTCATCCACACTGTAGTAGATACTTTCGTTCATGGTCTTGATCCTACCATGAACAAAAACCTGTCGTTGGATCTGATTGGCCTGGTACTCACTGACGAAGCTTTTGATCTTCTTGATGAGTTCACGGGATTTCCGTTCTGTAATGAACTTCGCACACTGGATTGCATCGATCAGGAGCTTTACCTCTGCCAGTTCGAACTCTCTGACGCCCACATGGTAGTAGGTCTCTCTCCCAATCTGCTCTTTAATGACTTCGATACCAAACTTCTCCATATCCTGAAAATCGGTGTAGATGCTTTTGCGTTCAGCAGTCACACCGTACTTATCCAGTTCCTCGAGAATCTGGTTAAGGGTAAGGGAATGCTCGTCATCTGTTTTCTCCAGCATGACCTGCATAAGGTACGTAAATTTGAACTTTTGATTCGTTCCTCGGGACATGGCACCCACCTCCGTTCTGTTTTCATACAATAAGATTATCCCATTACTATGGGCATAAGTCCAAACATTTTTAAAAAAGAATGGATTTTTATTGGACAGCTTGCCCTTTAGCTGTTCGCTAATTGGCAAGCAATGCATAGTGGATCCACTTATGCCATTTTGCTTGTTGGAGGCTATCGCCCCAATCCCCAGAACTGACACTTAGCGTGTCAGGCGGCGCACCGAAAAACGGTGCTAAATAAATAAAGCGGGGAACCCATTTTACTGAGTTCCCCGTATCTTATCTCGACAGGTGTCTCTCCCTGTCTCGCTTGCGATGTATTTCGGATTCGTCCCTGTTCAGGAATTCATCCACGTTGTGTTTTGCCATGGTAAGCTTCTTCATCTCATCTCTGATCTGGCGATATTCAGCGTAGGCCTGCTTCTTATCTGCCAGGACTCTGGCATATTCCTCATTTAGTTCTTTCACCTTCGGAAGCTTCCTGCCCTTCGGCTCTTCCTCCTGATAAGCCTTGAATGCATCTCTTGCAGCTTTGCGAAGCGTCAGTTCCTCCCGGTGTTCTTCAAAGAACTTTTTACTGTACCGGCTTTTCTTATAAGCCTCATAAACATCAGCGGTCTTGGCGTAGTTGATGATGTGAGTCCGAAGCGCAGCGATCTCGGTCAGGCGCTTTTCGTCTGCCTTCATCCGGTCGCTGAGTTCGTTAAATCTCCCTACTACCGACTTGGTCCGTTCTGCCAAAGTGTCATAATCACGGATCCCGTGTTCATGGAGATACAGCAGAGTCTGCGCCATCTGCTTTACGTTAAAGACTTTGGCCCAGTTCTCATACCCGGCGCCTTTTCCTTCAGAGATCTTCTTCTGAATATCGATCAGCATATCAAAATCTCTTTCGGTCTTTCCGAAGGTTCTGGTCGGATCCTCCGCCTCGAAGTACTGCCTCAGTTCCCGTTCGGTGTAACCCTCGCCTAGGGAGTCAAAGCGGATAAAGCGTTCATGGTCATTCCCACGGACTGCCGTATGACGCCCGCGCTTGATCTGATATTCTTCTTCCTCCAGGAACAGCAGGAACTCTTCATAGTTGGCAGGTCTCCGTTCCAGTGCGTCGTCAATAGCCTCGCGAAGTTCGGTTCGGTAACTTTTCCGCTTATCGTACCCGGTGTATTTTTCTCTTTCGTGATAAGGTCTGGGCTTGATAACCGACATGCCGTGCTCTAAGCAGAGCTGATCGTTTATCCTTTGAACCACAAAGTAGGAACCCCAGAAATTCCGGAACTTCCTCGTACAGTCGAGGTCCGTGGAATTCCAGATAATGTGATTGTGGATATGAGCTTTATCCGTGTGGGTCGCCACGATAAAAGCGTGATTTCCCTTGGTCAGCTTCATGGCCAGCTCGTAGCCGATCTCATTTGCCTCCTCCGGGGTGATCTCCCCTGGTTTAAAGGATTGCCGCAGCTGGTAAGCGATGATATCGCCCTTGGGAGCCCTGCCGGTGATCCTGAAGTATTCCCGTTTTGAGAGCATGAACTCCTCTTCGGCAATCTCGGGAGTGCAGGCATAGGAACTGACGTATTCGCCGTCCTCAGTCTTTTCTCCGTTTTCCGCATATTCGATTCTGTTAGTCAGGCACTGTTTCACACTCAGGCCTTTGTTCACATGCATGGGAATGATCCTTGTAGCAGCCATGCTCTCACCTCCTTCCTAGATCCCCGACAATTTGTCCAGGATCTGTTTTAGTACTTTCCATAGTTCTTCCTGTCTGGCCTTCACATCTTTGATGTCTTCCGCATAGATGCTGCCGGTCTCGTTTGCTTTCTTTGCATACTGGTTCAGGTTGTTGCCGGAGATCCGAAGGAGGCGGATCGCCTCCTTCACATCCGAAAGGTCCAGCCGTACCACATATCCTTCGATCGCCATCTTCCTCATATAGGCAGCCACGCTGCTGATCCCGGCATCTTCCATTTTGCGTCTGATGAGTTCTTCCTCTTCGGGGTTTACCCGGAAGTGGACATTGTGTTTTCTTTTTGCCATTTAGCATCTCTCCATTTCGCAGACCTGACGGGGACGCCTGCCCTTTTCTTCCTCCAGGATCTTCACACAGTCCCTGAGCTTTTTAAGGACAGACTCTCTTGCGTGCTGCGAGGTTGCTTCGGTTTCCGCCGGGATCCGGTAATTCGGCAGGTTGTTGATAATGCCGTCGAAGCTGTTATCATTCTGCTCCACCATATCCTCGATCCCCCGCATCTGGCTGCCGAGGGCTCTTGGATCCGTGCCGAATTCATTTCGCACTTTATACTCGATAAGGGCAAATACATAACTCGGCATCACTCTGGTTTCCCGCTCCCAGTCCTGCATGGTGCGGTAGGGAATTCCCAGATACTCCGAAAACTCCATGCGGTTCATTCCCGTGGACTCGCGGAGCTCAATAAAACGTTCCCCGATGCTTCTTCCTTCTGCGTCCATTGTCTGATCTCTCATGGGAGACACGCTGTGAGGATGGCCTCTCACAGCGTCCCACTTTTCGATCGGTTGTCCTTTTCTTTCTTCTGCCATACCTTACCTCCTAGCGCTCCACATGGCGCTTCTTGTCGAACTCCAGACCAAACTGAGGGTAACCGGAGTCATTTACTTCCATCGTCACAAAGCAGTCGTAAGTCTTTCCGGTCTTTGCGGATTTGCATCCCTTGAGTTTCGCTTTTTTCTTCGAAAGAAGCTGCTCTGCCACAGACCTGGTGATCTTCTTTGACATGCTTTCAAAAAAGCGGTTCTCTTTCCAAAGAGCAAACTTGCACTCGTTACTCTCGCAAAAGAAGCCCTTGCTCTTTTCGATCACGCTCTTCCCACAGCAGGGACAAATACCCACAGGCTCATACATGGATTGCATCCTGTTTTGAGATTCGGAGATGTCCCGGTTTTCTTCGATGAGGTTCTGTATGTATTCCGTAATCTCTCCAAGGAACTGATCTGCCTGATACTGCTCCCGTTCGATCTCGAGAAGTTTTCGCTCCCATTCCGCTGTCATGGACGCGGACTGAATGGACTCCGGCACGATGCCTATCAGTGCTTCTCCCTTACGGGTTGGCATCAGATATTTGGTCTTCTTGTCGCCCTTTCTTTCGATGAAACCGATACGAACCAGCTTTTCGATGATGCTTGCTCTAGTGGCCGGAGTTCCGAGGCCTTTACGTTCTGCTTCATCCGGAATCTCATCACTGCCTGCATTCTCCATAGCGGAAAGCAAAGTGTCTTCCGTGTAGGCTTTGGGCGGAGTGGTCTTTCCTGCTTTCACGCCTGCCTGGCCAAAGCTGATCTCTTCGCCGGTATCGAATTCTGCAGAAAGAACAAGCCCCGAATCATCGGAGCCTGTCTTTTTCTTCTCAAGAACCTTTGCAACATCCTTCCAGCCGGGATCGACCACAGCCTTTCCTTTTGCTGTAAATACCTCGCCTGCGCATTCACCTTCCAGTACAGCCTCAGCGTAAACGCAAGGGGCCGAAACGGCCTCTAAGAGTCTTACAGCGATCAGCCGAAGGATGGCCTGTTCTCCTGAAGGGAGCGATGCGATATCTGCCTTTCCCGCGGTTACCGTGGGGATGATGGCATGGTGGTCCGTTACCTTCCTGCTGTTGATAACGTAGCGGAAGTTCGTCTCCTCCGTAGGCTTGCAGCCCGAGACTTTCTCCGCATTTTCCAGAAAGAGCGGAAGGCTCGCTTCCATGTCATCCGTAAGGTATCTGCTGTCGGTCCTGGGGTAGGTGACCAGCTTCTTTTCATACAGGGACTGTGTATAGTCCAGGGTCTGCTGCGCAGTAAACCCGTACTTCTTGTTGGCCTCTCTCTGCAGGGTAGTCAGATCAAAAAGCGCCGGAGCCTTCTCCTGCTTTTCCTTTTTCTCCGCCTTGGTGATGGTGACTTTCCCTGAAAGCATGCACTTTTCAAGAAGGGCTTTTGCCTCCTCCCGGTCCTTGAACTTCTTACTGACAAGGTCCCCTGCTTCCGTCCGCAGGATCAACGTAAAGATGTCTTCCGGGGTAAAGGCCTTGATGTCCTTATCCCTCTGCACCACGAGCGCCAGAGTAGGCGTCATGACGCGGCCCACGTTCAGGATCTGACCGTAAACGGTGGTATAAAGCCTGGTGGCATTGATCCCCACCAGCCAGTCCGCACGCTCTCTGCAGAGGGCTGCTTCATACAGGGAATCGTATTTCTCTCCGCTCTCCAAATGCTCGAATCCGCTTCGGATGGCTTCGTCCTCCATGGAGGAAATCCAAAGCCGCATCATCTTCTTGTTGCAGCCTGCTTCTTCATATACCAGGCGGAAGATCAGCTCTCCTTCCCGTCCTGCATCACAGGCATTTACAACTGCATCCACATCACTGCGGTGCATGAGATCCTTTAAGATCCTGAACTGCTTCTTTGTGGCGGATGCCACCTGATACTGGTAATTCTCCGGAATGATAGGAAGGTCTTCCCGCTTCCAGATCTCATATTTGCCGTCATAGCTCTCAGGCTCTGCCAGTTCCACCAGGTGCCCAACGCACCAGCTGACAAGATAATCATCACTTTCGAGGTAACCATCCTGTCTGCCGGTGCAGTCAAGAACCTTAGCGATGGACTGAGCGACTGAAGGCTTTTCAGCGATAACCAAACGCTTCATCCATGTCCTCCTTAAATCGCTTCCTGAAGATCCTTCTTGGGAGTCTTCTTGGGTGCCAGTTTTGCTTTTGCAGCTTTCTTCTTTTCCGCTTCAAGCTTTGCCTTTACGGAAGGCTTTTTCTCAGATTTCTTTTCCGCAGCCTTCTCGGGTTTCTTCGCAGGAGCCTGTTCCTGAGCAGGTGGCTCTGCTGTGATCTGAATGGGTCTCTCCGTCTGGTACGTGGAAAAATCAACCGGAGGCTCGATTTTGATAAAGCCGATGGTATCGGCCCCCGGATTATCGAAAGGGAGCTCTTCTCCGTGTGCATCGATAAACTGATCCACTTCCTTTACAGCGGCTCTAGCCTGCACCTTTTCATCGATCTTTGTGATAAGCTCCGATGCGGTCCTGCGGATAGTATCAAGAGATGCCTTCAGTTCCGGAACCTCCTTGTCCGCTGACCAGGTGGCCACGTAAGCAAAAGAATAGTCGGAAGTGTCAATGCCGTAATGCTGGCAGACCACGTAAGCTACCGATTCTGCCTCAGTCTCCTTCTGGTTCTTGGACTTTACCTCGCCGGAAGCATTCTGTGCCTCTCTGGAATGGAGCGCCTGATGGGATGCCTCATGGAGCAGAGTCTTCACCGTCTGTGCCTGGCTCATGCCCTCCTGCACCACGATGCGGTCTTCCTCCAGGTGGTAATATCCCTTGGCACCGGACTCGATGTTCTCGAAGCTGATGGGCACAGGGACCACTTCCTTGATCGCCTCCAAAAGGGTCTCATACCCTTCCACACTTCCGGTAAGTTCTGCGATTCCCACAGTGGGAACCGGCTCACCTTCCGTCTGACTGATATCGAAAGTGCTGACCGGCTTAAAGGCATTTACCGTGATCTCCACGGTTTCTTTTACAGGCTCGCCGTCCTTATCCAGGATCGTTCGACCACTGGCATCGGTCTTATCCTGTTCCTTCTGCATCTTATAAGGTGCGGGAGCCAGGATACGGATACCCTTCTCCCCTTTTCTGACAAAGCGGTTGATGTCCTTCCATCCGCCAAAGGACTGACACATGGTTGCATCCGGTCTCTGCAGCATGATCAGGATCTGATTGTTCACGGAATACCTGGGAAGCTTCGCGCAGAAGTTCAGGTAGTTCTTGTATCCGTCAGTTGTAAAGATATCCTTGACGCCTTTCTCAAGTTTGGTAGTGATCTCTTCCATCTCGGCCTTGCGGGCTTCCGCTGCAGCCTTAGGATCAAAATTACTGTTTTCGTATGCCATTTTGCCCCTCCTTTTATGCACTCGCCTCGGCACCTGACTTCGCAGAATTTACTTTTTCTTTCATCTGCGAAAGCCTGCCAAGGACCGACTTCTGACTCTTAACAGAAGGGACAGGCTTTTCGGCCTGCCCCTTTGATGCATATTTTGCATATTCCAAATATCTCGATTTTCTCGCCATACTATTCCTCCTCATCCTCATCCGGACCTTCCTCAGATTCCTCGTCAAAGTCGATCTCACGAGGCTTTGCAGCGTTCTCACGCTTTTCCGCTTCCATGATCTCTTCCACTTCCTCCTGAAGACCTTCGATGTAGTTTTCCTCGTCCTCGTTGTAGTCGGCATCAGGATCTACATGAGTTTCCTGCTTAGGCTTTTTGTTCTTAAGCTTAGTGAAGTAAATATAGGCTCCCGCGCCTCCAAGGCCTAGGATCACCAAAATGACTAACCCTCCGCCGGAACTCTTCTTTTTCTCTTTTTCCTCTGCAGGCTCCTCTGCTTCGGGTTCCTCCGTAGGCTCCGGTTCCTCGGTTACTGCAGGATCTTCTTTTGCACCCTTCGCAGCGATATACTCATTCACCGCATCCTCATCCATGAGCGCAAGGAGATCCGCTTCATCCACCTGATTCAAAAAGTGAACGGTTTCGTTCCCCTTATCATCCCTGTCAATGATGATGTAAAAGTAATTTCCGGACTTGCTGGTGACTGTGATGAACTGCTTCCCTGCTTTGCTGGGTGCACCGTAATCATCCACCAGGTTCATATTGCCATCGGGAGTCAAAGGCCCCATGGGCTCTTCCGGCTCCGGGGTGGGCGTAGGCACAGGGTCGGGAGTCGGCTCCTGCGTAACCTCAGGATCGTTCACTGTCTCGGACTTGTCCTCTCCACAGCAGCACTTATAGTCGAACTTGCAAAGGTCGCATTCCGGGTTGATATGATCCTCGGTGCACTTCTCCTCGCAGCAACAGTCATACCCGCCTGCATATGCGGTCATGGGTGTCACCCCAAACAAAAAAGCCGTAACAAAAGTCACGGCCGCAATCGCTCTTCCATGTATTCTGTTATTCATTCTCTTCATCGGTAAAATCCTCCGTCTCTTCGTCTTTGTCCTCTTCGGGTTCCTCATAATCGTCGGAATCCAGCATCAGTTCAGGCTTTCCTGCCTGGCCTGCAGTCACCAGCTTCAAGAACTCAGCCAGCTGCTCAGGGCTCAAGTTCACCGCCTTCACATCGGCGATGATCTGGGAATGCTCTGCTCGAAGCAGCTTATCTTCAGCCATCTTGAGTCTTGCCTTGTCATCCTCGATCTTCTTTTTGCAACGCTTCACTTCCGCGCGAAGCTTATCCAAATTTTCGTACATACGCTCCTCCTTTTTAATCGAAAATCTCGGGCTTATTGCCCTTGAGGCTTAGGATGATGCCGTATCGTTCCAGCTGTTCATCCGTCAGCCCTGCCGCACTCACAGCAGCGGATATTCCGCCGTTTGTGAGTTTTGTTTTCAAGATGTGATACTCGTATTCCACTTCCACCTCGTAGGACTCATACACTTCATAAGGCACCTGCACGGTGTAGGTGTACTCTTCGAGTTGTCCGTTTACCATGCGGTATCCGGTCCGCTCCTCCTCCCGGTAATATGTTACGTAGTGCCACCTTGTCTCTGTCCTGGTGCGGATCTCCGTCACAGGGGTCTTTGTTAACGTATACTGGGCATCAAAAATGGTCTCCAGCATGGATTGCACCTCTGCCTCGGTATAGTCCTCGTACAGCACGGTAAGTAACGATGCAAGTTCGAAAGGATCGTGCTCAATATCCGCCAGGTCATACTGATATTCGTCATATCCCGGGTAATCCCGCTCGATATTATTGATCTCGGTTAAAAGTTCCTCCTCCATCGCTTTGTAATCTCCTTCGACTGCAACAATATCCGCATCTTCCGCTGTATAGCTGGTGCTGATGACCACGTTCTGGCCACCGCCCGCAAACATGGCGCAGGAACTTAAGCCCCCCGCGATCATAAAGATCAAAAGCAGTAACACCCCTGCGATGATGAGCCCTAACGGGTGCTCCTCAAAGAATTCCGCGATGGCCTCAGCAAGCTTTCCTGCCATATCCTCCGCTTTATCCACGAAGCGTTTTGAAATGCTTCCTGCGGAATGTGCCGTATCCACTGCCCGGTCTCTGAAAGCTTCCCTTTGGATCTCTTTCTTCATGAGTGTCTTCTGGGCCTCATGCTTTGTGGCTGTCTCACTTTTTGCGACTACCTCTCCTTTCGCCTTTTGGGTTTGGTTTGACGAATGAAGATTACCGCCGTAACCGGCTTTTTTCTTCACTTCGGCAGCCTTTGCCTTGATGCTGTAATATCCTCCTTCCACAGCGGTTATCCCGGCATTTACCGCATCGGCTCCTGCATTCTCATCCTCGTTCGCCTCTGCAAACTTACGTCTCACCTCCCCGGAGAGGACTGCGTTTTTGTACGCAGCCTTTCTCCCCTGTGCGTGAAGCTTTGCCGTTTTCTTTGCCTCTGCCTTTGTGACGGAAGTATCTGCCTTACCGGTGCGGAATTTCGCTCTCATGGCCTTTGCCTGAGAGGTTTCGTTTTTCAACTTATCACCGTGTTTCTTCATTCTTTGCCTCCGTGATCTCGGACAGCTTCGTGGTCATGATCCGATAGAGTTCAATGTCCGTAGGGAATCTGTCCACAAAAGGTAAGATGACATTGCCGTAAAAAATAAGCCCTTCACCGGCTCCAGAGTGCGTTACATAGGAAAGCTGATGAGGACTGATATTGAGCTGTCTTGCCAGGATCTGTCTGTCGCCCACTGCCTGATTGAGCATGTAGATGAAGTCGGAGTTTTCAAAGATGTTCTCCACTTCCTTGGATGCCAGAAGATCCTTTACGTTCTGAGTGATGCCGGTTGGAATGCCGCCCCACTTACGGAATCTCTTCCAGATCTCAACCGTATAGGCCGCTGTCTGATCTTCACGGAGCAGAAGGTGCATCTCGTCCATGTAGTACCTGGTGGATCTGCCCTGTGCGCGGTTGGCGGTTACCCTGCCCCACACCTGATCCTGAACAACAAGCATTCCGATCTTCTTAAGCTGCTTGCCGAGCTCCTTGATGTCATAGCAGACAAGGCGGTTGGTGATATCCACATTGGTCCTGTGATTAAACACGTTCAAGGAACCGGAAACATAGATCTCAAGCGCAGTTGCTACATGCCTTGCCTCCGGCTCGTCCTGCTTTAAGAGCTCGTTGTACAGATCCTCCAGAAGAGGCATCTTCTCCGGCACCGGATCTTCAAAATACTTCTGATAGATCTTGTGGATGCAGCGGTCGATGACCGTCTTCTCGACAGGCTTAAGGCCTTCCTTCCCGCCTACGATCAGCTCGCAGAGGGACAGGATAAAATCCGCCTTCAAAGCGATGGGATTGTCATCGTCCGAGTAGTTCATGTTGATGTCCATAGGGTTGATGTACTGGGTACTGGTGGGACTAATCTTAATGACCTGCCCGTGGAAGCGCTCCACAAGCGGGCTGTACTCGGACTCGGGATCCGAGATGATCACGTCATCGTCCGTCACCAGAAACGCATTGGCGATCTCCCTCTTTGCCGCAAAAGACTTACCGGAACCGGGAGTACCAAGGATCAATCCGTTGGGGTTTTTCAGCGCCTTTCTGTCCACCATGATGAGGTTGTTGGAAAGCGCATTTAAGCCGTAATACAAAGCTTCATCCCCGGTCTGGAAGAGCTCCTGGGTGGTAAAAGGAACAAAGATTGCCGTGCTGGATGTGGTCATTCCCCTGTGAATGTCCACAAGATTCTGCGCTAACGGCAAGGAACTCATAAGTCCCTGCTCCTGCTGGAAATCCAGACGTACCAGGTTGCAGTTATGCTTCTGTGCGATGGACTTTGCCTGGAACACATTGTTCTCAAGTTCCTGCTCCGTGCGGCCGGTATTCATAATGAGAAAGGTAAGCAAAAACATTCTCTCATTCTGGCTCTGAAGTTCCTTCAGGAGGGCCTTGGCGTCCTTACCGTAAGTTGCAAGATCCGAAGGAATGATATCCATGTCATATCCGGCACGTACTGCCTTTTTCTGCTCCTCGATCTTGCTGCGGTCCAGCTCTGTGATGGTGTGCTTTACCGTTTTAATGGCTTCATTCTGATCCACCGACTGCACATGCATGGTAACGATCAGGCTGGACTCCATGTTGAGGAAGTCCGCAAGCATCCTGTCGGAGATGTCCGAAGCATCGATGGACAAGAAACTCATGGCTCCGTACAGATCTCCCATCATAAACTTCTTCCCATTGGGAAATGCAAAGCTGCTGGGTGCGATAAAGTCCTTTACCGAAAGCCCGGTCTCCACAAGATACTTCCAATCAAAGCTGAACTTATCATGTCCTCCCATGTGGAACTGCTGATGCATAAGTGCCAGCCTCTCCCTGCCGTTTAAGACTCTCGCCTGTACACCGATACGTTTAAAGTTGTTCAAAAGATCCGTCTCGATATGACTGATCCTTGGCTTTGCCGCTCTCATGGAATCCGCATGGATCCCGAAAGTCAGATACTTTGTTTTGGTAAGTCCGTTATTCCCGGCTTCCATCTGGTGAAAGAGCATGTTGCTGTATTCATCCCTGACGCCGTTAAACTCATCCTTCTGATGAGGTATTGCGATACTGCTTCTGAAATCCTCCACATCCGTTGCCATGTTCATGAAGGACAGTTCAAAATGCACGGAGCTGTCAAAGAAGTTCAGAAATGCACACCACTCCTCGAAAATCTCCGTCTTATCCTCCTGAAGCGCCAGCTGATAGTTGATATCCTGAAACTGGATCGTCTTGGTGTAATAGTCGCTTCCCACTCTGCAGATGCCATCCTGGAACATTCTCTCAAAGGGAATGGACTGCTGAGCGGTTCTGGGGATTCCGTCATCCTGCTTTGCACGCTCGATGATCTCTCTCACTTCTTTCTTCTCCGCGGCTGTCAGGTTAGCGGGTATATGATAGTCCTTTTTTTCTTTTTTCCTGAAAATACTCATCAAAATCGATCTCCTCCTTCCCTTTTCGATTTCTCTCCGGCGTCATGCACCGGTTGTAAAGATAAATGTCCATGATCGCTTCGTTCGCTTCTTCGCATCTGCGGAGAACGTCGTAATAGTTATTTGTTTTGTACGGCCTCTCTTTGGGCCGAATAAAGATTGCCTCGATCATGTGACCGAGGATCACTTCCAGGTGCTGTCCGTTCCGTTCGTACATCGCCAGGAAAAAGAATGGCATCATGATGACCATCATTCCTATGGCTGCCGTACTTGTGGCAGCGATCTGCTTGATCAAAAAGAAGGACGGCACCCCGAGGAGCGCCGCCACACCAAAGCAGATCAGCTGTCTTTTCGTCAGATTGAACATCACCTTGCTTTTTACCTTCGTAAGATCACGAGGTACTGAAATGTATGATGCTGCCATGTTTCGTCCTTTCTTAATGTGCGTGTAAGATCGCCTTTGCCACCGATCCGGTCTTAAAGAGCGTAAATGCAAGAAGGATGGTATATCCCATCACTCCCCACAAAGATCCGACGATATCGGATGAAAATGCTACAGACTGAATGAGTACCGCATAGATCCCTACACACACCATGATGAGGAACCCCTGGAAACCCAGTGCAAACAGTGACCTTAAATAGTTCTGCCCGATCATGCTCTGCTCTCTGTTTCCAAAGGTCGCAAAGGGAATGGGAGCGAGGCTTACCATCAGGTAAATCTCGATCATACGGGCATATACGATGACAAAGATCAGCACGGATACGATGCTCATCATGATCTGTATCACAAAGCACTGAAGGAACACTCCAAGGAGTGGTCCGATATCCATGCTCTCAAGCGTCGCCTGCATGGTAGCAAGAGCACTTGCATCAACTGCCGTGCTGCCTCCGATGATTCCACCCGCCTGAGATACCACGTGCTGAGCCACATCAAAGACTGCCATGGTAATGTTCATCGTATTGGTTATTAAGGTTACTGCCACAAATGTTTTGAAGATCCACTTCCAGAAGATCCAGGTTTCAAAGTTTGCCAAATTATTATGGCTGATGACCAGCTGTATCAGCTCGTAACAGGCTATAAATGTTAGTATCAACCCGGCGATCGGCATGATCACGTTCTCGGATAGAGTCCGTATCATGCCGTACACCGCCGGAGAAAAGCTGGCAGGGGTTCTCCCTACCTCAGTTGCGATCTGGCCAACCTGGTTGTTCACCGAATCGAAGATGCTGGTCAGATTACCCATAATGCCTGAAACAAGCAGACCGCGAATCCAGTCCTCAATCGCTTCAAGAATGCTGCCCACTTGTTATCCTCCTTATGCTTTCCGCAGGCTAAGAGGCGGAGAGCCCGCCTCGCCTGCTGTGTGTCTCCTCGCTTTCAGATCAGAAAAGACCGGAAAGAAGGGGAACAAGGGTGATACCGATGAGTGCAACACCGCCGCCTGCCATGAGCTGCTTCATGCCCTGGGACTTTGCGCCGGGGTTATCGTTGCCGTAACCTTCCATGAGGTTGATCGCACCCCAAATGCCAAGACCTGCACCAAGTGCTACTACGAGAGTCTGAAGTACGCCTACTGCGCTCTGAAAAAATGCCATGATATTATTCCTCCATAAATTTGATTGTTGTTCGGCAGTTCCTTGTTCTGCCGTGTTTGGGTTAAATGGTTGCTGCAAAAGCCCGTCGACTGACTTTTGCGATACGGCCGTATAAGAAAAGGCCCTGTCACTCAGCGTTTCTACTGAGGATCAGAGCCTTTGTCTTCGGTTGCTTTGATGACTGTGTATTCGTCATCCGCTTTCAATATTAAGTTGTTTCGTATCTTGAGGAACTTCTCGATATCAAACCAGTTCCTCTTGTCAAAATCTGCCGTCAGCCGGAAGTTCGGATGCTGCGTTAAGTCGTACTTATCCGACAGGAATGGCCTTACGCCACGGACCTGGACAATACATTTGCCGCCATCCATGACCGCCAGTTCATCTACGCTCATCAGATCCTTTCCAAGCTTCTGGTAATTCATGTTGTAGCTCTGAGTCGTTCCCCTGGTCTCTCCCGTGTTATACATATCAATGGTCTCTTTACCGAGTGTGGTGTTGAGATCCTTAAGGGTTGACTGCTCCGAGCCTCCCAGAAAGATCTGGGAATCGCAGTTACCAATGATGGTATCCGCATTGTCTTTGTAAATTGCTTTCAGCTGCGATTTTGCCTGCAGTACCAACACTGCCGATATCTCCCTGCTTCGTATGGTGGCCATGAGCTTTTCCAGGTTCGGGATCTGTCCGATATTGGCCGCCTCATCAATAAGGCACCGCACATGCACCGGAAGTCGCCCGCCGTACACATCGTCCGCCTTTTCACAGAGGAGGTTGAACAGCTGGGTATAGATCATACTGATCAGGAAGTTGAAGGTTGCATCCGTATCCGACATGATCAGAAACAGTGCCGTCTTCTTATCTCCAATGGTGTCCAGCTCCAGTTCGTCCTCTTTTGTGATGTCACGAAGCTCTTTGATATCAAAGGGTGCAAGTCTTGCACCACAGCTGACTAAGATACTTTTTGAGGTCTTCCCGGCGGCAAGTTTGAACTTGGCATATTGCCTTACGGCAAAGTGCTCCGGATCCTTCTGCTCTAGCTCCTCAAACAGCAGATCCACTGCGTTTTTGAAGCTTTCATCGTCCTCACGAACTTCCATTGCATTGATCATTGCCAGCAATGTGGAGAAGCTCTGCTCTTCCACCGGTGCCTCGTAATGGATGTAGCCGATGAGCGCCGTATAAAGCAGCGTTTCGGCCTTGGTCCAGAACTCATCTCCGCCTTTTCCTTCGCCCTTGGTGTTGGAAATCAGCGTGGTTACGAGCTTTAAGATGTCCGTTTCGCTGTGAATATAAGCGAAAGGATTGTATCTCATGCTCTTTTTGAAATTGATGGTGTTAAAGATCCTGATCCGGTACCCGTTCTTCAAAAGTGCCATTCCGCATTCGTTGACTACCGTCCCTTTTGGATCGGTAATGACGTAACTGGAATGCATCTGGAGCAGGTTTGGCTTTAAGACAAATCTCGTCTTGCCTGAACCGGAACCGCCGACTACCAGGACATTCTTGTTCCTGGCATACTTCGGATTGGCCGGGCGGCTTTCCATGGTCAGCCTCTCTGTCTGCGACAGAATGACATTGTTTTGAAATACCGGATCCATGTATGGCTCGATATCCGCATGGGTTCCCCATCTGGCGGAGCCGTACTCTACATTGTGGCGAAACTTCTTGGCGTTCTTGCCCTTCATATAAACGGCAAATCGGAGGATCGCTCCGATGGCGATACCCACCAGGAGATCAACCGGATGAAGGCTGGGCAGAGGATTGGCAAAAGCCTTTCCAAAGCACCCGTCCAGGACAACGCTCTGCACCTTTTCAGATGCGTTCGTGCCGCCTGCGATACGGAATACTTCGCCGATGTTTGTCGCGAACAGCGCCACAATGATGTATGGAATATTCAGGATCAGGAGCTTTTTCAAATTCTTCTTTTTCTTCATCGATTCAGCTCCTTCTTCTTTTCTTTGACCTTGCGAGGGGTCTTTGCCACGATATCCTTGAGCTTGGCAAGCTTCTTTAAGAGGCTGGGGCGCTCCTTTTTCTTATCCATCTTCAGGCTCTTGGCTGCATAAGCCTCCATAGCTTTATCGATGGCCGCACCGTCCTTGGCCTTAAAGAAAATTGTATAAACCGGCGGATCCTGATTCTTGTCCTTCACAACCGCAAAATCCACCCCATACTTCCTGGCCATCTTCTGAAAGTCCTTCAGCTCGGTCTTGTCGATATCGATCTTGGAGACGCCTTCGCCCTGACCGATAAGTTCCTTCACGGTCTGCTTGCCATGAACAGCTTCGTCCGGCGATGCCTTTTCGACAGCTTTCTTTTTCAGCTCTTCCATGCCCTTTTTCCAGGCTGCATAGACCGCACGAAAGGTCAGTTTTATGGTCTGGACAGCCAGGTTGACTGTCCTGTTTTCTACTTCTTCCTGCAATTCATCACTTCCCTTCTGTTACGCCTGGTTAATCACCACATTCCAGCACTCCCTCAAGAGTCGTGGGGATGACCTTGGAACGTCTGGCGATGGAGATATCCTCCCTGACATCGTCATTGATCTTCTTTCCGCAGACCACCAGGAATCTGGCACGCTTCAGAAGATCCTCGGACATCTCACGCTTCTTCTTTTCTCCGTCCGGGTCCTCATCGCTGATGATCCCGGAGAAAGCAAGCACAGGGCACAAAGGAAGATATCCTGCCTTTACCAGCTCACTGCAGTACTTCCTGGCCTGGTCCTCCGCATCTACGCGATTCTTACTCCACGCTGCCGTCACATAGGCTCTGGGTATCGTTCTGCTCATGGCGCACCTCCTTAGTAGATCTCGTAGGCAGAGAAATCCTGCCCGTTACCTGCAAGGGTCACCAGCCTGCTGGCAAACTCTGTTGCTGCAGCATCAAACTCGTCTCCGGTAAGGAGATCAAGGCCCCGGCCTTTGCCCTCGTCCTTCATGATGACAGCGGTACCGACGAAATACATCCCGGTCTCAAGGAACATGATCTTCTCGGCGTTGATGATCATGATGTATTTGGAATCTCCCATGAACTCGCCGTAAGCCACCTTCTCTAACTTCGACAGGATCTCCACGGTCTCTGCCAGGCTGGCGATCTTTCTCTCGCCGTTGGTAGCGATGATAAGGGAACCGATGTCCTTCTTTTCCACGTTGATGTTGATAATGGATGCTCCGTCATTTACGGGATCCAGTGCGATATTTACTTCCATAGATTTCATTTGAATGTATCCTCCTTAGATTCGCCCTGTGGCCATGTCATGGTTCACCAGGGCCTGATAATAGCTGCTGATGGTAAGCGGCGCATTGTAAAGCGCTGCAAGTAGGTACTGTTTGATACACCTGACCTGGGTAGTGTTTTCCTTCAGGCCGTCCAGAACAAACTGAATGTGGGTGTTGTCGAGCTTCATGAACTGGCTCTTCACGATGCTCACCGGCTTATAATCACCGGCAATACGGATCGTTTTCTTGTGAGAGCAGACAGTGTCTACGATGAGCTCATAGATCTCATCGATCATGTCTCGGTCATAGGGATAGGTTTCTTTCAGCCATTCGATCTGAAGTCTGTCAGCAAAATAGGTGGCGCAGGAACGCCTCTCTTCCTCTTCGCCTGAAAGAATAGAATGAGTATTACTATCTTTAGTATTGTTTTCATCAGTATTATTAGATGCTGATTTCCATACTTCCTGCGGTATGATTTCCATACTCTCAGAGGTATGATTTTCATACTTCCTGAGGTTTGAATTCCATACCTGGATAAAGTTCTTCACATAGATCCGATCCGGCTTTCCAAGGCCCTGCTTTTTCCTCTCGATCAGGCCAAATTCCTCCAGCTCCGACAAAAGCCCGCAGGCCTTCTGGTGTGCACAGCCCATCGCTTCTTCGATGCTGCTTACCGTCATGTAGACGTATACTCTTCCTTCCTCGTCGGCCCATCCGTTTTTGGCGGATAAAGAAACCCGGTCCAGAAGAATCCCGTATACGGTTTTTGCATCTGAGGAAAGCCCTCGGAATCTTTCATCCGTATAGAAGACCTTCGGGGTCCTATAGAATGCATACTGTTCCGACTGCTCTCCATAAAAGTAGTCGAAATTCATCTTCTTACGCTTCCTTTACTACCGATCTCTTCACTGCTCTGTGCTCCTCCATGATCTTCTTCATGCAGGGAAAACAAAAAGCTTTATCCTTGCCGTAGGGGCATTCATGCTTGCAGTTGCAGGGATGTGCGTTGGGGATCTTGGCGTTGATCGCGGACTTGATTGCTACTCCTTTGGTTGAAATCGGTACTTCCCATCCATATCTATCTGACATTTTCAAACCTCCTTTTCTGGTTGAAATAAGAAAAGCGCCGGACCGAAGGACAACTCCTCCGGCCGACGCCTTGTTCTTTGTTGTGTAGTTCTAGATGGCTTCGCCACCTTTTGACTTGGCAGTCTTGTCGATGACTTCCTTTCTGGGAGTCTTGGCAACCTCGTCCTTCTTTGCCTTAAGGCTTCCGAGAACGGAACCCCTTTCAGCATCCTGCTCTGCAGCCTTCTCAGCCTCTTTTTCAGCCTGGCGTGCCACGAACTTTTCACCAAGCTCGAAGATCTTCGCCTTGCTGTCATAGTGGTAAACGCTGTCAGTCAGCTTGTCTGCAGGAGCAACCTGGGTGGCATTGACTTCCTTTACCATGGACTCAAGCTCCTTCAGCCCCATCTTCCCATTGTCAGGTACAATCAGCAACTCGTGTATCGAACTGGGTAAAATGAAGAAGTCACCACCGGCTCTTTCAGCAGCCTTTTCCATGAAGTCCTGATAAGCAAGAACTCCTGCTCCGTGTACCTTGTCAGGCACGGTTGCCACATAGATCTGCTCATCTTCCGGAGCTACAGGAAAGATGCCCATCATCTCAGCCTGCTCGACACCCATCATCTCGGCCATGACCTCACTCATGCCCTTGATCTCCACGGGCTTGATCTGCGGCGCGTTCTCCATCGCATCAGCATGAAGCTGTTCAGGAGTGACTCCCATGCTCTGAAGCAGCTGATTGGTGACCAGAATCGATGCCCTGCCCTCATCATCAGAATTCAGGACGAAGCGGTAAACAACCGCCATATCCTCGATGTTCTGATGAGGTACGGTAGCCAGCATCTCAGCGTTAGTCTCAGCCGAAACAACCTCCATCGCAAGCTTTTCCTTCATCTGAGAATAATCAGACAGAGAATTGATATCGAAGTCCGGTCTCTGGCTGATGCCACTATTGATCACCTCAACAGCTTTATCCAGTACCTCGTCGTAGGTCCTGCCAGTGTCCAGCGCCTCGTAGAACTTGTCGATGCCGATGTTCACGCCGATGTTACTGCCCTCCGGAGTAACAGTGACTGCCTCGTAGCTCTCGTTGAGCTTGTTCACAGTGTGTACCGAGATGTTCACCTCAGCTCCGGACTCGTAGAGCTTATCACGAAGATCCTCTACAAATCTCTCTTTGAAATTTTCATAATCCATTGTGCGATATCCTTTCTTTTGTTGGTGTGGCCCGGGATCGTCACCCCGTAGCCTGTTTCCGGGCATAACGAAAGCGCCGTACCCGAAGCTGCTTTGCAGCTCCAGGCCGACGCTCATTCGTTACCCTTATTCTTTTGCAAAAGAAAATGGACTTGGCTTTGAGGTGTTTTTGTTTTCCTCATCGCTTTGTCCATTGTAAATATAACACAGGGATTTTTGAAAGAAAATACTAAAATCGTTGCAATTCGTTGCAAAACGTTGCAAATCGTTGCAATTCGTTGCAAGGGGCAAAAAACTCATCAACAAAAAAGTGAGCACGCTCCATAGCAGGCCATAGATTGAC